>OGDS01001882.1_pt1 | contig 13957 bp, 10 predicted proteins | sample 1570351 | NCBI WGS metagenome assembly OGDS01 (sample SAMEA2581974, study PRJEB24529) | metagenome | biome: Human gut stool | place: China | collected 2011
GGAGATGCAGCGGCTCATCGGCCGCAGCCTGCGTGCGGCGGTGGATATGGCAGCCCTGGGGCCCCGGACCATCACCGTGGACTGCGACGTATTGCAGGGCGACGGCGGGACGCGGACGGCATCCGTGACCGGCGGGTTCGCGGCGCTGGCGCTGGCCTGAAAAAAGCACGTTCTCTTTTTGAAAGAGAACGTGCTTTTTTGTGTGAAAATCATCTGTGCAGCTTGGCCTTCAGCTTCGCCTTGGCCTCCGGGGACAGCAGCTTTCCCGCCGCCCGCACCGGCAGACTGGGAAGCCGGAAAAACTGTCTGCGGACCTCCTCAAAAGGCTCTACCGCATAGCTGGCGAAGAAGGATGCCCGGTCCGCCGCCGGGCCGATGGGCCGCGCCAGCCGGGGATTTCCCGCCACGGCCCGCTCCACCGGGAAGGGCTGGCAGTTCAGCTTGAGTTGGTCGAAGAGGTAGCTGCCGTGGGGCGTGTTCACCAGCAGCAGGCTGACGCCCGCGTGCTGCTGCTCCGGAAACTCATCCGGCCGCAGGCCCCACAGATCACCCAGCGTAAAATCGCCGGGACGGTTCAGATTTGTATACTGGCAACCGTGGCAGCTCTGGCGCAGGAACAGCGCCCGGCCAAAGGCCCGGCCAAAGCCTGTGGCAAACAATGGTGCGGAATCCGCAGTGCCATCGTCATATACAGCGGTAAAGTGGCTGTTCTTCCACCCCTCCACCTTATTGCGGAAGCGGACATTTGCCAGCCGCCGCCGTTTATTTCCTTCGATAAACCGGGCCTCGTCCTCCCACACACCGGGGGATGGTACGCCGTGGCACACCAGATCGCAGGTGGTGAGATTTTCCGGGCGGCACCCTAAAAAGCGGTACAGCCCATCCACCTGACAGGGTGTACCGGAAAACAGCACCGGGCGGGTCTTCAGCACCTCCCGGATCTCCCGGAACACGCCGTCCAGATCGCTCTGAACGTACTTGGCTCCCCGCAGCTGCCACAGATCCTCTTTCCGGAAGCAGGGGATGTGCCGCAGATGCTGATGGCCGTCCATGGCAGCGCCGTATACCACGCCGCCGCCCTCCAGCACATATTCCGCAATGGCAGTGAACGCGCCACCGGAGGTAGAGTCCTTCCGGACGGCGTCATCCCGGTTCCAGGCGGCGAAGGCAGCGGGCAGATGAGCCGCCGGACCGCGCTCCTGCAAAACTGGGCACAGCCGGGTACAGCGTCCGCAATGGACGCATTTTTCCAGATCCACTTCCGGGAAATCAAAGCCAGTTTTGTCCCGGACCATCGTAATGGCGTCATGGGGACAGCCTGCGGCGCAGGCGGTACAGCCGGTGCAGCGGCTCCGCTCTGCCAGCTTCGGGGCAAAGCTCTGAGGAGAAAGCGGCGCTTCCGGCGCATAGGGCCGGTCTTCCAGCGCTGCCTGCAAATAATTCAGAGAATCCTTCCGGGCGGCAGTCAAAGCCGCTTCGGCAGCTTCCCAGTCAACGGGGTCCAGCAGCTCCGCCGTATCCCCCTTACCGATGACCCGGTTGGCAAGACCCAACCGGCTCAGGATGCTCACCGTCCGGGACCGTTCCGGGGCGGACAGCTCCGCCGGGGAGACCGTGGTGAAAAAGGGCCGGTGGAACTGGACGGAGAACACCGTGCCATGGAAGGAATTGGTGACAACATAGGCGGCATTCTGGAACAGGCCCAAAAATTCCGCCGGACCGGCATCCATGATCTGCTTTGCCTTGGGATGGACCTTCTGGCGGATGCCGCAAAGCTGCACCACCGGCAGTCCCGTCTCCTGATGGAGCCGTTCCAGATAGGGCGTCAGCGCGCCGGGACGGCTGATGCAGTAGCAGAGGATGTAGCCGCCCTTGGGATAATTGGCCGGGTGATCGGCCATGGCGGCCCACTGGTCCGCCGTCAGCAACAGGGTGGGGTCCAGCACCACCGGGGCGTCCTTCCCGGCGATATCCCGGATGATGGCGCTCCCCTGAGTCTCCCTGGCGGAGAGGTGGGAAAAGCCGTCCAGATAGCCCTTCAGCTCCGCCTGCATCCCCTCCGGGATGGTGGGAACACCGAAGGATGGTGCGTAGGCAATGCGGCGCTTCTGAGAAAACGTACCGAAAAACACCGGGTCGAACCGGCCGTCCGGGAAGATCTTGGGGTTCCAGATCTGGTCGCTGCCGGAGAGGATCAGGTCATAGGGCAGCGGCCCCTCGGCCAGCTCGTCAAAGCGCCCATAGCGGCGATCTGAGATCCGCAGATGGTCCCGGCTGAACTTCTCAAACCGCCGGTAACGCTCCGACAGCGCCTGATAGTGCAGGGCCGTGTGAGCGTCATGGGCGGCGGAACCCAAGCCGGTGGGCCGCTTGAACAGGGCGTTGTCCTGATTGACGAAGTAGTCAATGATCTCACAGTCCCAGCCAAAGCGCTCCACAGCCCTCTCCGTGGCCGCCGCCTGAAGCAAAGCGCCGTAATGGTGGATATGATAGAAGGTAACAAGTCCCGCCTTCAACGAAATGACTTCCTTTCCGCAGCTCTCCTGCTCATTTCAGGTCCATGACCACATTTTCCGGGGTCAGCAGATCATCCTCCGCGATCCACGCCTCCACGGGGACCACCTCGAATTCAGTTTACGTCCGGCGGATCACCACCCGGTCCAGACCCGCATTGATGATCATGCGGCGGCACATAAGGCAGGAGGTAGCGTCATTCAGCAGCTCCCCGGTGGCAGCGTTGCGGCCCACCAGATAGATAGTGCCGCCCGCCATGTCCCGCCGGGAGGCAGAGATGATGGCGTTGGCCTCGGCGTGGACGCTGCGGCACAGCTCGTACCGCTCGCCGCGGGGTACCTTCATGGCTTCCCGGGAGCAATAGCCCATGTCCACGCAGTTGGCCCGGCCCCGGGGGGCGCCGTTGTAACCCGTAGAAATGATCTCGTCGTTTTTCACGATGATGGCGCCGTAGATCCGCCGCAGGCAGGTAGCCCGCTCCAAGACGGTCTCGGCAATATCCAGATAATAGTTTTCCTTGCTGATGCGATTCATAGACAGCCCTCCCGCCGAATTCTCAAAATTTGATAAAATATTTTATCATACCCGGCTTCGGATAGCAAGAGGGCAGCCGGTCATTCTGCCGTTCTCGCAGGCGGATGACCTCGTTTTTACAGGTTAGGCACCGCCTTTGCCAGGGTCCGGCGGAGAACCGGCGCCAGCGCTGTCACCACAACGATCTTCAGCGTATCGCCGGGCACATACACCAGCATGGCCGCCAGCAGCGCAGGAAAGGTCTTGGCAGACTGCATATAAACGTGCAGGATGAGATACATATAGGGGACGCCCACGGCGTAGAGGATCAGATCTCCCACCAGAACCGCCGCCAGAACGGTCAGATACCCGGTGCGACGAGCAGTCAGCGCGCCGATCACGGCGGCGGCGGGGATCAGCCCCAGCAAAAAGCCGAAGCTGGGCTGGAGCACATAGCCGATGCCGCCACCTTGCGTAAAGACCGGCAGGCCCAGCAGGCCGATGCCCACATAAAGCAGTTGAGAAATGGCTCCCCACTTCCACCCCAGCAGGAGACCGGCCAATGCGGTAAAGAGAAATTGCAGCGTAATGGGTACGGTGCCTGTAGGGATCTGCAAAAACGCGCCGATGGCGGTCAGGGCGGCAAACAGGGCGGCGAGGACCATATTGCGGGTCATATCATGATGATTCATAATGAAAAACTCCTTTTCGGTTTGATGCGCCTAAAGTGTAGCAGACGCGGTCCCGATTGTCAACCATTTGTGAAAATCAGGTTGACAATCCGGCATGGACGCCGTATAGTACCGTTGGAGGGATGTACCATGACGAAGCAAATCGTTTTAAAACTCCTACGGGAGCATACAGAGGAATTTCTGTCCGGCGAGGCTATCAGCCGACAGGCCGGTGTCAGCCGGGCGGCGGTGTGGAAGGCTGTGGAGCAGTTAAGGCAAGAGGGGTAAGGTATTGAATCCGTCCCCCACCGGGGCTACCGCCTGACCCGCGTGACAGCGCGGCTCCGCCCTGAAGAATTAGCGGAGCAATTTCGGGACTGTCGGATCGGCCGGGAGCTGCTGTGCTTTGACACCATCGACTCCACTAACAACGAATTGAAACGGCGGGCAGTCAGCGGCACCGTAGATGGAACGGTGATTCTGGCAGACCAGCAGACCGGCGGCCGGGGACGCCGGGGACGGAGCTTTGTGTCCCCCGCCGGGAAGGGACTGTATTTATCGGCGGCCCTCCGCCCCCGGTGCCCGCTCTCTGAGATCAGCACCCTGACAGCCTGGACCGCCGTAGCGCTTTGCGACGCGGTGGGAGCCGCCTGCGGCGTCCGCCCCGGCATCAAGTGGCCCAATGATCTGGTGCTGAACCGGAAAAAGCTCTGCGGCATCCTGACGGAGCTGGAATGGGAGGCGGAGAGCGGTGAATTCTCCTGCGTCATCATCGGCGCAGGGATCAACGTCAGTCAGGATGAAGCCGATTTCGGCCCGGAGGTAGCCCCCATCGCCATTTCTCTGGCGCAGGCCCTCGGAACGGCCCCGGACCGGACGGAGCTGGCCGCCCAGGTGATCCGGTCGCTGAATGCGTTATATGACGACTTCCCTGCCCAAAACGCCGCCTATCTGGAGTGCTTTCGCCGGGACTGCCTGACGGTGGGCAATCCGATAAAGGTCATCTCCGGTGCAGGAGAGCGCATCGGCACCGCCACAGGTATTTCCGATGACTTTGGTCTGACCGTCCGCTGGGAGGACGGCTCCACGGAGACTCTGACCTCCGGAGAGGTCTCCGTCCGGGGACTGTATGACTATGTGTGATCCCGCCGAAGCGGGTTTTCCCCAGATTCAGCCTGTCCAGACAGAAAAAGCTCCCTGCTGAGGTTTTCTCAGCAGGGGGCTTTTTCATATCATGTTTGTAATAATCGCCGTCAGCCACCGTAGAACATCCCTAACAGGTGGGCCAGATCCCCGGCCTCCAGATAGGTGACGCCGTTGGCGATGAGGCAGGGGCCGGAAAGACTCTGCCGGTCAGCCGTGGCGGGACCGTGGGCCAGATCTGTGTCCGGGCAGATCTGGAAAACCATCTCGCCGCCGTCCTTCACTGTCACGCCGAACTCCTTATCCCAAGAGACGCTGTACCCGGCGGCTTCCGCCACCGCCCGGATGGGTACATACAGCCGTTCATCTCCGTAGGGCCGACGCAGGGCGGAGGGCTCCACCACGGCAACGCCGCTGACATACAGCCGCCCGTAGCCGTCCAGAGAAACGCTTCCCTTGTACTCGTAAGGAAATACAATGATCTTGCTGGCCTGCCCCTTGTCATCGGCCCACACCAGAACCCGGGTGCCGGGCAGCAGATCCTGATACGTCACCCGGTTGCGGGTAAGATAGGGTTTCACCTGCGCGTCCTGCCACACCTGATACACCATCCCGTCGGACAGGGTAACGGACATACCGCTCCGGTTGGAGATCCCCAAACCCGTAAGGCCGTCAGAGCGGACGATCACATCGTACTGAGGAACCTTGTAGTCCGCCGGGACATTCACCAGAAGAAGCTCCGGTGTGACCTGCGGGGGCAGGCTCATGGCCACGGCAGTCTGCGCCCCCAGCCACGCATAGACGGTGCTGCCGTCCTTGATGGACTTTGCATCTACCGGCTCGCCGCTGACGGCGTCCAGGATCATAACGCCCTCCGTCCACAGGATATAGTCCTCCGTTGGTTCTCCGGTGGACGTGCTCATCAGCAAGCCGCCGTCGTTCTGATGGGCAACGGTTGCCGAGATCGCGGTATATTTAGGGTTCGGGACGTAGGACCCCGCGCCGGTGGCGCTAACGGCTGCCAGAGCGGGGACGCACAGCATAGCGGCGCACAGAGTCGCTGCGATCAGCTTCACAGAAAATTTCATAGATGATCTTCCTTTCTTTCGTCAGGGTCGGAGCCTCCGGAAGAATGCTCCGTTTGCCTGGATAGACGGAGGGCAGCCGGAAAAAGTTCCCACCTTCCGCAAAAAATTCCGCCGAAAAATTCAGCGGGACCTTTATCGCTCAACTCAGTCTATGACCCGGATAGCGGTGATGACCGGCTGCTGGTCGGCGGGGATGGTGCCGTTGCCGTCCGTAGGCTGGGCGGCCTCGCACACAGCGTCCACAATGTCCATGCCGTCGGTCACATAGCCGAAGCAGGCGTACTGGCCGTCAAGGAAAGTGCTGTCTGCGTGGCAGATGAAGAACTGAGAGCTGGCGCTGTCGGGGTTCTGGCTCCGGGCCATGGAAATGGCGCCCCGGGTGTGGGACAGCGTATTTTCCACGCCGTTGGAAGAAAACTCGCCCTTGATGGTGTTCTCAGAGCCGCCGGTGCCGTTGCCGTTGGGGTCGCCGCCCTGCATCATGAAACCGGCGATGATGCGGTGGAAGGTCAGGCCATCGTAAAACCCATCATTGGCCAGATCCATAAAGTTCTGCACGGTAATGGGGGCGGCGTCGCCGTCCAGCTCCACGGTGATGGTGCCGTAGTCCTGAATGTCGATCTCCGCGTGGTGGGTGCCCACGCCCGCCGTCTCAGCCGCAGGCTTGTCGGCCTTGCTGTCGGTGATGGTGTCCGTATCGGTCTTGCCGCAGGCGGCCAGACTCAACAGCAGCACGGCAGCCACGCAGACAGTCAGTAATTTTTTCATTGAAATCTCCTTTTCAAAACGCAGCCCGCCGAAGGTCATCCGGCGGGCTGTAAGGTGTGTTTACTTCTTGCCCTTCAGGGACTTCATGCGCTGCTCGTGGTTCAAAATGGCCTTGCGCATCCGCAGGCTCTTGGGGGTGACCTCCAGCAGCTCGTCATCTGCCAGGAACTCCAGGCACTGCTCCAGGCTCATCTGGCGGGGAGGCACCAGACGCAGGGCATCATCAGAGCCGGAAGCACGGGTGTTGGTCAGCTGCTTCTTACGGCAAGCGTTCACCACGATGTCCTCGCCCCGGTTGGCCACGCCGATGATCATGCCCTCGTACACGGGGACACCCGCGCCGATGAACAGGGTGCCGCGCTCCTGCGCGTTGAACAGACCGTAGGTGATGGAGTCGCCGGTCTCGGTGGAGATCAGGCTGCCCATACCGCGGCGGGAAATATCGCCCTTGTAAGGCGCATAGGAATCAAATACGGAAGCCATGATGCCCTCGCCCTTGGTGTCGGTTAGGAAGTCATTCCGGTAGCCGAAGAGACCGCGGGCGGGGATCAGGAACTCCACCTTCATGCGGTCGCCCACGGGAGTCATCTCCACCAGGTCGCCCTTGCGCTGGCCCAGCTTCTCGATGACACTGCCCACGCAGTCGCCGGGTACGTCCACCACCAGACGCTCGATGGGCTCGCACTTCTTGCCATCGATCTCCTTGTACAGCACACGGGGGGGAGAGACCTGGAACTCATAGCCTTCCCGGCGCATGGTCTCAATGAGGATAGACAGGGACATTTCGCCGCGGCCCGCCACGTTGAAGGCGCTGTCGCGGTCGGTATCGGAGACCTTCAGGGAAACGTCCTTCAGGGTCTCACGGTACAGCCGATCCCGGAGCTGGCGGGAGGTGACGAACTTACCCTCACGGCCGGCATAGGGGGAATCGTTGACGGAGAAAGTCATTTCCAGCGTGGGAGCGCTGATCTTCACGAAGGGCAGCGGCTCCACGGCACCGGGGGCGCAGACGGTATCGCCGATGGTGATGTCGGGAATACCGCTCATGGCAATGATGTTGCCGGCGGTGGACTCCGTCACCTGCTTCCGGGCCAAACCCTCAAACTCATAGATGGAAACGGCCTTGGCCTTCTTGGGGGTAGCATCGGGATCGTGATAGTTGCACACCATGATCTCCTGATTCTGCTTCAGGGTGCCCCGCTCAATGCGGCCCACGGCGATGCGGCCCACGAACTCATTGTAGTCGATGGAGCTGACCAGCATCTGGAAGGGCTGATCCACATCCGCCTCGGGAGCGGGGATATACTCCAGAATGGTCTCAAACAGCGGGGTGAGGTCGGTGCCCACCACGTCGGGAGAGTAGGAAGCGGTACCCTGACGGCCGGAGCAGAACAGCATGGGGGAATCCAGCTGCTCGGGGGTGGCGTTCAGGTCCATCAGCAGCTCCAGCACCTCATCGATGACCTCGTGGATGCGCTGATCGGGGCGGTCGATCTTGTTGACCACCACGATGACCCGATGGCCCAGCTCCAGAGCCTTGGAGAGCACGAAGCGGGTCTGGGGCATGGGGCCTTCAGCGGCGTCTACCAGCAGGATAACGCCGTTGACCATCTTCAAAATACGCTCCACCTCGCCGCCGAAGTCGGCGTGGCCCGGGGTGTCCACCACGTTGATCTTCACGTCCTTATAGCGGACGGCGGTGTTCTTGGCCAGAATCGTAATGCCGCGCTCACGCTCCAAGTCGCCGGAGTCCATGACACGGTCCACGACCTCCTGATTTTCCCGGTAAGCGCCGCCCTGCTTCAGCATCTCGTCCACCAGGGTGGTCTTGCCGTGGTCAACGTGGGCGATGATGGCTACGTTTCTCAAATGTTCGTTCTGCATATCTGGAACATCCCTTCTTGTTTTTTACCATCAATTGACAACAGTCGGCAGACAGCCCTCCGAATCAGAGAAGAACGTCTGTCGATTCTTGTCAACTGATGGCCTTACAGATTTTACATACAGTCACATATTATAATGCACAGTTTCCCTAATTTCAATGGGAAATTTCACATTTTCCGCCAAAAACGTGAGGTTTTTCTTGTATCTGTGCGTCATAGAAGGACTGACGCTTTTTTGAACAAAGAATTCCACAAAAAGCAAAACTTTTTTTCGTTTTCGGACATTGATTCCGAAAGAAAGGACCGTATAATGAAATTTACCTCGACGGAAGCGACGCCAGCGCCGCACGTTCCGCCGGGAGTATTGCGGCTCACTGGAGCCGCCAAGGAGGATATCCCCATGTATCGTATTCAAACCATGAACAAAATTTCCCCCGTAGGTCTGAACCGGTTCCCCTCCGAGCTGTACGAGGTCGGGGATGCGGTACAGGACCCTCAGGGAATTTTAGTCCGCTCCGCCAAGCTGCTGGACTTGGAATTCAACCCCAGTCTGCTGGCCATTGCCCGTGCGGGCGTAGGGGTCAACAACATTCCTCTGGACCGCTGCGCAGCGGCGGGTATCCCGGTGTTTTCCACCCCCGGCGCCAACGCCAACGCCGTGAAGGAACTGGTGATCTGCGCCATGCTGATGGGCTCCCGGGATATTCCCGGTGCCATCCGCTGGGTCCGGGAACAGGCAGCCTCCGGGGTGGATGTCTCCACCGTGGTGGAAAAGGGCAAGTCTGCCTTCATCGGCCCGGAGCTTTATAAAAAGACTTTGGGCATTATCGGTCTGGGAGCCATCGGCTCCATCGTGGCCAACACCGCCATCTCTCTGGGCATGGATGTGTACGGCTACGATCCGTTTTTGTCCGTGGATACCGCTTTGCGGTTGGACCGCCACGTTCATGTGGTAAAGGATATCAACGATCTTTATAAGCGGTCGGATTACATCACCATGCACATCCACTATACGGAAAAGACCGCCCACATGATCGACGCTGACGCCATCGCCGCCATGAAGCGGGGCGTGCGGGTCATCAATCTGGCCCGGGGCGAGATCGTAGACGATGAAGCCATGCTGACGGCCCTGGACACCGGTATGGTGGCCGCCTACATCACCGACTTCCCCAACAACCGTCTCCTGACGGCTCCCCACGTCATCGCCATGCCCCATCTGGGGGCCTCCACCCCGGAAAGCGAGCAGAATTGCGCCGCCATGGCAGTAGATACACTGCGGGACTATCTGGAAAGCGGCAACATCCGCTCCAGCGTGAATCTGCCGGAGATGACCATGGACCGCAGCGGTGTCCAGCGGCTGTGCGTCCTGCACAAGAACGTCCCCGGCATGCTGGCAAACATCACCAGTCTGTTTGGCCGGGACGGCGTCAACGTGGAAAATCTGAGCAACAAGTCCCGTGGGGATTACGCCTATACCATGGTGGACCTTGGCAGCAAGGTGGGTGACAACGTGATCGAGGATGTGCGCCGCACAGCCAACGTAATCCGGGTCCGGTCCTTGGAATGGTAAATTGATCTGTTAAGATACAAAAAAGCACGGCTTCCGCCGTGCTTTTTTCTTTTATTTCGTGCAGCGGGCCTTCAGCTGCTCCGCCGTAATGGCCCAGCCCTGGGCCATGTATTGATCTACCGGGATCTCCGGGCAGGTCTCTCCCCGATGGCGATAGATGGCCTGTACCATGATCTTCAGCAGCGCCGGGTTCTTCACCAGAATCGGCCCGGTGAGCTGGCTGGCAAAGACGCTGCCCTTGTGATATCCCTCCGGGCCGCAGGGTCCCTCGTTGCCGTGGCCCATGTCCATGGAAGCCAGCAGCGGCGTCTCCACGCCGGTAATGACCGAACAGCGGTTGACGAAGCCCACCACTGCGTCCTCATAGAGGTCCGTGTGGCCGTAAACGTCCTCCACGAACCGCTTTTTGTTCTGGGCGGCGGTGAAGTCCGCCAGTCCCAGTCCTTCGTACACCTTTCCGGCGTCATCGGTGATGGTCTTGCCCAGCAGCTCCATGGAGTTCCCGGCGAACAGCATGGTCACGCCTGCGTCCGCCGCCGCTTTTACAGCATCTCCCAGCTTGGAAAAATACAGGAGGGCGGCCTTCTGGGCGTGCTCGGTACCGGCGCCCATATAGACGAAATCGGCAGCCGCAGGGTCTGCGTCCGCACCGGGGGCCACCTGCTCCACGGTGACGGTATTGCCCATTTCCTCCAACGTCCGCTTCAGAATGGACACGTTGGCATAGCTGCCATACAAGCTCATGAGATCCGGATAGAAATGCAGAATCTTCAATTCCATGGCTCAGCCCTCCTTTTTCACATCCGGCAGATTCAGCAGCTTGTCCCGGTCAGAGAAGCAGGTGACTACATACAACGCCTCGCTGCCGCTGTCCCGGATCGCTGCTGCCGCGTCCGGAATGCCGGGAATAACGTCCCAGTTCTGAACGCCGGGGAACCGAAACCGTTCCGCCAGATCGTTCCGGTACATACCGGAGAGAATGACCCGCTTCACATGGGGGACATTCAGCTGGTCAAAGTCGATGTCCCACAGCCAGCTTGTCTCGCTGGTGAAATACTTCCGGGACACAGCGTCCACGATGATGAGCACCGTGCAATCCTCGTTGGTGGAAGCGATATAGCGGAGGTTCGTGTCGTAGGCGATGGAATTTTCGTGCTTGCTGGTCAGCAGGATGCCGTGGTGCTGACCAAGGGTGAAGGTCTGCATCCGTCCGTTTTTCAGAATGTAGCTGCTGAGGGTGTCCGCAATGGCGGCTCCCTCCACGCCGCATTCCCGGCAGGCGGCATAGGCCGCCAGAATGTTATACACATTGTAAATGCTGCGGAAGGCCAATGCCACGGTGAACTGCCCGTCCAGGATCAGTTTGCCGTTTTGCAGGTCCAGCTCCGTGGCGGCGTAGTCCGGGTCGGGCCGGGCGTGGCCGCAGCTGGTGCAGCGGTACGCGCCGATGTGGTTGTAGTGGACGTACTCATATTCCATGGGTGCGTGGCACACTGGGCAGTAGGCCCCGTCATGATAGACCCCGGTGGGGGTCTCCGTATCCGTGGCACAGCGGTTCAGCCCGAACCACTTCACTTTTTCATGGCCGATGACAAAGCAGCTGGACAGGGGATCGTCGCCGTTCAGGATCAGCTCCGTATCGGGGTGGATGGCGGGGAGGATCGCGTCAAACACGCTTTCGGGGTGACCGTTCCGGGTGAGCTGGTCCCGGTACAGGTTGGTGATGACAAATTCCGTGGGGTGGAAATACTTGAAGCTGTGGGCAGCGTACCGCTCGTCGCTTTCCAGCAGCAGCACATCTGCGTTGACCTTCCCCCCCAGGGTGGCGTGGGTCAGGATCAATGTGGTGACGCCCTCTACCTGATTGGAGCCTTCGGCGTTGTAAATGACGTTCTTCCCCTGCCCCCGCAGCACCGTGGCGATCATCTCCACCGTGGAGGTCTTTCCGTTGGAGCCGGTGACGGCGATGATGTGGGGCGGCAGCTGTACCCGTCTCAAAATGTCCGGGCAGATCTTCAGGGCGAACTTGCCGGGCATAGAGCTGCCCTTGCCCACCAGCTTGCCTACAAATCGGCCCAGCTTGCAGACCACGATTGCTAAAAACTTTCGCATGAATATCCTTCTTTCAGCGTTTATTTTCCAGCCAGATCATCAGCGCCGTCAAATCGGCGGGGCTGACGCCGGAGATTCGGGACGCCTGTCCCAGATCCATGGGCCGCACGGCGGAGAGCTTCTCTCTTGCCTCCAGCCGCAGACCCTGAATGGCGTTGTAATCCAGGTCCGGGGGCAGCTTGTGACCCTCCACACGCTTGAACTCCGCTACCTGCTGCAGCTGGCGCTTGATGTAGCCCTCATATTTCACGGAGATCTCGATCTCCTCGGCAATATCCGCCGTCAGCGCCGGACGGTTGGGGTCAAAGGGCGCCAGCTCATCATAGTGGAGCTGAGGCCGCTTCAGCAGCGCCAACAGAGAACAGCCGTCCGGGGCGTCGGCAGTGCCGTGCTCTGTCAGGAAGGCCGTCAGGGCCGGAGAGGGGGCCACGCCGGTGTGCTCCAGCCGGTTGATCTCCCGCTGGATGGCATCGTACTTTTCCTCCACCGCCCGGAGCCGTTCCTTCGGCACCAGGCCGATCTCATAGCCTCGCTTCGTCAGCCGCTGGTCGGCGTTGTCCTGCCGCAGCACCAGCCGGTATTCGCTGCGGGAGGTCATGATGCGGTAGGGCTCGTTGGTGCCCTTGGTCACCAGATCGTCGATGAGGGTGCCGATGTAGCTCTCCGCCCGGGAGAGGATAAAGGGGCTTTCCCCTTTCAGCTTTCTCGCGGCGTTGACACCGGCCACAAAGCCCTGAACGGCGGCCTCCTCGTATCCGGAGGAGCCGTTGAACTGCCCCGCGCCGTACAGGCCGGACACCTGCTTGGTTTCCAGCGTGGGCAGCAGCGCCAGCGGGTCGATGCAGTCGTACTCGATGGCGTAGGCCGGGCGGGTCATGACGGCGCGCCGCAGACCCGGCACGCTGTGGAGCATCTGCACCTGCACCTCCTCCGGCATGGAGGAGGAGAAGCCCTGAATGTACAGCTCTTCCGTACTCAGTCCCATAGGCTCCACAAACAGCTGGTGGCGGAGCTTGTCCGGGAACCGGACGATCTTCGTTTCAAAGCTGGGGCAGTACCGGGGGCCGATGCCCTCGATCAACCCGGAGTACATGGGGGCCCGGTCCAGATTTTCCTGGACGATGCGCTTCGTCTCCTCGGTGGTCCAAGTGAGCCAGCATACCGCCTGGTTATAGGGCGGGTTCTCCGTGGAATAGGAGAAGGGCACCGGAATCTCGTCCCCCGGCTGGACTTCCATCTCGTCAAAGTCCACCGTCCGGGCGTTGACCCGGGGGGGCGTGCCGGTCTTGAACCGCCGCAGGGGCAGGCCCAGCTTCAGCAGAGAATCCGTCAGCGGTCCGGCGGCGTGCAGCCCGTCGGGGCCGGAGTCCTCCACGCAGTTACCGATGATGGTGCGGCCCTTCAAATAGGTGCCGGTGGCCAGAATGGCGGCTTTCACATCGTACACCGCGCCGGTGGACAGCACCACCTGCCGGACCGCGCCGCCCTCCGCTCGAAGCTCCACCACCTCGCCCTGCCGCACCGTCAGGTGCTCCTGACATTCCAGGGTGTGCTTCATCCGCTCCTGATACTTCCGCCGGTCCGCCTGGGCTCGAAGGGACCAGACAGCAGGGCCTTTCCGGAGATTCAGCAGTCGGTACTGGATGCAGCATTCGTCGGCGGCTTTGGCCATTTCGCCCCCCAGGGCGTCCAGCT
>OGDS01001896.1_pt1 | contig 13839 bp, 10 predicted proteins | sample 1570351 | NCBI WGS metagenome assembly OGDS01 (sample SAMEA2581974, study PRJEB24529) | metagenome | biome: Human gut stool | place: China | collected 2011
CGATAACGTCGTCGAACTCGTCGCCGAAGCTGAGTTTTATAAGCTCCTGCGTGAATTCATGCGCCTTGTTGGAATTAGCCGCGCATTTTATTCCAGCCGCGCGGAGCTTCCTTATAAGCTCCGGAATGCCGGGGTAGGGCTTGGTGCGGTCGCACTTGTGGGCGGAGTAGTACTCCATGAAAATGTCGTACGCCTTCTGCTCGGTCTCTTTGTCGTGACCCGCCGGGAGCATTCTCTCGATAAGCTTCGGAATGCCGTTTCCTACGAAATGCCGGTAGCTTTCCTCCGGGTGCTGCGGAAATCCCATGACCTCCAGCGTGTGGTTTCCGGCGGCGGCGAGGTCGCCTATGGTGTTGAGCAGGGTTCCGTCAAGATCGAAAATTACAAGTTTATACATGTCGTGCCTCTCTTGTTCGTTGTGTATTTGTGTATTTCAGATTTTTTTCGCGAATACGAGCTTGTCCTGCGCGCTCAGCGTGATGACCTGCCCGGTGTACAGCAGGAAAGTACCGTTGGGGCGGATTATCGCGAACAGCGATTCGTCCGGCTCCAGCTCGATGTCTCCGGGAATGCTCCCGACGTACTCGGCGGGGGTGTTCATCGTGGTGAATTTCACCGGATTGCGCTCGAGGAAAACCTCGGTCTCGCTGCTGACGTCCTCGATGGCGGCGCATGCGGACTGCACGGTAAGCCTTGTCGGGCAGACGGTGTGTAACCCGAAGCCCTTGAAAACGTCCATTTTGTCCACGTCGGAGATACGTGCGAACACACGCTGCACTCCGAATATCTCCTTAGCCATCTGAGCCGCCATGATGTTCAGGTCGTCGTCCTGGGCGACGGCGCATACCGCGTCGCAGCTTTCTATTCCAGCTTTTCTGAGCACGTTCTGGTCGATGGGAACTCCGGTCGTCGTGAACCCGGAGAAATCCCCCGGGAGCCTGTCGAAGTTCTCCGGGCGGCGGTCGATAACGGAAACGTCGTGGCCGCGCTTGTCGAGAAGCTCCGCAAGCTCGCTGCCGACGCGTCCGCAGCCGATTATCAGTATATTCATGTTAACTCCCTCCGGCGGCGCTACTTTCCAACGCAGAACCGCCTGAATACTTCGTCTATAACTTCATCGCCGGCGCGCTTTCCGGAAAGCTCGTACACTGCGTCGAGAGCCTCCTCGAGCATAACGCCTACCGCGTCGGGAGTCACCCCTAGCTGCGCGGCTTCCAGCGCCGAGTTCAGCGCACGGTCGGCGCGGATAATGCAGTCGCGCTGGCGCTCGTTTGCGAGGAATCCTGCGTCCGGGTCGAGCCTGCCGAGATCCAGCTTTTCGCTGACCGCCTTTTCAAGCAGTTTCGCAGGCTCGCCGGAGTTTTCACCAGATTTCGCGGAGATTACTGCCGGGGCTCCAAGCTTAGCTGAAATTTCATTAAGCTCAAGCTTCTGCGGAAGGTCGGATTTGTTCACGACCGCCACGGTCTTAGCCGGGTCGAGAAGCTCCAGAAGCCGCCTGTCCTCGCCGGAAAGCTCCCTTGAGCCGTCGAACACCGCGAGGACTATATCCGCGTTTTCAAGCTTTTTCAGCATGATATCCACGCCGATTTTTTCAACTGCGTCGTCGGTGTCGCGGATACCCGCGCAGTCCGCTACGCGCAGGACTATATCGCCGAGGGCTATCGTTTCCTCGACGATATCCCGGGTGGTTCCCTCAATGTCGGAAACGATGCTCCGCTGCTGACCTGCAAGGCTGTTCATCAGCGTGGATTTCCCGGCGTTGGGCTTGCCGACTATCGCGCAGGAGATACCCTCCCGGAGCATTCGTCCGGTGTCGTAGCCGGAGAGCAGGTCGGCGAACATTCCGCGCACCGCCGAAAGTTTTTCGCAGAGCCATTCCTGAGTTACTACCGGGGTGTCGTCGTCCGGGTAGTCTATCCATGCGGAGATCTGACTGGAGACCTCCATAATGCTGTCGGCGCACTTTTCCATGCGGCGGTAGAGCGCTCCCTCGCGCTGACCGTTGGCGCAGTTAAGGAGCTGGTCTCCCTGGGCGCTGATGATATCCGCTACGGCTTCCGCCTGGGTCAGCGAGAGCTTTCCGTTTAACAGCGCACGTTTGGTGAACTCCCCGGGAGCCGCCGGCTGCGCTCCCGCCTTCACGCATGCGGAGAGCACGCGGCGGGTGACGTAAATTCCGCCGTGGCAGGATATCTCGGCGGTGTCCTCGCCGGTGTAGCTGTGTGGAGCGCGGTACATCAGCAGCACTCCGTCGTCAAGCTGCTCGTTTCCGTCGAAAATTCGTCCGTATGCCGCGCGGTAGCCCTGCATTTCCCGGACTTCCTTACCGGAGACCGGACGGAATACCTTCGCGGCGATATCCGCGGCGTTTTCCCCGGATATCCTTATAACTGATATTCCTCCCGCAGCGGGAGGGGTCGCTATTGCACAAATCGTTGACATTACTTGTTTGTTACTTCTTTCCGAAAAGCTTCGCGAAGAATCCCTTCTTCTGCGGCTTTTCTTCCTTATCGGCGGGAGCTTCCTTCGGCTTGCCGTCGGCTATTTCCTCGTTATCGGTGAAAACGCTGAGCAGCAGCGGCTTGCGCTTGAATTCCTCGCCGGAATCGTCCATTAGTTATTTGTAGGTGCGGCTTGGCATGAGCGGCTGGTAATCCTCTAGAATATCGCATTCCAGCAGGGCTTCCAGCTTTTCCGCCATGCGGTCGGGGAGGCTCTCCGCCGCGCCCTGGTAGTATTCCTCGCAGGCGATGTTGTACTCCTCCGCAGGATTGCGCCCTGCGATCTGGGTGAGGTGTATTCCCTCGCGGAGGTACGCGGTGTAGTCGAGGTAATCGCACCAGAATTCGTTCAGCAGAGCCGCAAGAACGATGTTCTGCTTCTGCTGGAGCTCGTCCTCGCCGAATTTCTCAGCGGCCTTCTCCCAGAGGTCGGGGTCGTGCTTCTGCCAGAGGTCGCTGGAGTAGGTGCCGTCAAGCAGGGCGGTGCGCTTCTCAAATGTCATTGCGCGGTGCTTTTCGCCTATCAGCGTGTATTTCATGAGCTTTACGCGCTCGTCGAAGGTATCGCCCTCGGAGATGCGCTGTACGCGCTCCGCTTCCTTCAGCAGAGCCTTATCCTCGATGGGGCCGCTGACGCGCTCTGTGGGGTAGTGCCGCCCGGATACCAGCGACTTCAGACCGCAGCGCTCCATTATCTCGTCGTCGAGGGAGGAGAAAAACCTGCTCTCGCCGACGTCGCCCTGACGGCCGGCTCTGCCGCGGAGCTGCTGCGTTATCCGCGAGGATTCCCGCATAGCCGTAGCTATAACGAGCAGTCCGCCCGCCTTCTCGACCTCCGCTTTCGCGTGGCAGTCCGCGCCGCCGAGCTTGATGTCTACGCCGCGCCCCGCCATGTTGGTGGATATCGTGACCGCTCCCGGCTCTCCGGCGCGGGAGATTATGTCCGCTTCCGCTTCGTCGTTTTTCGCGTTCAGCACAGCGCACTCGATACCGAGTTTGCGCAGTTCATCGGCTAGCTCCTCGGATTCGCCGATGCTCTCCGTGCCGACCAGCACCGGGCGGGATATCCCGTGAGCCTCCCGGATAGCTTCGATGACGGCTTTGCGCTTTTCCGTCTTGTCGAAGTACATCTCGAGCGGGTGGTCTGTGCGCCTGCATGGCAGCCTTGTGGGAATGACCTCGGTGGGGAGGCCGTATATCGTGTCGAATTCCTCCTTGGACTGTATCGCGGTGCCGGTCATTCCGGCGAGTTTCGGGAACAGCCGCAGGAAGTACTGCAATGCGATATTTCCCATGATACGCCCGCGGGAGGTCAGCTTCAGACCGTGCTTCGCCTCGACCGCCGCCTGTAGGTCGCCGGGGAACACGCGTCCCGGAGCGGCTCTGCCGGTGAATTCGTCCACGAGGATAACCGCGCCGTCCCGCAGAATGTAGTCCTTGTCCTCCTGGAGCATGACGCGGGCTTTCAGGCAGGCGCAAATCTTCGCGAGGAGCCCGGTGTTCTCGGCGGCGTAGATATCGCAGGAGAACACGGATTCCGCCTTGTCCGCTCCGGCGTCGGTGAGGTAGACGTTGCGGCTGTCATCGTCGATGCCGTAATCGTCGTCGGTGAAATCCGCGGTCTTTTCGTAGACCTCGGCGGTGCTTCCGTCGTCCTCGGCGGCGATGTCGCCTGCGATGACCAGCGGGATACGCGCTTCGTCTATCATAATGCTGTCGGCTTCGTCGACTATCGCGAAGTTCAGCTTTTGCGGGAACACCATCTCGGACGGCTCAAAGCATACGAAGTCCCGCAGGTAGTCGAAGCCGGCTTCCTTGGCGGTGAGGTACACGACATGCTTTGAGTATATCTTCCGTCGGTCGGTGCGGGGAGTATCCGCGGTGATACAGCCCAGGGATACCCCCATGCTGTCGTAGACCGGCTTGGTCCACTCGTAGTCGCGGCGGGCGAGGTAGTCGTTGAATGTAAGTATCATCACCTGACCGCCGGACAGCGCTTCATAGCATGCGGCGAAAACTGCGGAAAATGTCTTGCCCTCGCCGGTCTGCATCTGCACCATGTTGTGCCCGGTGAGCGCCAGCGCCGCGCCTATCTGCTCGGCGTAGGGGGTTATCCCGAGGGATTTTTTCAGCGCAATGTATACCCGGGAGTACACGGCGGTGATGTCGTTTCCGCGCGCTCCGCCGTTCTCCGCGAGGGAGATTATTTCATTTATAAGCTTGTTATCCAAAGAGAAGGTCTCCTTTATGTTTTTTATACCGATATCTTTATTATATTACTTATTTTTCTCTCTGTCAACCTTGAAAATTCCGGCAAAGTATGCTATAATAAAAGAGTGTGTATTTATATATAAAAAGCCGGGGATAAAAACCCCCGGAAGAAAGGAACTTTTATGTTAACAAAAGAACAGTTCGACGCAAGGCTTTCCAAGCTCGTCAGAGAGCAGGAGAAACTGCTTGCGCGCCCCAATCCGGCTTCTGATTTCTACAACGGGATCTACACCCGCTACCAGAACCCGGTGCTGACTGCGGCTCACGCTCCCATCATCTGGCGCTACGACCTCTCCTACAACGATAACCCCAACCTCATGGAGCGCCTTGGCGTCAACGCCGTGATGAATTCCGGCGCGGTTTACCTCAACGGAAAGTACTGCCTGGTAGCACGCGTAGAGGGCGCTGACCGCAAGTCTTTCTTCGCGGTTGCAGAGAGCGACAAGCCTACCGAGGGATTCCGCTTCCGCGACTATCCCGTTATCCTACCCGACACCTGCCCCGAGGAGACCAACGTATACGACATGCGCCTCACCCAGCACGAGGACGGCTGGATATACGGCGTGTTCTGCTCCGAGAGCAAGGACAAGGAGAACCCCGACCTCTCCGCGGCTACCGCTCAGGCGGGTATCGTCCGCACCAGGGATCTCGTTACATGGGAGAGACTTCCTAACCTCATCTCCAAGTCTCCGCAGCAGAGAAACGTAGTGCTCCACCCCGAGTTCGTAAACGGCATGTACGCGTTCTACACCCGTCCGCAGGACGACTTCATCTCCACCGGCTCCGGCGGAGGAGTATGCTTCGCGCTCTGCAAGGACATCACAAATCCGGTGCTCTGCACCGACGAGGTGGTCATCTCTCCGAGAGTTTACCACACTATCACCGAGGTCAAGAACGGCGCCGGCGCTGTTCCGATAAAGACACCCAAGGGCTGGATACACATTGCCCACGGCGTAAGGAATACTGCGGCTGGCCTGCGCTACGTCATCTACGTATTCGCTACCGACCTCAACGATCCTTCCAAACTCATCGCAAGCCCCTCCGGACTGTTCATCGCGCCCCACGGCATCGAGCGCGTCGGCGACGTTTCCAACGTTGCGTTCACTAACGGAGCCATCGTCCGCGAGGACGGCAGCGTTTATATCTACTACGCTTCCTCCGATACAAGACTGCACGTTGCTTCCACGACCATTGAGCAGCTCATGGACTACACATTCAACACACCGTCCGACCCGCTCCGCTCTGCTGACTGCGTAAAGCAGCGCTGCGAGCTTATCTCCAAGAATCTCTCCGGAGAGCGCAAGGTATGACGGAATACTTCGACCTATACACCGCAGATCGTCGGAAGCTCGGCAGGAAGATCCAGCGCGGGGCGCCGATACCACACGGTGAGTACCACATCGTGGTGCAGATAATGTCTGTGAACAGCCTGGGTGAGATACTTCTCACCCAGCGTGTTCCGCAGAAAACCAGCGGCGGCAGGTGGGAGTGCAGCGGAGGCTGCGCTGTAAGCGGCGAGACCAGCCGCGAAGCAGCCGTAAGGGAGCTTTTCGAGGAGACCGGAATACGTGCGTTCAGCTCCGAGATAGACCTTGAGTGGACAATGACCACCGACAGCATGCTGCGGGATTTCTACATCGTCCATAAGGACGTTCCGCTTGACCGGTTGGTGCTCCAGTCGTCGGAGGTCTGCGCGGCGAAGTGGGTGACCTACGACCGCCTGTGCGATATGGCTGACAACGGTCAGACCACGCGCACCGTAGCAAGGTGGCTTGAGATACGCGGCGACGATATCCGCAGATGTATCGACGAGATACGCCGCAGCGCCAGGGCCGGCGCGCCGAGAATGGCGTGACCGCTCCGCCGGGCGCGTGAACTTTGAGGAGAAATCATGAAAATAATCATAGTCGGCGGCGGCAAGGTGGGATTCTACCTTGCGCAGACCCTGAGTGCGCAGGGTCACGAGGCCGCCATAATCGAGCAGGACGGGGAACTGTGCCGTATGATCGCGAACCAGCTCGATATTTCCATTTGCACCGGCGACGGAACTTCCCAGGACGTCCTGCGGGAAGCCGGCGCTGAACGTGCCGATGTGGTCTGCGCCGTGACCGGAAAGGACGAGAGCAACCTCGTCTGCTGCCAGACCGCAAAGAAGGTTTTCGACGTGAAAAAGACCGTCGCAAAGGTGAACAACCCGAACAATGTCGCGGCGCTCCGTACGCTTGGGGTGGACACGGTCGTGTCCTCCACGGATAACATCATCGAGCACCTGGAGCGCGAGGTGGATATCTCAGCGATGAAGGAGCTTATACCCCTCGACGGCGGCGATGCCTCCTTGCAGGAGATAACCCTCCCGGAGGACAGCGAGCTTGCCGGAAAGAGCCTGATGGAACTTTCTATGCCGCAGACCTGCAACGTGGTCTGCATCAGCCGCGGCGGTCACACGCTCATACCCCGCGGACAGACAAGGCTCCACGGCGGCGACGTGCTGCTGGTGGTGACTCTCAGGCATGGCGTGCGCGACCTGCGCAAGGCTCTCAGGATAAAGGATTAATTAAGGCGGCACCGCGGGTTTTCGCGGCACTGCCACGACAAGGACATAATGATGGAAGAAAAGAACCTCCGCAGAAGCTCCGAAAATATCAATACCGCAGATACCGCAGCGACGGACGCGTCCGTAAAGCCTGCCAGGTCTGCAAGGTCGTCTGGTTCTGCCAGATCCGCAAAGGCGGATAAGACGGTTAAGACCGCGAAATCAGCAAAGACGGCAAAGGCAGAGAAGGCAGAGAGCGCCCAGACCTCACAGACCGCGAAGAAACCGGCTCCCCGCCGCACAAAGAAGCAGCAGGGGGACGTGATATTCGCGCTTGATATCGGAACCCGCACCGTTGTCGGAGTGCTTGCGGAAAAGACCGCAGACTCCTACAGGCTGATAGACATGCAGACGCAGGCTCACGAGAGCCGCTCCATGACCGACGGTCAGATCGAGGACATCGACGCGGTCGCTGCGGTGGTGAGATCCGTCAGGACTGCGCTGGAGCGGAGACAGTCCATAAAGCTTCAGCGGGTATGCATTGCCGCCGCCGGACGAGCGCTGAAAACCCTCCGGCACAGGAGCAGCTGCGATGTTTCCGGGCTGAAGTCGATAACCGCCGAGGATATCCGCGCCGCCGAGCTTGAGGCTGTCCGCTCCGCTGAGGAGGAATTCACCGGCAGCGGTGGAAATTCGTTCTACTGTGTGGGTCACAGCGTGATCTCACTGGAACTGGACGGCTACAAAGTTTCAAAGCCGGAGGGACACAGGGGCAGCGAGCTTGTTACGGAGGTCATTGCGGCGTTCCTTCCCGCGTATGTGGTGGAGAGCCTCTGCGCCGCCGTCGACGAGGCGGGTCTTGAGACCGCCGGGCTTACCCTGGAGCCTATCGCGGCGATAAACGCGGTGGTTCCGAAGGAACTCAGGCTCATCAACATTGCGATGTGCGATATCGGCGCGGGAACTTCCGACGTTGCCGCTTCAAGGGACGGCAGCATAGTCGCATACGGAATGGCTACGATAGCCGGCGACGAAATGACCGAATCGCTGATGAAGCAGCTTCTCGTTGAGTTCAACGAAGCGGAGCGCATCAAGACCTGCACCGACCCGCAGACCGAGTACACGGATATTCTTTTCAACCACCGCACTATAACCCGTGAGGAAGTCGCACGGCTGCTGCTTCCGGCGGAAAAGGAGCTTGCGGATACCGTCTGCTCCGAGATACTCCGGGCGAACGGAACGGCTCCGCAGGCGGTGTTCCTGGTCGGCGGCGGAAGCCTGCTGCCGGGTCTGCCGGAGCTTGTCGCGGACGGTCTGGGTCTTGACCGCAGCAGGGTAGCCGTAGGCTCCCGGGAGATGATACGCGGCGTGACCGCGCCGAAAACGCTGCACATCGGAACGGAGCATGCAACTCCCGTCGGCATTGCAATGACCGCTTCCGAGGGCGTGAAGTACGACTTCACCACCATCACGCTGAACGGCAGGAAGATACGCGCCCTGGATACCCGCAGGCTCACCGTGTTCGAGCTTTGCAATATCGGCGGCATAAAGCCGGAGCAGCTCATGGCGAGGTCAGGGAAGGCGCTCAGCTTTACCCTGAACGGCGAGCGCGTCACGCTGCGCGGCACGGCGAGCGTTCCGGCGGAGATATCCCTCAACGGCAGGGAATGCTCCCTTAACGCGCCGGTGCGCAAGGGCGACGAGGTGAACGTAGTTCCCGCAAAGCCCGGCGAGGACGCCGCAGCGCTCCTCTCCGACTACTTTGAGCTTTCCGGACTGTTCACCGCGGAGGTCTCGCTGGACGGAAGGCGCGTCCAGGCGGGTGAGTACCTGCTGGTGAACAATATTCCGACTATCTCGGACGCGGATATCGAAAACGGCGCTGTTATCACGCTGCAGAAGCGCGGAACGCTCCGCAGCCTGCTTTCCGCAGAGGGAATACCGGAGGAAAAGCATGATGCGGCGAGGCTAAACGGCGCGGAGGTCTCCCCGGAGACGAGGCTCTCCAACGACGATGTGATAACCTTCGTTCAGCCGCAGCCTGCGGAAACTGTCGAAGAACAGGCTCCGGAAGTTTTCGGGGTCCAGGAAACCGCGCAGAACGTGGAAAAAGCTCCGGCGGAAAACACTGAAATTTCAGAAAACGCTGAAAAAACGGAAACTGCGCCGGGATCACAGCCGGAGCAGTCCGGAGAATCGGGTATCCCGATAGTGTTCAACGGGGAGCGCGTATTGTTCCCGACTCAGCCGGGCGTAAAGCCTATTTTCCTTGATATCCTCGCGGCGTTCGCGGACGACCCGACGGCGCTGCTCTCAAGGTGCGAAACAGTCACGATAAACGGCAGGACGGCGCGTATCAGCGAACCGATCTCCCCTAACGACGAAATAATTATCAGGTGATAGAATGAAGTACAAGAGGATAGCGGCTCTTGCCGCTGCCGCAGCGCTGCTTACCGGCTGCGCGGAGATACCAGACAGAAATATGTCAGCGCAGACCTCTGCGGGAACCGCCGAGGCTTCCGGCACCGCCGACACAGCCGAGCCTTATGACGAGATGCCCCTTTCCCAGTTTCCCTTAGAGAACAGCGATTTCGCGGTGAAGCTCAACGCCGAGGGCGGGACATTCACGGGCAATGTCCGCACCGACGGCGACCATGACGGCAAAGGTTACATAGTCCTCGACGAGGGAATGAAGCTCCAGCACATCGTCTCCGTAGACGCATCCCAGCACTACCGGATATCCATTGCGACGCATTCCTACAGCGGTGCGGTGGTACGGCTCAAGACGGTCAACGAGACGGTGGGCGCGTATTATATTCCGGCTTCCGAATCGCCGGAGTTCACCATGTTCGCGGTGGACAGCGTGTACCTCTCGGCGGGTCCGGATATCCTCACTTTCGAGGTGATACAGGGAAGCGCCGCGCTGGATTATATCCTTGTGGAAAGCTCCTCCGTGCCGGAGAATTCATGCTATTACGTGTCGGGCTCCTGCGTTGGAAGCTCGACCTCCGTTGTGACGCTCGGGCTGAAGAAGTTCCTTGCCGATAACTACGGAAAGCGGATTATTGCGGGGCAGACGGTAACTCCCGGCTCCAACGCCGAGATAGACGCCATCACCCGCGAAACCGGAAGAACTCCCGCAATGCGCACCGGCGACCTGATGTTCTGCACCCCGTCGAAGTATGAAGGCACGAAGGAGTACGCCGATAACGAGGTCGCCGCCGCACTGGAGTGGGGCAGAAACGGCGGGATAGTTTCCTTCGGGTGGCACTGGTATGCGCCGGAGGGGAAGTCGGATTACTACGCTGATACGAGCACGTTCGTACTCGGCGACGCGGTGACTGACCGCGACATTTCGATGGCGGACGACGAGGAGCTGAAAACTCTCCAGGAAAGCGGGCTTATCTCCGAACAGACGGTGCTTCTGCTGAAGGATATCGACGCGGCTGCGGAGGTTCTTGACAAATTCCGCGGCGAGAATATCCCGGTAATATTTCAGCCGATACCAGACGGCGACAGCAGCATGTACTGGTGGGGCGGCAGCGCGGAAAACTACAAGTGGCTGTGGAAGCTGATGTTCCAGCGCATGGACAAGTACCACGGGCTGAACAACCTTATATGGGTGTGGAACGGCAGCAGCGAGGATTATTTCCCGGGCGAGGATTACTGCGACGTTATCGGGCAGAGCTTCTATGAGAACAGCCCGTCGCCGTTTGCTGGGAGGTTCTCGGCGCTTGCGGGCATGACTGACGTTCCGAAGCTGCTTGCGGTGACGAACTGCGACAGGCTCCCATCGCCGGACTACATGCGCCGCGACAGCGCAATGTGGTCCTGGTTCTCGGCGGGCAGCGGAAACTGCATGATAACCAACAATGGGGAGCTTTCCGAAAAATACACGAGCTGGCAGAACCTCCACGATATCTATAACAGCGAGCTGTGCGTGACCCTCGACGAACTTCCGGACTTCGAAGAATACGCATTTCAGGAGGAATAAGTAAATTCGGAATGCGGAATTCGGAATTCGGAATTATGGTGCGCGCTTCGCGCGTTATTTCAATTTGCAGAAAGGCGAACAGCGGTAAAAAAGCGCAGGTACATGTCGGCTTCAATCAATTGAAATGTATCGCGAAGCGATACATTATTTCCGAATTCTTAATTCCGAATTCCGAATTAAATAAAGCCGGGTCGGTTCTTTAAAAGAGCCGACCCTTTATATTATAGTGCCCGAACTATCAGGAGATCGTGATGCCGGAGATGTAGAACGCGAACGGCTTGCCCTCCGTGCCAGCCTTCGGAACTATCTTCAGCGTGTGCTTGCCGGTATCCATGAAGCTCTTGACCTGAGCGAACTGGACGTAGTTGCCCCAGCCGCCGGTGAAGTCAGCGTCGATGGTTGCCACAAGCTCGTCGTCTACGTATATGTCAGCCTTGCCCGCGTTGCTGGTGAGCTTCGCGTAAAGCAGACCGATATTCTGCGCCTCGACTTCGATAACGAACGCGTCGTCGTCAGTTATCTCAGCGTCGGCGGGAAGCTTTGCGATCCAGGGGTTCTTGAAGCCGCCGAAATCCATCGCCTTCATCTCGAATGCGCCGGTGGAAACAGGCTGAGCCTCGTCTGTGGTGAGAAGCACGGCATTTTCGTACTTCGCGCCATCGTCGCCTGCGGGTGCAAGCTCAGGATCTGCGTCGTCGATGCTGTCGAGGTTGTCGGTAACGTACTGGAGGTAGGTAGTCAGCATTGCGCTGAGTATAGCGTGTCCGGACATGTTCGGGTGGATATTGTCGCCGGAGATGTCAGACCACTGAACGTCGTTTGTGTTCAGGAAGTTCAGCATTGCGTCGTGGTAGGATACGAACGGCACGGAGTACTTTTCGGTAACTTCGCCGTGGCATTCCTGCACGCTGGTGCCGTTGTCCTGGGTCATCGCTATGCAGATGATGCCAGGGTTGCTGGAGTGCTTCCAGATCTTGCGGATAAGTCCCTCGTAGGTCAGCTTGTTGATCGCGTTGTTCTGGGATTCGTCGTTTACAGAGAAGTCGATGAATACCAGGTCGGGGTCGTGGCTCAGCACCTGGGCGTCGCAGCGGTGTACGCCTATGTAGGAGCCGGTCGCGCCGATCCCCGCGTTGACGTAGTTCACCTTTGCGTCGGGGTACTGGTTTTCGATCCACTTGGTGGTGAGAGCCGCGTAGCAGTTCTCGTTATCGGCGCCGGTTCCCTGGGTTATCGAACCGCCGAGGTACGCTATGGTGACTTCCTCACCTGCCTGGAGCTTCTTTATTACCTTCGCTATGCGCGCGGGATTGCCCTGGGTGTACATCAGCAGCGGGAGCATGTCCTCAGCCGCCTTGTCTGCGGTCTGCTGGTCAAGTCCGAGTTTGTCCTGGATCGCCGCGGACAGCAGGTCGGGCTTCATTGCAATGGGAAGCGCGGAAGAGTCGGAAGCGTCAGAAGCGTTGGAATCTGCGGCGTCTGCGGTAGAAACCGTGCTGTCGGTGTTATCTGCGTTATCTGCGCTGTTTGTGTTATCAGCGGAGCTGTCAGCCGCAGAAGTCTGCTGGCTGTCGGAATCAGCGGAGTTTGCGGAGCTGTTTCCTCCGGAGCACCCAGCCATGCTGAGCACCATTGCTCCTGCCATGATTATTGCGAGGAACTTTTTCATAATAGATTCTCCTTAAATTAAGTAATACGCTTATAAATTAAGTAACATTTAGCTTACTATTAGTATTATACACCTAAAAAAATTAGTTGTCAATAGGTCAGGCCGTAGAAATTACACAAATGATATACAATTTGAACTAGCTGCGACGAAACGCGGCGAGTTCCGTTTATATGAGTGAAGATCTTCACAGAAAAGGAGGTGCCTGTGTGAACGACGAGGAAATAATAAAGCTGTTCGAGGCGCGGGATGAAAAGGGGATATCCGCCGCCGGGGAGCGCTACGGAAAGCTCCTGCGCAGCGTTGCGAGGGGGATACTCCGCAGCGAGCAGGACGCTGAGGAATGCGAAAGCGAAGCGCTGCTGCGCGCCTGGAACTCGATACCTCCCGCCAGACCGGAGCGCCTGTGCGCCTATCTTTGCAGGATAGCAAGGCGGCTGGCTCTGGACAGGTACGACTACAACAACGCGGACAAGCGCCGTGCGGAAACGCTCCCGATAGAGGAGCTTGCGGAGTATATAGGCGGCTCCGGGGACGCGGCGGACAGGCTATCCGAGCGGGAGCTTACCGGTCTGCTGAACGGATTCCTCCGCGGGCAGGATAAGACCACGAGGGTGATTTTCATGCGGCGGTTCTGGTTCGGAGATACCACCGCCGGTATAGCTGAGCGGCTTCACGTCAGCGAAAGCATGGTGAAGTCGCGAATTTCCCGCACTCTGAAGAAGCTGCGGGAGTACCTCAGGAAGGAGGGCTACGATCTATGAAAGACATAAAAAAGCTTAACAGCGCTCTAAACGACATCGACGAGCGACTTATAGAAGAAGCCGCTCAGGGGGGCAGGGCGCGTTCCGTGCCGGGCTGGGTAAAGTAC
>OGDS01001910.1_pt1 | contig 13720 bp, 10 predicted proteins | sample 1570351 | NCBI WGS metagenome assembly OGDS01 (sample SAMEA2581974, study PRJEB24529) | metagenome | biome: Human gut stool | place: China | collected 2011
TCAACGATCCGCTTCATCTCGTGAATGCACTCGAAGTATGCGTTCTGGGGATCATAACCAGCCTCAACCAGGGTCTCGAAACCAGCCTTCATCAGGGCAGTTACACCGCCGCAGAGTACGCACTGCTCACCGAACAGGTCGGTCTCAGTCTCGCACTGGAATGTGGTATCAAGAACACCGGCTCTGGAGCCGCCGATACCAGCAGCATATGCAAGACCGATGTCGTGAGCTCTGCCGGAAGCGTCCTGATATACTGCGATAAGGCAGGGAACGCCTCTGCCGATCTGGTACTCGGAACGTACAGTGTGACCCGGGCCCTTAGGAGCGATCATGATAACGTCAACGTCAGCCGGCGGAACGATCTGACCGAAGTGGATATTGAAGCCGTGTGCGAAAGCAAGGGTCTTGCCTGCGGAGAGGTTCGGAGCGATGCTTTCCTTATAAAGATCAGCCTGTCTCTCATCGTTGATGAGGATCATGATGAGGTCAGCCTTCTTAGCAGCCTCAGCAGCTGTGTAAACCTTAAAGCCTGCGTCCTCAGCCTTCTTCCAGCTCTTGGAGCCTTCGTACAGACCGATAATGACATTAACGCCGCTCTCCTTGAGGTTCAGAGCGTGTGCGTGACCCTGGCTGCCGTAGCCGATGATAGCAACGGTCTTGCCGTCGAGCAGGGACAGGTTGCAGTCTTCCTGATGATAAATCTGTGCCATTGTTTTGTATCTCCTTTTGAAGAATATTATACGACGCCTTGTGAGCGAGGTTATACGAATTTAAACCCTTACGGCGGCTTCGCCCTTCTGCATGGCGATGGTGCCGGTGCGGACCACTTCCTTGATGCCGTAGGGTCGTAGCAGCTCCTCGTATGTGTCGAGGTTCTGCTTCGTGTCGGAAAGCTCGATCGTCATTGAGTTGGTCGAGATATCAGAGATCTTGCCCTTTGCTATGTCTGCGATACTGATTATCTCAGGGCGCTGCTTGGGCGTGCAGCTAACCTTTATGAGCACAAGCTCACGTGTGACCGCCGAATCACTATGCAGCGTCTTGACCTTGATAACGTCGATGAGCTTGTTGAGCTGCTTCTCGATCTGTTCAAGGGTGTACGCGCTTCCGTCGGCAACTATCGTAATGCGGGATACGCGCTCGTCGTCGGTGACGCCCACGGCAAGGCTGTCGATATTGAAGCCTCTGCGCGCGAACAGTCCGGCAACCCTGGCAAGGACTCCGGCATGGTTTTCGACCAGTACTGAAATTGTATGCTTCATATGCCCACCCCCGTCACAGAATCGTCTTTTCGAAGTCCTCTACCGCCGCCTCGATGAGGTACGGCTTGTCGGACTCCAGCATGCGCTTTATCGCGCCTTCCATCTTTTCGGGGCTGTCAACCAGCTCGTTTGCAATACCGTATGCGTCCGCCAGCTTTGTGAAGCAGGGGCTTCCGTCGATGGAAACCGCCATCAGCCGGTTGTCGTACGCCTTCTCCTGAAGCTCGCGCACCATTCCGAGGTAATTGTTCCTCATCACGATGACCTTCACGGCAACATCGTGCTGAACAGCCGTTGCAAGCTCCATCATCTGCATCTGGAACGAACCGTCGCCGCAGATCGCAACAACCTGCCTTGACGGATCAGCGAGCTTTGCGCCGATAGCCGCCGGCAGCGAGTAGCCCATCGTGCCCATGCCGCCGGAGGTCAGGAACCTGCCGCCGTTGATGGTGATGTTGCGCGCCGTCCAAATCTGGTTCTGACCTACGTCCGCAACGACTACAGCGTCGTCGGGAAGCTGTCTGTCCAGGGCATGTATGAACTCCTTCGGGTTTACATAGCCCGCGGGAGCCGGCTCTATCGCCTTATCCTCGCGGAACCCGTCGAGCTGCTTCTTCCAGCCTGAGTTGTCCGCGCCGCCCTTCACAGCCTCGAGAAGCTGCCCCAGGACGAGTGTGAGGTCGCCGACTATCGGGATATCCACGTCGAGGTTCTTTCCGATCTCGGCGGGGTCTATGTCAATATGGATAACTGTCATGTCGTCGCGCTGCTTCATTGCCGCAATAGCGCGGTCGCCCACTCTCGCGCCCATCAGTATGAGCGTGTCGCAGGAGTTAACCGCGGTATTCGCCGCCTTGCAGCCATGCATGCCGAGCATTCCGTAGAACAGCGGCGAATCAGTCGGGATAGCGCCCAGACCCATCATCGTGGAAACTACGGGGATATCGGTCTTTTCAGCGAAATCGCGCATAAGAGCCGCGGCGTCGCCGGTGAAAAGCCCGCCGCCGGCAAGGATAAGCGGCTTCTTCGACTCTGCGATCGCAGCAGCCGCGCGCTTTATCTGGTTGCCGTTGCCGGTGCTGCTCGGGCGGTAGCTGCGGATATCCACGGTCTCAGGATACTCGAAGTCTATCTCAGCCTTCTGAACATCGAACGGAACGTCTATCAGCACCGGACCTCTTCTGCCGGTGCCCGCGATATAGAACGCGCGCTTGAACACCTCGGCGGTGTCCTCAGGGCGCTTGAGAAGGTAACTGTGCTTTACGAACGGCTCTGCGGAGCCTGTGATATCCGCTTCCTGGAAAACATCTCTGCCTATCTGGTCGGAGTTCACCTGACCGGTGATCACCACCATCGGCACGGAATCCATATACGCCGTTGCGATCGCCGTGATGAGATTCAGGGCGCCGGGACCGCTGGTCGCGATGGCGACTGCGGGTTTGCCGGTAATGCGGGCGTAGCCGCTTGCGGCATGGCCTCCGTTGACCTCGTGGCGGACGAGTATATGACGGATATCTGTTTTATATAATTCATCGTAGAAAGGGCAGATAGCGGCACCGGGATAACCGAAAACGGTGGATATACCCTCGGCTGAGAGACATTCTGTCATAGCCTTTGCTACAGTCATGCGAACCTTACTCAAATCCTGGAACATTCCTTTCGGACGCCGCCCCGTGGCAGCGCACACAATTTCTATATTAGATACAGCTTTATTATACCAAACAACAGCGTACTTGTCAAGAGAAATATGCAAAAAAAGCTCCCGTTTTGTCACAGATCGGGGGCAGGCGTGCAAGACAGGCGCAAAACAGCGCATAAAAAACCCCGCCGAAGCCCGTTTCGGCGGGGTTTGACGTTATTCCGGCTTCCTGGTGAGCTTTCTATAGCGCTCAAGCTGTTCCGACCACATATCATGCTCCTGCGGAAGGAACTCCTGCGTAAGCCCGGACTGCGTGATGATACGCCGCGCCTCCGCGATATCCGGTATCTCTCCGAGCGCGATGAGCGTGGAGATACCGTTGCCCAGCGCGGTCGCCTCCGTGGGACCCGCGACCGCCGGGATACCCGCAGCGTCCGCGGTAAGCTGGCACAGCAGCTTATCCTTGGTGCCGCCGCCTATCATGTGGATACGACCGTATTCAAGTCCGGTCAGCGCGGTCATTTCCCGGAGGGTCAGCGCGAACTCGCACGCCAGGCTCTGGTAAATGCACCGCATTATCTCGCCCGGCTCCTTCGGAACCGGCTGATTTGTGCGCCGGCAGTACTCCTGGATCTTCGGCGGCATGTCGTCCGGAAGGGCGAACTCCGGCGCGGCCGGGTCAATGAAACTCCGGAACGGAGCCGCTCCCCTCGCCATGCTCTCAAGGTCGGCGAAGCTGTAGCCCGCGCACCTCGTGGAGTTATACCACCTGCGGGTCTCCTGGATAAGCCACAGACCCATGATATTCTTCAACAGCGTTGTGGTGCCGCCGCAGCCTCCCTCGTTGGTAAGCCCCATCTTTAGAGCCTGCTCGGTTACGACCGGACGTTTCAGCTCCGTGCCGAAAAGCGTCCAGGTGCCGCAGCTCAGGAACGCGAACTTTTCCTCCTGCGTGGGAACTGCAAGCACCGCCGAAGCCGTGTCGTGCGAAGCGCAGGCATACACCGGAACCGGCTCTATGCGAAGCTCGTCGGCAAGCTCCTGCTTGAGCATTCCGTAGCGCTCCCCGGGCTGTATCAGCGGCGCGAAGATACGCTTCGGAAGCCCCAGTGCCTCGATGAGCCGGATATTCCAGCCCCGGGTCTTCTGGTCGATGAGCTGGGTGGTGGTCGCCTCGGTGAATTCGCTGCGGCACTCCCCGGTCAGGAAGTACGCGAACAGATCGGGCATCATAAGCAGCTTTTCCGCGCGGAATATCGCGTTTTTCTCGTGCTTCACAAGGTAGTTGAGCTGGAACAGCGTGTTTATGCTCATCGGCTGTATGCCGCTCTGCATGAAAAGCTCCTCCGCCGGGATACTGCCGCACACCTCCTCGACCATGCCCTCGGTGCGGCGGTCGCGGTAGTGAACCGGCTTTTCCAGGAGCTGTCCGTCCTGACCTATCAGTCCGAAATCCACGCCCCAGGTGTCAATGCTTATCGCGTCGAAGCCTCCGTTGAACACGCCGAAGCTGAGCGCTGTCCTCATCTGCTCCCACAGCTCGTCGATATCCCAGCGGAGGTGTCCGTCCTCGGTCACGGGGACGTTCGGGAAACGGTGGATCTCCTCAAGTGTGAACCCGCCGTTCTCGCAGCGGCAGAGCATTGCGCGTGCGCTTGAAGCGCCGAAATCAAATACTAATACGGTCTTTGGCATAAAAAACTCCTGGAATTAGGGCAACACCGCACAAAGACCATATTTTGTATTTTGTACGCATCTTGCTTGCAGATTTTCCGTCATTTTGCACAATTCGTCCTTGCAAGGCGTCAGCCTTGCTGCGTCCTCATTGTACAATCTGACGAAAAATCTGACTGCGCAATATGCGCACAATCTTTGTGCGGTATTGCCTTAGATCTTTTTCTCAAGGCAGACGAGCTGCACTCCGGTAAGCCAGTTGAACGTACACGGAACTATCCCCGCCTCGCGCCGGCGTACTCCAGCACGAACAGCTCGCCAAGGGAAACCGCGGTCTCAGCCGTGGCACGCACGGGATATGCCACGCGCTGCCAGCCGATACTGCACGATTCTTCTTCATCGTGGATATGGTCGTATATCTCTGTTACGGCGTCTATATCCGCTTCTGCCGCCTTTCTTATGTTCACGGATTCTCCTCAGTGGTACTTTCTGTATCCGGGGTGTCTTATCGGGAAGGACTTTCCTATCTCGCAGCACTCCTGTATCTTATCCATCGGGAGGTCCTTCGCGCCGCCGAGCTGACGCGCCACAAGGCTCACCTTCGCGAAATGCTCCAGCGTTTCCATGCGGTAGTACGCCTGAATGATATCCACGCCGACGGTAAGCGCGCCGTGGTTCTCCATCAGTATCGTGTCGTGGTTCTCGAGGAACGGAACTATGCTGTCCGCAACGCCCACCGAACCGGGGGTGTCATACGGAGCTATCGGAACGCTTCCCAGGAAAATTATAGCCTCCGGCATGGTGTAGTCGTCAAGCGGGATATGCGCGATGGCGAATCCGGTGGCTGTCGGCGGGTGCGCGTGGACTACGGCGTTGACCTCCGGGCGCGCGGCATAGCAGCGCAGATGTACCTTGAACTCGCTGGTGGGCTTGTATCCCGGGAGTCTCGCTGGCTCTACGACCTCGTTGTCGGCGTTCATCTTGATGAGCATATCCGGCGTGAGCATAGCCTTGCTGGTGCCGGTTGGGGTAGTAATGAAATTGCCGTCCGGCAGGCGCGCGGAGATGTTGCCGTCGTTAGCCGCCACGAAGCCGAGCTGCCACAGTTTGTGGCCGACCTCGCATATTGCTTCCCTGATCTCCTGTTCAGTCATGTGTTAGTACCTTCCTGTTCGTTTGAATTTTCGGACATGTAATCCTTTACCTACAATTTTATCATGTATCTTCGCAAAAGTAAAGGATTAATCGCAGGTTTTTATTTGTGCATAATCAACAAAAATCGCCGCCATGATTTTTAACCTCCGCCTCATGGCAACGGCTTGTAATATTCAGGTTTTTGTAGTATAATGATTGCATGGATCATTATGACCGGGGAAATCTTACAGTTTCTTACGGCGGTGACATATAAACCGAATAAACCTAACTACGGAGGTGCGCTTGGTGAGTGGCAATAGTGTGAAATGGATACCCCTAGAGGGAATGGAGCTTACGGCGGCTGATCTTGCTCCGGCTGAAAAGCTGCGCAAATTCGGCTTTTCGCTGGTGTGCTGCAGTTTCGGCTCCGGGAAGCTGACTAAGGCCGGGCTGTGCATATATGACGTGCTCGCAGAAAAAGAGACCCCCAACATACTGGTGGTGACTTCCGCAAGGGAGATATACGGCTGGTACCGCATACTGATGACCGGTATCGGCGCAGACTTCAAGGTGATAAACGGCGCTGCGAACGAGATAGTGTTCTTCACCGGGGACAGCTCTAATCTCTACCTCTGCCCCCCCGCCGCGCTGGACGCTGCAAACGGGCTGAAAACAAAGGTCCCGGCTGATTTCCAGTGGGATCTCATAATAGTCGACGACGAGCAGAGCCTCTCCGCCCCCGACTGCCGGAAGCTTTCCGAGCGCATTCCGTGGAAGTCCGAGCGGCTGCTGATGTTCACGCAGTTCCCCGCGCAGAACGGCGAGGAACGCGCTGCGCTTTCAGAATTCGTGAAATCCACGCTCGCAGAGGAGGCAAACGCCTCCTGCGCCGACGGTCTCGACTTCACGGTGAACGGCGTTCCGCTGGGTTACGATACTCCCCTGCTGCTTGCGGGCGACAAGCATATATGCTCCGGTGCGCTCAACGTTGAGACAGCGGACTACGGCTTCGACGACGCGTTCCTCGCCGGACTGCGTCGCCGCTCGGATATCCGCACCGGGCTTCCTTCCTACAAGTACGGCGGAAATATCTTCGAGGACTACGACGTCGAGGACATGAAGGGACTGTACCAGAAGTCCACCTACACTCCGTCTGACGTTGCGGAGCTTCGCGCAGTGGACAAGAAGCTCGACTGCTTCCTTAACCTCGCGGACAAGGTGGCTTCCGATGAAAACAGCCGCGCGATGATCTACTGCTGCGACAGGAACACCGTGGATTACCTCCGCAAGGTGCTGTCCGCGATGTATTCCGAGAGCCGCGTAAAGACCGCCCGCAGCGAGCTTTTCAGCAACAAGGATATCCTGCGCAAGCTCCAGGTCGACGACAGCACGGTTTACCCGAAGTTCGTCATCGCGATGGACGATATCAGCGCAGTCGGCGACGGCTTAGACCGCATAACGGACGTGTTCAGCTACGAGCTGCCGGATTCCGCAGTGCTCCTTGAGCGCCGCGTGACCCGCCACGGAACCGCTCACGAAGCGGATCGCAGGTTCGTTTTCTTCCGCGACAGCAACAAGCTGTTCGACAGCCGCATGCTCGGCAAGGTGCTCTACGCAAGCCTTCCAAACGCATTCTGCGGCGATATTCCCGCGCGGAACGTCCTTCTTGATATTCCCGCAAAGGGCGAATACATCGCCGAACTGGTGGCGGACCTCCGCTACGCGGAAAGCTACGCAAGCGAAGTCGACAGCTGCTACGACCTCATCAAGAAGGTCAAGGCGGACTACGAGCTGCTCGGCGCCGGAAACCTCTCCAACGCCCGCCATCTGGCGGAATTCGCGGGAAAGCTCCTTGCAAAGGTGTGCAGGTTCTACGGCATTGAGAAGGACTCCTCCCCCGAGGAGATCGCAGCGGCGGCAGACAAGCTCTCCGGGCTGTGCCAGGCAGCTGACGGAGCGCTCTCCGCGGTTCCCGCCGACATGGTGGAGAAAATATCAAAGAGCCTTGACGCAGACCCGGCAGCACAGCCCTTCGGCGAGGAAGCTATCGCGGGTCTGGAGCAGGCGAAGCAGCGCGTCAACGAGCTGCACAGCGGCAGCCACTACCACCTCATGATAAAGAACGACATACAGTCCCTTAACGACTGCATACAGTACCCGGTGCTCTACAACATCTGGAAGTACAGAGTGCGCGAGCAGGACAGCGTGCGTTCATTCAGGGATTTCATCAGGATCTACAACGACGGAATGTGATCCGTATCCACAGCCTGACCTCCCCGCACGGGGCCGGGCGAATATACAGCAAATTTGAAGTGCGGAGAAACGGGGCGTATTTATGAGCGAGAACAACGAGCAGGTCGAAAAGCTACTCGGTGACTTCTTCGAACGGCACACCGCCGGAGATAAGGAAGGCATGAACGAAGTACTCCAGAAGATACAGCTTATGCTGTATTCAGGCGAAACTGACAGCACTCCGTTCAAGGACTATTTCAACAATATGTACACCGGCAGAAGCGCGATAAATGTTTCCGGCATGGTAAGCGACTACCCGCGCGAATCCATCATACGCGAGCTGCTTCAGAACGTATTCGGGTGCGACTACGACGAGAGCGATATCAAGGTAATGATAGAGTTCCTCGACGAGGGTCAGGTAAAGCTTACATACAACGAGACAGGCTTCACGCTGGAGCAGGTGTTCTATTACCTCTCCGTCGGCAGAAGCGAGGATGGCAAGGACCGCGAAGGCAGATTCGGTCTCGGCGCCAAGAGCGTTTTCGCGAACGTAGACTGGTTCAAGATGCGCTCGAACAACTACCAGCTCCGCGTTGTGAACGACGGCGGAATGCTCAAGGTGCGCGAGCTGGAGCTTACGGCTGAGCAGTTCAAGCACACCGAGGTAGTGTTCGCGCTGGACGAGGCGGATCAGAAGAAGCTTCACGACGATCTTGTGAACATGACCTCCGCCAAGGGCGACTATATCAACATGATAGACCTGTGCTTCGCATTCCTCAAGAAAAAGCACCTCAAGTCCACCGACGAGCAGGAGTGCCCGCAGCGTACGTTCAACATAGCCGTGATCAACTTCGGCAAGCCCGAGGTAGTATATAAGATCCAGAACTACCATCGCGACCAGAACGACCTCCCGAAGATACGCTTCAGCGAGAACGGCAAGTCCGTTGCGGACTTTATCCACATGGAGGAGAACGGCTTCGTTTACCTGATACCGTTCGCTATCTCCGGTGCAAAGCGCGAGGCTGCCAAGGTGCTGATGAGCAAGTACAACTACTTCTCCACCTTCGAGCTGACCGGTCTTGTGAAGGCAAGCCGCCAGGACTTCCTCAAGGAGCAGCTCTCGGCGTTCTTCGTCAGCGTTCCTAACCGCTACATCACGAACAACCGTTCCGGTATCCGCCACGACTGCATAGAGGAAGTATCCACCGAGATTGAGGAGGATATCCTCGACATCGTCGACCAGTACCGCAGGCTGTTCGTGCTTCAGCTCACAAAGCGCCCCGATAATCCCGAGCGCTACATGCTGCGTCCGGCACAGTACGTTTTCGAGTTCTTCTACAACTATATAAATACAAGCGGCCTTGTAAGGGGACTTCGCGAGAAGTTCGCGGAGAGCATCTCCATCAAGTTCCCCGAGACCGAGGAGCCGGTATCCTTCACAGACCTTCGCGCCCGCGGCTACTTCAACGAGCGTAACGACACCGATATCGAGGATCACGACAGCGGCGCCGCCGGTCAGGCTCTGCTCGCAGACCTCGACCAGATGAAGGAGTGGTTCGGCAGCGACGAGGACCACGTTTTCGCCGCAAAGTACAACTGGTACCGCCAGGAGACCAACGAAAAGGGCTCCGAGTACGCGTATGCATTCCAGCAGGACGGCGTGAAATACCTGATGACCTCCGACAAGAATCCGAAGATAAAGGACTACGGTCTGTCCGACGGATTCATGAACATCATCAGCCTGAAGCTCAACACCTGCATCGTAAACGGCGCGGTCGCAGACGAAAACGCGCTCACCGAGGCGTTCCGGATAATCGACGAGATGTTCGGCGACAGCTACCGCATCGACATGAAGTACTTCCAGTTCATCATAACCTCCGGCGGAACTGAGATACACTTCGAGATCTCCAAGATACAGATAGGCAACCTCAAAACCGCTATGGACGTTATCCAGAAGCACGAAATGCGTTTTGAGAACCACCAGATATACAACCAGGTAATAACCCTGCTGGTGAACTCCTTCACCAACGGCAAGGACACGCTCGCCTTCCTGCGCGAGATAAAGAGCCAGGGCGGCGAGATAACGCTCGCGCTGGATATCAACAAGCGCTACCGCTTCTCCGCTTATGGAAAGCAGTTCATGATACCGCCGAACATCACAAACCCCGACCTGCTCGAGATAATCGGCGACGTTTACGTGCTCATCGGCAGCGGAATGTTCAACAACCGCGTGTTCGACTTCCCATACTCTGCGGGCAGATACGAGTACGACGCCGACGATATCCTCTCCGTTATGCCCTCGCTTGAAAACGCCGATTTTATCCGCGAATCCATCGCGAAGGTATACACCTGCGACCTCGGGCTTGACAAGGTGGCTCTGCTGAACGAAAACAGCAAGATAATCGCCATCATCGACCCCGCCGACGGACTCGCGCCCGAGCAGCGCAATAAGACCGCGAAGTACATCGTGCTCCGCGAGGGTCTGTCAAAGCCGCTGTTCGCGAAGTATATCGAGTTCGTGCTGACCGGAACGCTCGGGAACACGCTCTCCTCGCTCTATTCCAGCACCGAGGAGCCTAACCAGGTGCTCGCCGATCAGATCCCCTACTACTACAAGCCGGTTCCGACCATTCAGCGCAGGGAGTTCGAGTTCCTGCGCGGAGAGGTCAAGCGCATTTCCGGCATAAAGGACCCGCGCCTCTACAAGAACTACTTCGCCCGGGACATCAACGCGAAGCTCTACGGCTACGGAAGCACCTGCCCCTGCTGCGGCTACGAATCCAAGATGATCAACAGCTTCATGCTGAAGAACTTCTCGATAGGTCTGCTCAACGACGAGGGCAAGGAGCAGAAGTTCCGCTTCTCGCTGTACCTCTGCGCTAACGACTCCTACGCCGCAGGCGGCTGGATAATCGACGATGTGAGCATCGGCGGAATGTCCCCGTTCCTCTGGCTGGAGGAGCTTTCCCAGATCGACTATATCCCGCCGGAGTTCCTCATCTGCCGCATAAAGTACCGTCCGCAGGTAACATACGATATCTGCGAGGCTGCGGAAAACGGCTCCGCAGAAGGTGCTGACAGCGCCGCGGCAGTCTACGACGGCGCTCCTGAAATACTCGACTTCGTGCTGTCCCCGATGATGGCAGCCAAGTGGCTCGAGGATAACCAGAAGTAAATTTCCACTGCAATATTACTGTAAGCAATAGAAACGTCCCCCTTCCGGTTTGGAAAGGGGACGTTATTTTATCTGAAGCCTAAAAAATGCCGTGATTCCGGGAATTACAGCCGTATGACATCTTCGTCGGCTGACGGCGGCTCAAACAGGGAATTCAGCTTCTGCTCCAGCCCCTCGTCGATGAGGTACGCCTGCTCCGCGCCGGATACAACCTCGGAATTCCTGCGGACGATGAACTCCCGGCGCCGCTCGTCTGGAACTTCGATGTACACGATGCTGAACGGCACACCGTGCGCCTTATAAAAGCTCCGGAGCTGGTCGCGCTCGGAGCGCTGCCACAGTCCCCAGTCGAGGATAACGTCAGCGCCGGCGGCGGTTATCTCGAGGGATTTTTTCAGCAGGTACTGCTTCACCAGCGGGAGTATCCTGCCGTGCTCCGCTCCCGGGAACATCAGGGTTATCTCGTCGCAGGAAAGGATAACTCCCCCGGAAATGCGCTGTACCTCCCGCGCGTACCTTGACTTGCCGGAGCAGGTCTTTCCGCAGGTCGCGATCACTCCTGCCACTGGCTCTCCTCCTCTGAAAACGCCGGTATCTGCTGGGTTATGCAGTGGATATTTCCGCCGCCTATCAGGATATCCCGTGCGTACACCGGAATGACCCTGCGCTCCGGGAACAGCTCCTGGAGCTTTGCACGGGCGGGTTCATCAGCAGGATCGCTGAAGAACGGCATCACTATCGCGCCGTTCGAGATGTAGAAATTGACATAGCTTGCCGCCAGCCGCTCGCCGGGGGTGCGGGTCGGCTCAAAATCCATCGTGTCAAGTCCGTCGCATTCCTCGGCGGTTATCGTAACTGGCTTCGGAAGATAAAGTTTGTGTACCTTTATCGGTCTGCCCTTCGCGTCAGTGGAGCCTTCCAGTATCTCCAGGCAGGAGCGCGACAGCTCATACTGCGGGTCGGAGGTATCGTCCGTCCACGCGAGGACGACTTCGCCGGGCTTCACGAACGCGCAGATGTTGTCTACGTGCTCGTTGGTCTCGTCGTTGTAGATTCCGCGCTTCAGCCAGATGACCTTCTCAGCGCCGAGGTACTCTTTCAGCCTGTCCTCTATCTGCTCTTTCGTGAGTCCGGGATTTCTTCCGGCGCTGAGCAGGCAGGCTTCCGTCGTGAGTATAGTCCCCTCGCCGTCGGAGTGAATCGAGCCGCCCTCCAGCACAAAGCCGGAGGCGTCGTACATGCTCTTGTCGTAGAGGTCGCAGAGCTTCCGCGCCATGCGGTCGTCCTTGTCCCAGGGAAAGTACAGACCGTCCTCAAGACCGCCCCAGGCGTTGAAGCTCCAGTTTACTCCGCGTATAATCTGACCGTTTGTTACAAAAGTCGGGGCGTAATCCCTCGCCCAGCTGTCGTTGCTGGACATCTCTGCCACACGGATATGCGGCGGGAGCATTCTGCGGGCGTTCTCGTACTGCCTGTCGCTGGCGCAGACGGTGACTTTCTCGCTCTGCGCTATCGCCTCGCAGACCTTCACAAAAGCCTTTCGCGCGGCGTAGGCTCCGTACTGCCAGGAATCCGAGCGCTCCGGAAAGATCAGAATGCACCCGTAATGCTCCGAAAACTCCGCAGGCATATAGAAGCCGTCCTGCTTCGGCGTTGTGTCAAGTACTCTCATCGTAACTCCTTATTTCAGACCCGATATCCCTGCTATCCTGCCGTACATCTCCGGCCGCCTGTCGCGGAAAACGCCCCAGCTGAGGCGCATGTCGCGCAGCTCGTCGAGGTCGAAGGTGTGGAGCAGGACCGTATCGGAAGTGCGGTCGGCGCACTCCACAAGCGCACCGGTGTTGTCGGCGATGAAGCTGCTTCCGTAGAACGTCAGCGACGAGGACTGCTGCTGATTCTCACTGTCCGGGGTGACTGTCTCGGTGCCGATACGGTTAGCCGCGATCACCGGAACGAGATTCGCCGCCGCGTGACCCTGCATGCAGCGCTGCCAGTGGGGCATGCTGTCGCACTCGAGCACCGGCTCGGAGCCTATCGCAGTTGGGTAGAACAGCAGTTCCGCGCCGTCCAGAGCCATGCAGCGCGCCGCCTCCGGGAACCACTGATCCCAGCATATCCCCACGCCGATCTTTCCGAAGCGGGTGTCCCACACTTTAAATCCGGTGTCGCCGGGGGTGAAGTAGAACTTCTCCTGATAGAAGTGGTCGTCCGGGATATGGGTCTTGCGGTAAACGCCCATCACGGAGCCGTCGGCGTCTATCATCGCGACGCTGTTGTAAAGCACGTTGCCGTCCTGCTCGTAAAAGCTAATCGGAAGCGCCACGGAAAGCTCCTTCGCCACCGCCTGGAATCTCCTTACAGCCGGGTTTTCCTCCAGCGGCAATGCTAATTTATAGCTGTCATAGCGGCGCTCCTGGCAGAAATACCAGTTTTCAAACAGTTCGGGCAGCAAAATGATCTGCGCACCCTGAGATGCCGCTTCGCGAACCTTCTCGCAGGCTTCTTCCAGACCGTAGGTCATCTGCACCGCTGCAACGGTTACTTTACTCATGTTATCTGCTCCTTATTTTTTCGGGATCTGCTGCGTGATGCAGTGAATAT
>OGDS01001912.1_pt1 | contig 13710 bp, 8 predicted proteins | sample 1570351 | NCBI WGS metagenome assembly OGDS01 (sample SAMEA2581974, study PRJEB24529) | metagenome | biome: Human gut stool | place: China | collected 2011
TGCTGTTGCGGTAGAAGATGCGGGCAAAGCTCTTGGCAATGACCACCGAGATGCCCGCGGCCTTGATGGCCACGGGGGCGTGCTCACGGGAGGAGCCGCAGCCGAAGTTCCAGCCGCCCACCATAACATCGCCATCCCTGACGTTCCGGACAAAGTCCTTGTCGATGTCCTCCATGCAGTGGCTGGCCAGCTCCCTGGGGTCCTGGGTGTTCAGGTGGCGGGCCGGAATGATGACATCGGTATCCACGTTATCCGGGTATTTGAAAACAGAACCTTTTGCGTTCATCGTTGTTTCTCCTTTTCGATCAGACCGTGCGGGGGTCGGTGATATAGCCGGTCAGGGCGCTGGCAGCGGCAGTGGCCGGGCTTGCCAGATAGACTTCGCTCTTGACATGGCCCATGCGGCCCACAAAGTTGCGGTTGGTGGTGGAGACACAGCGCTCCCCCTCGGCCAGGATGCCCATGTAACCGCCCAGGCAGGGGCCGCAGGTGGGGGTGGACACGATGCAGCCCGCATCAATAAAGGCTTCGGTCCAGCCGCGCAGGATGCACTCCTTATAAACCGCCATGGTGGCCGGGATGATGATGCCCCGCACGCCCTTGGCGATGTGCTTGCCCTTGAGGATGTTGTAAGCGGCCTCCATATCCTCCAGACGGCCATTGGTGCAGCTGCCGATGACCACCTGATCGATCCGGATGTCCTTTCCCTCGCTGGCGGGGTGGGTGTTCTCCGGCAGATGGGGGTAGCTGACCGTGGGCTCCAGCTTGTCCAGGTCGATCTCGATGGTCTTTTCGTATTCGGCATCCGGGTCGGCCTCGTAGTAGACCGGGGTGCGCTGGCTGCGGCCGTTCAGATACGCTCTGGTGACCTCGTCCACAGGGAAGATGCCGTTCTTGGCACCGGCCTCAATGGCCATGTTGCAGACGCAGAGGCGATCCTCCATGGTCAGGGAAGCCACGCCCGGGCCGGTGAATTCCATGGACTTGTACAGTGCGCCGTCCACACCGATCATGCCGATGATGTGCAGGATCAGGTCCTTGCCGGATACGCAGGGGCTGAACTTGCCCTTGAGTACAAACTTGATGGCAGAGGGCACCTTGAACCATGCCATACCGGTGGCCATACCGGCGGCCATATCGGTGGAGCCCACACCCGTGGAGAATGCGCCCAGTGCACCGTAGGTGCAGGTGTGGCTGTCGGCACCGATGATGCAGTCACCGGCGGTCACGATGCCTTTTTCGGGCAGGAGGGCGTGCTCAACACCCATCTGACCCACATCGTAGAAGTTGAGGATATCATATTTGTTGGCAAACTCGCGGCACTGCTTGGACTGGGTTGCGCTCTTGATGTCCTTATTGGGGACGAAATGATCCAGCACGATGGCAATGTGCTCCTTGTCGAACACGCCGTCAAAGCCTGCCTTCTCAAACTCGTTGATGGCGACCGGGGTGGTGATATCGTTGCCCAGCACGATATCGAGCTTGGCATTGATGAGCTGGCCTGCCTTGACCTCCGGCAAGCCCGCATGTGCGGCCAGAATCTTCTGCGTCAGAGTCATTCCCATGGTGATACTCTCCTTTTATACTGTTGACAAACTCCTTCCGTCATCGCCTGCGGCGATGCCACCTCCCTCAAGGAGGGAGGCTTTAAGGCTCCCTCTCCGAGGGAGCTGTCACGGCTGCGCCGTGACTGAGGGAGTTACTTATTATTGATCGCGCTCACCAGCGCCCTGATGCCGGCGACGATGATATCGGTGTCGGTGCCGGCACCCCAGGTCATGCTGCCATCGCCCCAGGCAAGGCCCACATAGGAAGCCGCGCGGGAGGTGCTGCCCTCGTCCAGGCTGTGCTCCGAGTAGCTTTCCAGATGGAAGTCCATCCCGGTGGCGCTCTGGATGGCGTTCGCCACAGCATCCAGACGACCATTGCCCACCGAGGTGACCACCTTGCGCTGACCGTTCAGGTCCAGGGTGACCGTGGCGGTAATGCCGTTGACCTGTGCAAAGTGGGCCTCCACCACACGGAGGGGCTTTTCACGGTTGAGGAAACTCTCCTCGAAGATGCGGAGCACCTCGCCTGCACTCAGCTCCTTGTGGCTGTGGTCGGACACGCTCTTGACCTTGTAGCCCAGCACCTCGCGCATCTTGGGGGGCAGATTATAGCCGTAGTTCTGCTCCAGCACAAAGCCGATGCCGCCCTTGCCGCTCTGGCTGTTGATGCGGATGACATCGGCATCATAGGTGCGGCCGATATCGTGGGGGTCGATGGGGATGTAGGGGCAGGTCCAGCGGTGCTCTCCCCGCTCCTTGCGGTAGGCCATGCCCTTTGCAATGGCATCCTGATGGCTGCCCGAGAAGGCTGCAAACACCAGCTGACCGGCGTAGGGGGTGCGCTCGTAGATGTGCATCCGGGTCACGCGCTCGTAGGTAGCGCAGATGGCGGGCATATCGGAAAAGTCCAGCCTGGGGTCTACGCCGTGGCTGTACAGATTCATAGCCAGTGTCACGGCATCCACGTTGCCGGTGCGCTCACCGTTGCCGAACAGGCAGCACTCCACGCGCTGAGCACCGGCCAGAACGGCCATTTCGGCGCAGGCAACACCGGTGCCGCGGTCGTTGTGGGGATGGGTGGAAATGATCACACTGTCGCGGTACTTGAGGTGCTTGTCGCAGTACTCGATCTGGTTGGCGTAAACATGGGGCATACTCATCTCCACGGTCACCGGCAGGTTGATGATCATGGGGCGGTCAGGGGTGGGCTGCATGATATCCAGCACCGCGTTGCAGACCTCCACAGCATAGTCCACCTCGGTGCCGGTAAAGCTCTCGGGGCTGTACTCAAACAGGAAGTTGCCCTCGTATTCCTGGCTCAGCTGTTTGACCAGCTTTGCGCCGTCGGTGGCGATCTTCTTGATCTCTTCCCTGCTCTTGTGGAACACCTGCTCGCGCTGGGCCACAGAGGTGGAATTATAGAAGTGGATGACCGCGCGGGGGGCACCCTTGACGGCCTCGAAGGTCTTGCGGATGATGTGGTCGCGGCACTGGGTCAGCACCTGCACGGTCACGTCCTCCGGGATCATGTTTTTCTCGATCAGGGTACGCAGGAACTCGTACTCGGTATCGCTGGCGGCGGGGAAACCCACCTCGATCTCCTTGAAGCCGATCTTCACCAGCATCTGGAAGAATTCCAGCTTTTCCTCCAGGCTCATGGGCACGATCAGAGCCTGATTGCCGTCGCGCAGATCCACACTGCACCAGGCCGGGGCCTTTTCAATGTGATCCTTCTTCACCCAGCTGTCATAACCGGCAGGGACAGGGTAATATCCCGGTGCGTACTTGGTTGCGTCCATCATTCTCGTTTCCTCCAGATCCTACACTTAATTAAAGTAAAAGGCCCTCGTCTCCAAGGCGATAAGCCTTGAGAGACGAGGGCCTGTCATTTTTTCTAACAGAGCACCCGTGGTACCACTCTCTTTGCTGGAAAACCAGCCACTCACACGATCAGCTTTTGGCGGCGAATCGCTGCCCCGGTAACGGTGGGCATCCGTCAGAGCCTACTCTCCGTTCAGCTCTGCCGCTCAGGGGCCAGTAACCGAAACCCTCCGCACTGCCTTGCACCACCCGGCAGCTCTCTGAAGCAGAAGAAAATCGTTTTTTCCCCGTCAACGCATTTGGTCTTTGTGTTTCAAAGTGAGCTTATTGTACCAAACGCCGGATTTGCTGTCAAGAAGTTTGATTCACATCAAGAATGAAACAAATTCACATCAAGGGCGGCACAATTTTCCAAATTTTGCGCCAAGCGTATGGTCAGGGGCGGCGGGTGGTACCCTAAGCAAGTGTCCGCTGGGGTGGGACCCTGTTGCCGCAGGCAATAGGGCGGGCGATGGAATGGCCCGTTTCACTTGCGTGGGTACTACCCGCTGGCCCTGATGCTAGGTTTGTTAAGAATCTGGGAAGTTTTTGGAAACAAGCCCTCAAAAGGCTGGTTTCTTAAAATCAGTCGTGCTATGCTTTGGGGTAGAGACAAAGCCTACTAAGGAGGAAATCCTATGAAAGAAGTCAAGACACCGCGCAAGCCGTTGGCGATCTACTATGCCATCGTGCTGCTGATGCTGTTGCTCCTCAACTTTGTGCTGCTGCCGTGGATGGAGGAGCGCCAGATCAAAGAGGTGGACTACGGCACCTTTATGACCATGACCGAGGAGAAGAACATCGGCCGGGTAGACATTGAATCCAACCAGATCATCTTTACCGATAAGGACGAGACGCAGGTCTACAAGACCGGCCTGATGAACGACACCGGCCTGACCGAGCGGCTGTACGATGCGGGAGCCACCTTCTCCAGCGAGATCGTGGAACAGTCCTCGCCGATACTGAGCTTTTTGATCTGGTTCGTCCTGCCCATCATCCTGTTCTCGGCCATCGGCAACCAGATGAACAAAAAGCTGATGGAAAAGGCCGGCGGCGGCCCGGGCTCCATGATGTTTGGCGGCATGGGCAAATCCAACGCCAAGGTCTATGTGCAGTCCACGGCAGGCATCCGCTTTGCGGATGTGGCCGGTGAAGACGAAGCCAAGGAAAACTTACAGGAAGTTGTCAACTATCTGCACGACCCCAGCAAGTATGAGAGCATTGGTGCCAAGATGCCCAAGGGCATCCTGCTGGTGGGCCCTCCGGGCACCGGCAAGACCATGCTGGCCAAGGCTGTGGCCGGTGAGTCCAACGTGCCCTTCTTCTCCATCTCCGGCTCCGAGTTCGTGGAGATGTTCGTGGGCATGGGTGCCTCCAAGGTACGCGACCTGTTCAAGCAGGCCAAGGAGAAAGCTCCCTGCATCGTGTTTATCGATGAGATCGATGCCATTGGCCAAAAGCGCAGCGGCGGCCAGTACGGCGGCAACGATGAGCGCGAGCAGACCCTGAACCAGCTGCTGACCGAGATGGATGGCTTTGAGGGCAACACCGGTGTCATCATTCTGGCCGCCACCAACCGTCCCGAATCCCTTGACCCTGCCCTGACCCGCCCCGGCCGCTTTGACCGCCGGGTGCCTGTGGAGCTGCCCGACCTCAAGGGCCGCGAGGAGATCCTGAAGGTCCACGCCAAAAAGGTCGCGCTGGCCCCGGGCATCGACTTTACCACCGTGGCCCGGATGGCCTCCGGCGCGTCCGGTGCCGAGCTGGCCAACATCGTCAACGAAGCCGCGCTGCGGGCCGTCCGCGCGGGCCGCAAGAGCGTGACCCAGTCCGACCTAGAGGAGAGCATCGAGGTGGTCATTGCAGGCTACCAGAAGAAGAACTCCATCCTGACCGACCACGAAAAGTGCATCGTAGCCTACCATGAGATCGGCCACGCTCTGGTCGCCGCCAAACAGACCCACTCCGCCCCCGTGCAGAAGATCACCATCATCCCCCGCACCTCGGGTGCTCTGGGTTACACCATGCAGGTGGACGAGGGCAACCACTACCTGATGAACAAGGAGGAGCTGGAAAACAAGATCGCCACCCTCACCGGCGGGCGTGCCGCCGAAGAAGTGGTGTTCCACTCCATCACCACCGGCGCTTCCAATGATATCGAGCAGGCCACCAAGCTGGCCCGCGCCATGCTGACCCGCTACGGCATGAGCGATGAGTTTGACATGGTGGCACTGGAGACCGTCAACAACCAGTATCTGGGCGGCGACACTTCCCTTGCCTGCTCTGCCCAGACCCAGTGTGAGATCGACCAGAAGGTGGTGGAGCTGGTCAAGGCCCAGCACGCCAAGGCTGTGCAGATCCTGACCGACAACCGCGCAAAGCTGGATGAGCTGGCCCAGTATCTGTACCAGAAGGAGACCATCACCGGCGACGAGTTCATGGAGATCCTGAACCGGGAAGAATAATTTTTACCCCCCTGCAATAAACAAGCCGCCCGTTCCGTATTCATTACAGAACGGGCGGTTTTTCGTCCATAGTACAGGAGGTATATTTCTTATGAAGATTCTGAATACCATGCTGGGCCGTCAGGCCATTGCCGCAGCCCTGGTGCTGTCCCTTGCCATCCCCATGAGTGTCGGCGCATTTGCCGAGGAGCCTGCCGCTGCCGCTGCCGCCGATGACACCGTTGTTGCAGGCTACCTGCCCCCGCAGGACGAAAGCGTGATGCTTCAGGGCGAGATCGCGCTGCACAGCGGCGACGTTGCCGTGGGTGAGACCGACCCCGCCTACGGCGGCTACGGCGCACCGGAGGGTAACCCCATCCAGGGCGACATCATGCTGATCTCCGCTGACGAGGCAAAGACCACCGAAGCCCGGTACACCGTCAAGGGCCTGCTGGGCCGTCAGGTCCTTTACACCGCCCGGCAGGAGGGCCGGGTCCTGACGCTGGACGTGCCGGACTGTGCCGCCACCTTCCGCACCACCATTCAGGACATGAAGACCCTGATGGATCAGGGCGTGTCCACGCTGGTGCTCACCACCGAAAAGGGCTCCACCACCCTGAACCTTTCCCTGCTGTGTGAGGGCCAGACCGACACCCAGCGGGTGGTGCTGCGGCAGCTGGGCGACAGCGCTTTCCTGACGGTCGGCCTGCGCTGCCGCCGCGACCTCATCGTGGGCCGCTGAGTGGGTAGTGTTCCCCTTTCCTGAAGCTTAACAGAGAAACAGCAGGAGCGCCCCACCGGGTCATACCGGCGGGGCGCTCCTGCTGTGTTTGGGATATATCAGAGAATGTCAAATTTTACTGTGCATTCTGCTTGAGGTCCTGTGCCTTCTTCCAAGCACGCAACACGCCGATCTTGGTAACCATGTTGTCCGGATAGAACTTTACCTGTTCAGGGGGCAGCTCTGTATCCTGATCGTTCAGGTCAGGCAGGAGGTCGTGCTCCATGGCCCAGCGGGCAGCATGCTGCAGATCCATATCCTGTTCTTCCTGGCCAACATCGGGGTAGAGGATCTCAGATTCCGGCATAGGCTTGCCTGCATCCTCCCACAGCATCATTGCAAGAGCACTGCGGTTGCTGGGGAAGTAAGGCAGACCCCACATCTGGCCCACAAGATCGGTGCCCAGCGTGTAGCCGACCAGTGCGCCGCCAGCCACAACAGCCGTACCGACAATGATGGGGCCAACAACATCAGAACCATCCTCAATGTCAGCGCTGCGGTACTGTGCGGCCACATCCACATCATCATTCATGGTAAAGGTAATGGACTCTGCCTTGTAATCCTGATCCAGCGGCAGGTCAAAATTGCCGGTAGACCAGAGATCAAACACCATACCCTCGGGAACCTTCGTCTGGTCCAGCGTCACGGTGACTTCTGCACCATCCGGCACAAGGCAGGTCTGCTTGCCGCTGGTCTCATCGGTGCTGGGTTCCAGTGTATCGGTCACATCAATGCCGCCGTTTTTCACAGCAAAGGTGCCGCCGGTCACGGTCAGGGTATGATTGACGACAGGCTCATCCTTCTTCCAGTATGCCGTAAACACCTCATCACCCGTCAGGACAAGCTCACGCCCGGCTTTATAGAGCTTACCGTTAAGGCTCAGCCATCCAGCAAACTGGTAGCCTTCTCGTGTGGGAGCCGCTGCAAGCGTCACGCTCTCATTTTCACGGGAAAAAGCATCGCTGTAGTCGGCAGTTTCGTCGCCAACGCCTTCATTCAGGTTGTACTGGAGGCGGTACACGCTAGCATGTTCCAATTCTTTTTTCGTCCAGCCGCAGTACTTGCAGGTTTTTGTCACTTCACACTCATCAACACGCTCAACGCTCGGTGTCCAATCCGAACGGCCGGTAATTTCATAGGCATCTTCCTTCTCACCAACGGTATAGGAGTGCGTCTTTATCTTGCCGTTTGTCCAGATCAGATCGCCGTCCAGATACACATCCGTATGGCCAGTGTTGTTAGTAGCTGCTTTACCGCCAAAACCGAACATCCGCGAGCAGGTCGTTTTATCCAGGTCTGCATCAATGGTCTGGGGATCGTTGATGTCGATATTGTTGATGTAGATGATGTACTTATAGGGACGCATGTTGCTGTCGTTGATAGTCAGCGCCTGCTTACCCAAACTGAAGGAAGAATTCACAGTGCAGTTATTAAAGTAAACCCTAATGTCATGTTTTCCTGCACTGTAATCCGTGTAAACATTGACTGCTTTTCCCGTTGTATTAAAGGTGCAGTTATCAAATTCCATGGCCGGGGAGCTATATGTCCAGATCGCATAATCGAAGGGTGGAGCATAGAAGGTCGTATCAGTGAACACTGCACTGGTATAACCCCAGTAGAAGGTCTTGCCGTAGATTTCGCAGTGATCCACCACAGTCCGATCCGGACGGGTAAAGCCCAGATAATCTGCCTTGCCGGTGCAAAGCTTCATATTTTTGAAGGTAATTTTTCCGGCACCATCAAAGCTGTAATCGCTGTTATACTCTGTGCCAAAAAGCGCCGGGTTCGGCACCGTAGGACCGATCTGCCAGATTGTTTTGTCAGGCCCCTGCCCCACAAAGGTCAGGTCTTTTCCCTTGGTCTTACTGTCGGATTTATACAGCGTATAACTTCCCTCGCCAAGGATGATGGTCTCACCGCTCTTTGCCTCATCCACAGCCTCCTTCAAAGTCGTATAGCCCTTATTACCCTTATTTTCGTTCCATGCTACATACGTTTCTCCGGTGCCGGGTGCGCCATCCGCAAAAGCCAGCATGGGAAGCATCTGAAGCATCATCGCCACTGCCAGCAGGGCCGCCAAAAACCGGTTTTGACTTTTCTGTTTCAACTTTCTTCATTCCTTTCATCGCTATTTGCATTTTTGCAACGGATTCCCCGCAAGGAACCCTCCAGATTCCTACCGCACTGTCACCTCCCCTGTAGGTTCCATTTTCCGCATTGCAGGTCTCAGCCAGGTTGCTGAGTGCTTTGTTCTCAAAGGAATTTCTTGTCATTTCATTATACCCCCCCCCCCTAAATTAAAATCAAGTACTTTGAAAACTTTTGTCAATATTCACAAATCAGGTATCCTCTTTCGGTCATTTCCACGAAACTGCCTTTGACAAAGAAAAAAGCGGCCTGCCAGTGACTGACAAGCCGCAAAAATATTGTCCTATTCCAAATAAAAAGTTGCTGACTGCATCTGGCCCAGCTTTTTTGCCATAAACAGCAGAAGCCCCCCGCCGGTTCTCCCGGCAGGGGGCTTCTGCTGTGGCAGTTTATGGGTAAACAGAGAGTGGATATCAATTGAGAATGGGTTTCAGGATCTCGACCAGTGCATGATACTGGGTGGCATAAGCTTCTGCGCCGTCCTTGGGGCGGCCCGGCTCGGCCATCTCGGACTTCATCTTCTCGACGATCGGGTTATTCTCAAACTGGAGCTTCTGGCTCTTTCCGCCTTTTGCTCCTGGTGCAAAGAAATCAAACATTGCCAGGTGGGGCTCCAGTGTCAGGAAGCCGTGGTAGCCCTCCTCGCAGAAAGCCCGGCGAAGCAGCTCAGGGATCTTGCCAAGGCCGGTGCCTGCGGGCACATTCAACAGGCAGCCGGGCAGAGCATCCTTGATGTGGATATAAGCGATCTGGTCATGGAGCAATTCCCAGCACTCCGCGGTGTCCTGCTCACACTGAACAAAGTTGGCAAAATCGAACGCCGCCTTGAAGTGGGGGCAGGCCAGCCGGTCGAACAGCAATTTGCAGCGGGCACCGGTGTCTCCGTAGATGCCCTTCTCGTTTTCATGGAGCAGGACAATGTCATGCTTTTCCGCGATCCGGATAAACTGACGCAGCTTATCCAGCACCACATCGGTATAGCTGTCTGCATCGGCATCCTTGGGGATGAGGAAGCTGAACATCCGGATGAAGGAGCAGTCCAGCAGCCTGGCCGTTTCGCAGAGTGTTTCCAGCTGCTCCAGCTGCTTGGCAAAGCCCTCTTCATCGTCAACTTCCACCTTGCCGATGGCCGTACCCAGGCTGGAAACGCCCACGCCTGCGGCCCGCAGCTTTGGCAGAAGAACGGTGCGCACTTCCTCAGGAGTGTAATCGGCAATGCCCTTGTGCTCGGCGCTGCGGATGCAGATATACTTCATCCCCAGATCCGTCACAGTTTTGAGCTGCTGGTCAAAGTCCTGGCTGATCTCATCCGCAAAACCGGAAATTTTTTCGTAAACGCTCATAAGACACACCTCATTCAACGATCTTTGTTTTCCGAACTTAACAGCACTGTTTCTGGCTTGTAGTATACCACTCTTCCGGGAGCTGTGTTATAATAAATCGAAGGAAAATATCAAAATTCAAAGAACGTTCACAAATTCAACATAACCGCCAAACAATGAGGCAAGTTCTTGTGCAATTCAACGAAAAAGAAAAAGTTCTCCAACTTTTTTTGGAGAGTGGGCGAGAAAACGCGGAGGGCAGGAGGGTCTGACACCCCGCCAGTACCGCCTGCAGCAGCGGCAGCTGGGGAAATAACAGCAGAAGCCCCCCGTCGGTTCTCCCGGCGGGGGGCTTCTCTGTATGCGAATGGGGAGTTACTTCTTTGCCAGGTACTTACGGATATCGATGGCCACAGCCACAATGATGACAAGACCCTGGACGATATAGGTGTAAGAGGAGTTGACGTTCATAAACTGCAGAGCGACCTTCATCAGCTCAAAGACCAGAACGCCGACCAGAATGCCGGGCACGGTGCCGACACCGCCGGTGGTGGAAACGCCGCCGATAGTAGAAGCCGCAATGGCATCCAGCTCATAGCCCATTGCAGTGTTGACGGATGCGCCGCCGGACTTTGCAGCCAGCAGGCAGCCTGCCAGACCGAACATGCAGGAAGCCAGGATGTAGATGCGGATCTTGGTAGCGTACACGTTGACACCGGCCACCTCAGCAGCAGCTTCGTTGCCGCCGATGGCGTACATGTACTTGCCGTGACGGGTCTTGTTGTACAGGAACCAGAAGCAGACAGCCACGATGAGGGCGATGACGATCAGCACAGGGATACCGAGGATGGTATCAGAAGCCAGAGAGGTGAAGTTCTTGTTCAGGGAGCCGATGGGGGTACCGCCGGTGTAGACCAGGCAGATACCGTAGACGACCTGCTGCATACCCAGGGTAGCGATAAAGGGCTGGACCTTCAGGTAAGAAACGACCAGACCGTTGCACAGACCCACGATGGCGCAGATGGCAATGACCAGAATGAACACCACAGGGGTGGGCAGGCTGGGCATGTTGGGGTAGAACTTACCGGCAGCGCCCTCGGTCTGCGCAAAGATGCAGGCCAGGCAGGCAGCGAAACCAGCCAGACGGCCTGCGGACAGGTCGTTACCGGTGGTGATCAGACAGCCGGAAATGCCCAGAGCGATGATGTAGCGGATAGAGACGTTCTTGAACAGGTTGATGATATTGGCCAGTGCGAAGAAGTTGGGGTGGATGATGCCGACGATGAGGGACACGGCCAGCATCAGGACGATGATGGCGTTGTTGCCCAGCCACTTCTTTACAGACTTGCCCGTTACTTTCTTGGTAGCTTCCACGATAGACAGCCTCCTTGTTTACTGATTGGCCGCCGCCGCTTCGGGCGCGGTCTCGAACTGGGTCGCCAGAGCCATGATGTTCTCCTGCGTAGCATCCTTGCCGTCGATGAAGCCGGTGATGCGGCCATCGCACATGACCATGACGCGGTTGGACATACCGATGATCTCGCTCATTTCGGAGGAGATCATGATGATGCTCTTGCCCTGCTTGGCCAGGTCGGCGATGATGCAGTAGATCTCATATTTTGCGCCGACGTCGATGCCTCGGGTGGGCTCGTCCAGAATGAGGACATCGGGGTTGTTGGCCAGCCAGCGGGCGATCAGCACCTTCTGCTGGTTGCCGCCGGAAAGGCTCTTGATCGCCGTTTTGGGGCTGGGGACCTTGATGGCCATCTTCTCTTTGTTGGTAGCCACCAGCTCAAGGATCTTCTTGTCGTCCAGCATGATGGGACCCTTGCGCAGGGCGTCCAGAGATGCGATAGAGATGTTATCGGCCACGCTCAGCACACCCATGATGCCGGTGGCGCGGCGATCCTCGGTCAGCAGAGCCACGCTGTGCTGGATGGCGTCGCGGGGCTGCTTGATGGCGACTTCCTGACCCTTGATCCACACCTTACCGGCGGTGTGAGCGCGCAGGCCGAAAATGCCTTCCATCAGCTCAGTGCGCTGTGCGCCCACCAGGCCGGCCACACCCAGGATCTCGCCCTTCTTCAGCTCGAAGCTGCAGTGGCGGAAAGAGCGCGGATGGATGGAGGTGAAGTCTTCCACCTTCATCATGATCTCGTCGGAGGGGTGGTTCTCCAGCGGGGGATACAGGTTGGACAGCTCACGGCCGACCATCTTGGCGATGATCTCCTCTTTGGTCATGTTGGCGACGTCCCACTTGCCGATATAATGGCCATCACGCATGATGGTGACTTCGTCGGCGATGACCTTGATCTCGTCCATCTTATGGCTGATGTAGACCAGAGCGACGCCCTGCTCTTTCAGCTCGTTCATGATGCGGAACAGGGACTCGACTTCGTTCGCAGTCAGCGAGGAAGTCGGCTCGTCCAGGATCAGCACCTTGCAGTTTGCGGAAACAGCCTTTGCAATTTCCACCATCTGCATCTGTGCGATGCTCAGTGTACCCAGCTTTGCGTGGGACTTGATATCCAGCTTCAGCTTTTTCAGCAGTTCGTCGGTGTCCTTATACATCTTGGCGTGGTCCACGATGGTGATGGGACCAGCCTTCTTGGTGGGGTAGCGGCCCAGCCAGATGTTCTCGGCCACAGTACGGGCCGGGATAGGCTGCAGCTCCTGATGCACCATCGCGATGCCGCGGTTCAGTGCATCCAGCGGGGTGGGGATGTTGACCTTTTCGCCTTCGTACTCGATCTCGCCCTCGTCCATCTTGTAAATGCCGAACATACATTTCATCAGGGTGGACTTACCGGCACCGTTCTCGCCCATCAGGGCCATGACTTTGCCGGGGCGGAGCTCCAACTGCGCGTGGTCCAGCGCTTTCACGCCGGGGAAGGTCTTTACCACGCCTTTCATTACCAGACGGTATTCTGACATTCCTCAGAGCCTCCTTATCTTTGGGTCTTGGAAAGTGCGTTTTTTGCCGGCGGGCTCTTAAAATAAGGCGCGTGCGCGGAGATGTTTTCTCGCACGCACGCGCTTTTTAGCTTTTAATTAAGCCTTATTGGTTCACTGCGCACCTTGCAACGATAGGGTTTTGGCTGCTTACTTGATGTACTGTGCAGCGTTCTCCTTGGTGACCTTGACGTAGTCGACCCAGTAGTACTGCTCGACCTTGCTGCCCTCGACGTACAGCTTGGTAGCAGCTGCGGCGGCGGTAGCCTGGCCCACGTCATCGTTCAGAACGGTGCCGGTCATGTTGCCATCGACGACATTCTGGACAGCCTCGCTCAGTGCGTCAACACCGACCAGATAGACGTCCTTGCCGACGGTACGGCCAGCCTGCTGCAGGGACTGCAGAGCGCCCAGTGCCATTGCGTCGTTGTTGCAGAAGACGACTTCGATCTTCTCGCCGTACTGTGCCAGAGCGTTTGCGACGTCCTGCTGTGCGGTGGTCTGATCCCAGTTGTCCAAGTACTCGTACAGGCACTCGACTTCCTTGCCGGCGTCGGTCAGAGCCTTGATGGAGTACTCGGTGCGGTACTGAGCATCAATGTTCTCGGGGTCGCCCTTGCACATGATGTAGGTGATCTTGCCGTCGCCGTTGA
>OGDS01001934.1_pt1 | contig 13575 bp, 8 predicted proteins | sample 1570351 | NCBI WGS metagenome assembly OGDS01 (sample SAMEA2581974, study PRJEB24529) | metagenome | biome: Human gut stool | place: China | collected 2011
CCAGCACCTCGTGCTTGCCCTCTTCGTTCACACTGTTGGCCCAGCCGTTCCAGGGCTCCATGCAGACGAAGTTTTCGGCATCCTGCTGCCACAGCACACCGTTGGTAAAGCTCTCGTCAGCATCCACGGTGACCTTGTGGCCGTTGCCCTTATCCGTAAAGGTCATGGGGAACTCCACGCCGGTCATCAGGCGGATGGAGTTGTCAGTGCCTTCCTTGCGGGTCAGGGTGATCTTCTCAGGTGCGGCAGGCTGCTCGCCCTTGGCATCCTCGGAGCAGGTGGCACACTTGATGTCAAAGTCCACATTCTCCAGAGCAGAGGCCACAAAATAGGGATGATAACCAAAGCTGAAGGGCATCGGAACATCGCCCTCATTGATCACGGTCATGCTCAGGGAAGCGGTGTTGCCCTGCAGGTTGTAGTTCATCAGGACCGTGAAATCGAAGGGGTAGAGGAACTTGGTCAGGGGGCTGGACTCCAGGATCAGGGTCACGCCGTCAGGGCCGACGCTCTCCACTTCCCAGGGGCACAGGTCAGCCATACCGTGGATCTCCATGGGGTAGGCCTGGCCGTTGAAGATGTGCACGCCGTTGTCGGGCTTGCCGCAGTTGGGGAACAGCACAGGGATGCCGAAGCGGGGGCGGTTGCACTCGCTGAAGTTGGGGCGGCGGGTCCAGATGTACTCGTCGCCGTCCAGGGTAAAGCCGGTGACCATGCCGCCGCGCTCGGGGGTGATGGTCAGGGCAGTTTTTGCCACGGGGTCGGTGATGACATACTGCTCAAAGCATGCGCCGCCCTCGGTGACGTACTGGGTGGTGATCTGGTTCATAAGTTGTACCTCCATATCATTTGATACAAAAAGGCCGCCGTACGCGCAAAAAGCACGCACAGCAGCCATTTTTCAATTAAAGAACAACGCCATCCTTGAAGATGGAGATCTCGCGGAAGCCGTGCTTCTCGGCCTTGGTCTGCTCACCGCCTGCAACGCGGATGACCAGATCCAGCAGGTCGTGGGCGGCCTCGTCGATGGTCTTTTCACCGTCCGCGATGACACCGGTGTTGAAGTCGATCCAGCCGGATTTCTTCTCGGCCAGCGGGGTGTTAGTGGAGATCTTCAGGGTGGGGGCCGGGGCAGAGAACGGGGTGCCGCGGCCGGTGGAGAAGAGGATCAGGTGAGCGCCTGCGGCGGTCATGGCCGTTGCGGACACCAGATCGTTGCCGGGGCCGTAGAGCATGTTCAGGCCCTTGGTCACCACGGGGTCACCGTAGCCGATGACATCCATGATGGGGGCGGTGCCGCCCTTCTGGACACAGCCGCAGCTCTTGTCCTCCAGGGTGGTGATACCGCCCTGCTTGTTGCCCGGAGAGGGGTTGTCGTAAACCACCTCGTTGTGGCTGATGAAGTACTCCTTGAAGCCGTTGATCATGTGCTCGGCCTTAACGAATACCTCCCTGTTGATGCAGCGGTCCATCAGGAAGCCTTCGGCACCGAACATCTCGGGCACCTCGGTCAGGACAGTGGAGCCGCCGCGCTGGCCCATCATGTCGGAGAAGCGGCCGATGGTGGGGTTAGCGGTGATGCCGGACAGGCCGTCCGAGCCGCCGCACTTCATGCCGACCACCAGCTCGCTCACAGGGATAGGCTCACGCTTGAACTGACCGGCGTAAGCAGCCAGCTCCTTCAGGATCTCACGGGCGGCGGTGAACTCATCGTCCACATCCTGGCAGGTCAGGAACTTGACCCGGTCGTGGTCATACTCGCCCAGCTCTTCCACGAACTGATCGTGCTGCAGGTTTTCACAGCCCAGATGCAGCACCAGAACAGCGGCGGCATTGGGGTGGCGGACCAGCGCGGCCAGCAGCTTGCGGGTCTGGGCATGGTCGTGGCCGGTCTGGCTGCAGCCAAACGGATGGGTAAAGGTATACAGGCCCTCAATGGAGCCGGTGACCAGATCCTGGTTGTCGTTCACCATCTTCTTGGCGATGTCGTTGACACAGCCGACCGTGGGAATGATCCAGATCTCGTTGCGGATGGCGGCACGGCCATCCTTGCGGCGGAAGCCCATAAAGGTCTCAGGCTCCACCTTGGGCAGAGGGGCCAGGTCGGGGGCGGGGTTATAGCTGTACTCCACCTCACCGGACAGGTTGGTGTGGACATTGTGGGTGTGCATCCAGGTGCCCGGCTCGGCATCGGCGGTCGCGTGGCCGATGGGGAAACCGTACTTGATGACATTTTCACCGTTCTTGATGGGCTTTACTGCCATCTTGTGGCCCTGAGGGATATCCTCCAGCGCGGTCACGGCAAGGCCGTCCACCTCCACCAGAGTACCCTTGGCAATGGGGTGCAGTGCAACCACCACGTTGTCAATGGGGCTGATATGAATCGCCTGCGGCATAGTTATTCTCCTTAATGACATTTACAAAGCACAAGGAGGCCGCTGCCCAAAGCAGCAGCCCCTTGTTGTGCAGGTGATATTCCAGCTTACAGGCAGCTCTTGTAGGCAGCTTCGGCACCCTGGGTGCGGATCAGCTCCAGATCAGCCAGAACAGCGGCCTCCAGGCCCTCGATCTTGGTCAGATCCTGATCCCACATCTGGGTGTTGGTCAGAACGGCATGCACCAGCTGAGCGTCGGTGTCGTCCTTGTGTGCATAGTAGAAGTCCAGTGCCCATGCGTCATCCTGGATCTTGTAGGTGTTGCCTGCGGGGCGCTTGCAGATCAGGCCGTCGGCAGTGCGCTCCTGGATATCACTGGAGTAGAAGGCAATGTAAGCGGCCAGAGACATGGTCAGGCACTTGGGCAGCTGCTTCTGCTCCTCGATGTAAGCCAGGAAGGAAGGCATATTGCGGGCCTTCCACTTGGAGGTGGAGTTCAGGGAGATGCTCATCAGCTCGTGGTTGATGAACGGGTTGTTGAAGCGGTCCTGCACAGCAGAAGCGAACTCCTCGAGGTCTTTCTTGTCCAGAGGCAGGGTGGGGATGACTTCCTCGTGCAGCATCTTGTTCATGAAGCCGCGGATGGTGTCGTTGTGCATGCAGTCACGCACGATGTCGAAACCGGCCAGATATGCGCCCAGAACGAAACCGGTGTGAGCACCGTTCAGGATGCGGACCTTGCGCTTCTTGTAGGGGGTGACATCGGGGACGACCATGACGTTGACGCCGGCCTTCTTGAACGGCAGCTTGTCCTCCAGACCATCGGGGCCTTCGATGACCCAGACGCCGAAGACTTCGCCGACATCCAGAGCCTTATCGGTGTAGCCGTTGGCCTCTTCCAGAGCAGCCATCTCCTTCGGGTCACGGATGCGGCCCGGGACGATGCGGTCCACCAGAGTGGAGCAGAAGGTGTTGGCGTTGTTCATCCAGTCGATGAAGGCAGCGTCGAGGTTCCAGTCCTTCGCGTAGTTGTTGCAGCACTTCTGCAGCTCCTTGCCGTTGTTGTCGATGAGCTCGCAGGAGAGGATGACCAGACCCTTGTCAGCAGCGCCCTTGAAGGCGGTGTAGCGCTCGTAGAGCACGCGGGTCAGCTTTGCAGGGAAGCTGTTGGGAGGCACCTGGTCAAACTGGCTGTCGCCCTGCGTGTAGGCGATGCCGGCCTCAGTGGTGTTGGAGACGACGATCTCCAGGTCCTCAGAGCGGGCCAGAGCCAGCACTTCGTCCCACTTGCCCTCGGAGTAGGGGCAGACACAGTCATGCACACAGGAGATGACGCGCTTTGCATCGACCTTCTGGCCCTTCTCGCTGCCGCGCAGGTACAGGGTGTACAGACCCTCCTGCTCGTTGATCCAGTCAGCCATCTGGGGGAAGTTTGCGATGGGCTGGACGAGCTTGACCTTGCCGTTGTAGCCAGCCTTCTCGTTGGCAATATCAAAGAAGTAATCCACGAATGCGCGCAGGAAGTTGCCCTCGCCGAACTGCATCACCTTGACGGGTGCGTCCTTGAGGATATAACCGTTGTAGCCGGTGCTTTCCAGGACCTTGTAATTCAAAGTTTCCATTTGAGTGTCTCCTTTTACCAAATTGCTTTGCCTTTCACGGGGGCAGCCTGAGCCGCGCCCTTCTCTGCCTCTATTTTATGCTGTTGTATACAAATAAGTCAAGTGGTTCTCAACAGTTTTTTGCCGGAAAAGGGGTCGTTTTTATAAAAACCAGCGAATTGTACAAGTCCGCACGAGATTTTTGGGCAGTTTTTCAGTTGTATACATCGGCATTTTCCGGTATACTAAAGGCAGGAATGGCCTGTTTGCACGGAACAGGCCGATACCCTACTATAAGAATGTTTCAAACTGTCATGACCATTGAAAAAAGGAGTTCTGACCATGAAAGCATTTATGGATAAGGAGTTCATGCTCCAGTCGCCCACCGCACAGCACCTGTACCACGCTTACGCTGAGGATATGCCCATCTGCGATTACCACTGCCACATTCCTCCCCGTGAGATCTACGAGAACCGCCGCTTCGACAACATCGCTCAGGTCTGGCTGGGCGGCCGCAACCCGGACGGCAGCTACTTCGGCGACCACTACAAGTGGCGCGTCATGCGCTCCAACGGCGTGCCTGAGGAGTACATCACCGGCGACAAGCCTGACCGCGAGCGCTTCCAGAAGTTCGCTGAGGCTCTGCCCATGGCCATCGGCAACCCGATGTACCACTGGACCAACCTGGAGCTGCACACCTTCTTCGGCTACGACGGCGTGCTGAACGGCGACACCGCTGAGGAAGTCTGGAACCTGTGCAACGACAAGCTCCAGCACGACCCCAAGCTGACCGTCCGCGGCCTCATCGAGCAGAGCAACGTGGCCTTCATCGGCACCACCGATGACCCCATCGACAGCCTCGAGTGGCACAAGAAAATCAAGGAAGACCCCACCATCAAGTTCACCGTGGCTCCTTCCTTCCGCCCCGACAAGGCCATCAACATCAACAAGCCCGGCTTTGCTGAGTACATGGGCAAGCTGGCCGCTGCTGTCGGCAAGGAGAAGCTGGCCTGCATCAACTGCGTCACCAGCGCTCTGACCGACCGCATCGAGTTCTTTGCCGAGATGGGCTGCCGCGCTTCTGACCACGGTCTGGACTACATCCCCTACCGTGAGGCCGACAAGGAAGAGGTCAACGCCATCTACCAGAAGGCCATGAAGGGCGAGGCCGTTACCACCGAGGAGGCCGAGAAGTATCAGACCTACATCCTCATCCATCTGGGCAAGCAGTATCACCGCCTCGGCATCGTCATGCAGTTCCACTACAACTGCCTGCGCGGCGTCAACCGCAAGATGAACACCCTGCTGGGACCCGACACCGGCTACGACATGATCAACACCGCTACCTGCGGCGGCCAGATCGCAGCCCTGCTCAGCGCCCTGAACGACACCGACGAGTGCCCCAAGACCATCATCTACAGCCTGAACCCCGCCGACAACGAGCAGATCGGCACCATCCTGGGCTGCTTCCAGAGCAGCGAGGTTCCCGGCAAGATTCAGCACGGTTCTGCCTGGTGGTTCAACGACCAGAAGATCGGCATGGAGAACCAGATGAAGAGTCTGGCCAACCTGGGCCTGCTGGGCAACTTCGTGGGCATGCTCACCGACAGCCGCAGCTTCCTGAGCTACACCCGCCACGACTACTTCCGCCGCATCCTGTGCAACCTGATCGGCCAGTGGGTCGAGGATGGCGAGTATCCCAACGATGAGAAGGCTCTGGAGAAGATCGTCAAGGGCATCTGCTTCGACAACGCAAAGCGTTACTTCGCCCTGTAAGCACTTCTCCCATTTCCTGAACGGAACCGACAGCGCCGCCCGCAGAGAGCATTCCCTGCGGGCGGCGCTTTTGTTGCTTATTGAATTTTACAGGGCAGCCAGGGTCTTGGCAACATTGTAGCCAAAGGTGACACAACGGCTGTGGCTCAGGCAGTTCTCATTGTGGGGATAGGTACCAGAGAACATGCTGCCGGACACATTGCCGATGGCGTACAGGCCCGCAATGGGCTGTGCCTCGGCGTTCAGCACCTCACTCTTATCCGTGATCTGCAGGCCGCCGCAAGTGCACAGAGCAGACGCCATCTCTTTGGTTGCATAGAAGGGCGCGGTGTCGATCTTGTGCATCATCTTGCCAGGGAAATGGAAATCGGTGTCCTCACCGGCATCGCACATCTCGTTCCAGTGGTTGATGGTCGCCACAAAGGCATCAGCGGGCACGCCCATCTTCTCTGCAAGTTCCTCCAGCGTATCAGCCTTCAGTGCCTTGTCGCTGGTAGCAGCGCCAGCCCAGACCTCCTTGGGGCCGTAGCAGCTGGAGGACGGCGTCCAGATACTGGTGACGATGTCCATCACGTTGGCGTCTACAATGTAGTAATTGTATGCGCCCGGCTGTGCCTGAATGGCGTTTGCCAGATGGTTATAGGCCTCGTACTCGGCCGTAAAACGCACGCCGCGCTTATTGACGCGCAGATACGGCATCAGCTGCTCCGGATCCAACATCAGCGGGTGCGGATATTCGTCCTCCATTGCACCGATGGCTTTTGCCATCTCGTGGCCGTCACCGGTGTTGGTCTTGGTGCCGTTCATCCAGTGGCCCAGTGCCAGGTCACGCGGGCGGCAGCAGGCAGCCAGTTTTTCCGGGTTGAACTCATAGCCGCCGGTGGCCAGAACGACGCCCTTAGCGGTCAGATACTTCACATAACCGTTCTCACCCTTGACGATAGCACCCACGACCTTTTCGCCCTCGGTCACCAGCTGGACGACCGGGGTGTTGAACAGCACTTCCGCACCGGCAGCAGTGATTTTTTCCTGCAGCTTTGCGGCGATCTCATCGGCTGCCATCGGGATGTTGAGGGAGGTGTTCCAGCTGCGGGACAGGCTCAGCTCATCATAGGCAGCGGTGAACTCCGGGAAATCACCGGCGTTGAAGGTCAGAGAATAGTTTTCCACCGGGATCTCCAGCTGATCCAAGAACCAGTTGACCGCTTCGTCGCAGGTATCGATCCACTTCTGATACACAGTCTGCTCACCGCGGTACGCACAGTTGACCATGGCATCATCCAGCCACTGCTTGGTATCAAATTCCACGCCGAACTTCTGGTGCACACGGTCGTGGAAAGCGCCCATGGTGGCACTGCGCCAGGTGGGCGAAGCGCCCTTCTCCACGGCGACTGTTTTCAGGCCCTGTTCTGCACAGGCAAGGGCGGCAGCCATACCGGCAGGCCCCTGACCACAGACCAGTACATCCACATTGACGGTCTCTTTGATCTCGCTGTCCGCGATGGGGTCTGCCACAAAAGCGATCTCGCCCTGACCGGCAGCTGTGGCACCGCCCAGGTTTTCCTCACAGGCAGGGAAACCGCTCTTCACTTCTGCAGCAGCCGGAGCTTCGGCAGGCGCTTCGACGGCCACACCCATTGCTTGCTGGATGCAGGAAGCAGCTGCCTCCCGCACGGCACCCGAAGTGTAGGTCGCACCGGAAACGCCGTCGATCTCTGCGCTCTGGGCCTCCATCAGAGCCTTCTGGAAATCCTCAGCCGAGTTGCGGGCCAGGTCGATGGTCTCGTTGGCGGTGTCCACCGTCACGTCGGTAATAGCATTCTCGGTAAAGGTCATGCTGACCGTCACCTCACCCATACCGGTAGCCTTGGCGGTATAAGTGCCCGGCGTATAAACAGCAGCGCTCGAAGCGGCAGCCGAAGAGGAACTTGCCGAATTCCCGCAGGCAGTCAATGCACCCGCAGTCACACCGCTCATAGCAGCCGCGGCGGCCAGCTTCAAAAAACCGGAACGAGAGATTTTTTTCATCGTATTGTACTTCCTTTCTCTTCCCAACAGCTTATCCGCTCTTGTGTCGTATGCACAAAAGCATTATACTATGTATAGTTTAACCTGTTGTTAAGATTTTGGCAAACATCAATCATTTTACCCGTTCCAAATTTCAGTTGTAGGCAGGTCTTTATGGATTACAAACAGCTACAGTTCTTTCTTGCCGTGTGCGAAGCACAAAGTTTCCGGAATGCTGCCGCCAGATGTTACGTCAGCCAGCAGGCGATCAGTAAGTCGCTTTCCAACCTGGAGCAAGAGCTTGGTGTTCAATTATTCGTGCGGAATCAAAACGGCGTGTCCCTTACCGAAGCCGGTCAGCAGCTTGAAAAACTGGCACGGCCGCATCTGAACCAGCGGGACGAAATTTTACGGCAGATGCGCAGCTTTCACTCCAAGCAGCAGCTTCACATCGGATATTTCATGGGATTCCTGCAGGAGCTCCCTCCGCATTTCTTCCCGCAATTCCAGGAATTCCATCCAGAAGTCCAGCTGCATTACCACAGTTATACCGATACCGAACACAGCCGCTGTTATCGTAATTACGACTGTGACCTTGTCATCACAACTTCGCCCTTGACCAGCAGCGACTTCATTGAATTGGCTCATTCAGAAAGTTCCATTGGCGTGATCCTGTCCTGCGATCATTCCCTCGCAAAAAAGAACGTTCTGACTACAGAGGATCTGAAAACCGTTCCGCTTATTACATTGAACACGGAAAATCGCTCACAGGCCCGTCTGCTGGAATGCCTGCAAGCAAAAGGCCTGACGATTGACAGCTTTCTGGGCGATGCCGATGGAGAACTTGCTTCCGATCTTCTGCAAAAAGGCTTTGTTTCTTTTTATGCCGGCAAAGAAAGCTCTCTGGCCGAAAATGAGTGTTTTCGGCCTTTGTCGGACCTGCAGCTCCAATGGGAATTTTTCATTTATGGCAAACGCAGCCACCGTATCACCTCCTTGCAGCGTGAACTCATTCAGCAGATCCTGTCCGCAGTTTCTCCCCATTGAACAACCAGCGCCGCCCGCAGAGAGCATTCCCTGCGGGCGGCGCTTTTGTTTTATCCGTTTTCCGGTTCCACCCGGACCTGAAAGCAGAACACCAGCTGCAGTGCCTCCTCCCCACCATTCAGGCAGTAGAGGAACGCCCCCTGCTCCGGGCAGAACCGGTAGTGGTGGGCCGCTGCATAGTCGATCACCGGCTGCAGCTGACCGCCCCGGAGGGTGCCGTCGGTCTCCGCTTCCAGAAAGCTGCTCAGGTAGGTGCCGCCGGGCATCCGGCGGGCCTGCGGCGACAAGGGCAGCTTCAGACGCTTCAGGTCCTCGGTGTAGGCTCCCAGCTCCATCGTATAAGGCACCTGCTGCGTCGGCTGTTCCAGATACGCCGGGGCGATGCGGATGCCGGTGAACAAAGCATCCGCATGTTCCATCCACCGTCGGCACACGCTGTCCGCCGGTTCCAGCTCCAGCGGCACGAACCAGCACTCCGAACGCAGGGTCAATTCCTGCACCTGCTGCGGCTGGTTGGAGAACAGCACATAGTGTCCCAGTGTGGACATGAGCTGCTTCTTGCGCTGCTCCAGCTCCCGGATGGCTTCCTCCAGTGCACGGATCTCCTGCTTCATGTTCCGCAGCGCACCGGCCTGCCCATCCTCCGCATAAAAGGACGCAATGGTCTCCAGCCCCAGATTCGCGCCCCGCAGCTTGCGCACAAACATCAGCTCATAGAGGTTGCAGGCCGAATAATCAAAGTACCCGTTGGCAAGCTTTGCCGGGTGCAGCAGGCCTTTTTGCCGGTACATGCGGATGGTTTCCGGGTTGACGCCGGACAGGCGCGCCAGTTCGTGGATTTTCATAGATATTCCGTCACCTTTTTGTTACCATTTCTGTATTGACCATGTATTTGCTACAGGGTTTATAATTATACCACATCGTTTGTGAAAACACAATCAATGTGCCGCGAAAGAAGAAGTACCAAACACAGAAGAATGAAAAAGAATGGAGAACACATCATGGCAAACATCTCTCGCCGCAACTTCATGAAGGTTGCTGCCGGTGCCGCCGGCATCGCCGGTCTGGGCCTGCTGAACGGCTGTTCCAAGACGGAAACCCCCGCCTCCTCCGCTGCTGCCTCTGCGGCCGGGTCCGCCGCCGAAGGCACCACCACCCCCGCTGCCGCCGCTCCGGCAACCGACAAGCTCTACACCGCCTCCATCAACCCTCAGCTGGACGAGAGCGAGTTCCGCTCCAACACCAAGGAGCTGACCACCCTGTTCAGCCCCCTGACCATCGGCTCTATGGAAATTTCCAACCGCATGGTCAAGTCCGCTGCCGGTTCCGCCACCTATCTGGCCGGTCTGACCGATGAGTTGCTCACCTACTACGTCAACCTGGCCAAGGGCGGCGTGGCCCTGATCTATGTGGAGACCATCGCAGCGCTGGAGGTCCCGGAAGGCGGCTCCTACGACGCCGACACCCTGGCCTTTGGCCAGAAGCTGGTGGACGAGTGCCACAAGTACGGTGCCAAGATGGGTTACCAGATGTCCGGCTTCGGCATGGGCGAGAATGACATGACCATTGATGACATCCACGCCAAGCAGGCACACTTTGTGGAGGTCGCCAAGGGTCTGCAGCAGATGGGCTTTGACTGCGTGGAACTGAACTGCGCCGGCTTCAATATGCCCGCACACTTCCTGTCCCGCTTCCACAACACCCGCACCGACGAGTACGGCATCGGCTCCATCGAAAACCGTGCCCGCTTCATCACCGAGATCATCGAGGGTGTGAAAAAGGAGTGCGGCCCGGACTTCAACATGCAGATCCTGATCAACTGCATCGAAGAGAACGACAACATCTCCAACAACCCCACCATGATGACGCTGGATTCTGCCGTCACCACCCCGCACACCCTAGCCATGACCATGGAAGAAGGCATTGCCGCCGCCAAGCTGTTCGAGCAGGCCGGCTGCGACTCCATGCACCTGCGTCTGGGACCCCTGGGCCACCACGTTGCCCAGTTCGGTGCCGACCTGTACTTCATCCTGAACGGCATCGAGGGCTGCACCGGTTTCGGCACCCAGTACGACTTCAGCAAGAACTGGCAGGGTATGCTGATCGGCAACACCAGCGGCTGCGGCATCGGCCTGAACGTTGCCGCCGAGTATAAAAAGGCGCTGTCTATCCCCTGCGGCGTGGTCACCTACAACGATCCTGCCCACGCACCCGACTTCTTCGAGCAGGCTCTGGAGGACGGCAAGGCCGACTTCTTCCTGATGACCCGCCCCCTGACCGTGGACATGGAGTACGTCAACAAGCTCAAGGAAGGCCGCATTGACGAGATCGCACCCTGCACCCGCTGCCTGCACTGCCACATCGGCAGCAACGAGGCCAACGCACAGATGGCTTACTGCCGTGTGAACGCCCTGACCCAGCGCGTGATGCGCGAGGGCGGCCCTGCCACCTACGAGCTGGAGCCTGCAGCCACCCCCAAGAAGGTCATGGTCATCGGCGGCGGCCCCGCCGGCATGGAGGCTGCCCGCATCGCAGCTGCCCGCGGCCACAACGTGACCCTGTACGAGAAGCGCGGTGCCCTGGGCTTCATGCTGGACTTTGCTGCTTCCGTCAAGGGCCCCCATGAGAATCTGGCCGACCTGAAGAACTACCTGATCCGTCAGCTGGAGCTGAACGGTGTGGAAGTCAAGACCGGCACCGAGGTCACCCAGGAGCTCATCCACTCCGAAGCACCGGATGCCGTCATCCTGGCCGCCGGCGGCCTGCGCGACACCCTGACCGTGGACGGTGACGGCAGCGCCCCCGTGGTGGAGATGGACAACTTCATGTTCACCGAGATGGGCGACAACGTGATCGTTTACGGCTCCAACGCGCAGGCCTTTGACGCCGCCCTGTGGCTGACCGTGCACAAGAAGAACGTGACCATCGTCACCCCGAACCCGGCCTCCGAGTTCGACATGCAGCAGTCCCAGCACGCCATGCGCATGATGACCACCGCCCTGTACGCTCTGGGCGTGAAGTCCTATCCGCAGTCCGCCATCAAGACGGTCAGCGGCAATGTGGCCACCCTCACGCTGGACAGCGGTGTGGAGATGAACATCAAGTGCGATGCCATCGTCAACGGTGCCGACATGCTGCCCAACACCAGTCTGGTGGACGGCATCGACTGCAAGGAAGTGTACACCATCGGCGACTGCGCCAATCCCTTCAACATCGCTCTGGCCATCCGCGGCGGCAACGACGCCGGCCGTGCGGTCTGATGCAGCCTGAACCCCTGACCCCATAAAAAACCAGTGCCGCCCGCAGAGAATCTCCCTGCGGACGGCGTTTTTGCGTCCGGGTGCGTGCGCCCATCAAAAAATGCCCCGTGGGCGGTCACCCACGGGGCATTCTGCGTTCTTGTCTTACTGGGTTACTGGGCCTGGCTCAGGCAGTCGTTCACAGCAGTGAAAACAGCCTCGCTGGTCATGGTAGCACCGGCCACAGCGTCCACACCGTCCGCACCGCCAGCGGTGAGGATGGCATCCGCCAGGGTGGTGGCAGCATTGCCGCCCAGCTCCGGAGTTTCGCCGGAAGCGTCGATCTGCACATCGGTCATCTTGCCGCCGGAAACGGTCACGGTGACGTTCACATCGCTCAGGCAGCCCTTGGCGCTGGAGGTGTAGGTGCCGTCCTTCAGGTTGGATGCTGCATTGCCTGCCTGTGCAAGGCAATCGTCCATTGCGGTAAAGACGGCGTTGCTGGTCATGGTAGCACCGGCCACGGCATCCACGCCGTTGGTGGAACCGGCCTTGGTCAGCTCGTCGGCCAGCGTCTCAGCAGCCTTGCCGCCCAGGTCCGGGGTCTCGCCGGAAGCGTCGATGGCCACATTGGTCACCTTTCCGCCGGTCACGGTAACGGTCACAGCGACTTCGCTCAGGCAGCCCTGTGCGCTGGACGTGTAGGTGCCGTCGGTCAGGTTGGCGGCGTTGTCGGCAGCGGGCACGGTGCCGGTGTTCTTGATGTACAGGCTCAGCACCACTGCCATGATGACAGTGACGATGGCCATGATGACGATGTTGCGGGTCATTGTCTTTTTCATAAAAAATCAGATGCTCCTTTTGACTTGACGGATTGCTTTTTTCACTTTGCAGGTTTGAAGCTGTCGCGCAGGGTGACCACACGGTTGTACACGCCGGGGTTCTTGCTGTCCGGAGTGAAGAAGCCGGTGCGCACGAACTGGAACTTGTCGCCGGGCTTGGCGTCCTTCAGGCTCTCTTCCAGCTTGCAGCCGGTGCAGGCCACAACGCTCTCCGGGTTCAGGTAATCCTTGTAGTCGCTGCCCTCGGGGATGGCGTTCATGTTGGCCTCGGTGAACAGCTTGTCGTACAGGCGCACCTCAGCGTCGATGCAGTGGGCAGCGCTGACCCAATGGATCGTGCCCTTGACCTTGCGGCCGTCGGCGGGGTTGCCGTTGCCGGTCTCCAGGTCGGCGGTGCAGTGGATGGCAGCGATGCTGCCGTCCGGGTTCTTGTCCACGCCGGTGCACTTGACGATGTAGGCACCCATCAGGCGGACTTCCCCGCCGAGGGTCAGGCGCTTGAACTTGGGAGGCGGCACCTCGGCAAAGTCCTCGTTCTCGATCCACAGCTCGCGGGTAAAGGCCACCTTGCGGGTGGTGGTGTCGTTGGCCTCGCGGTTGGGATTGTTGGCCACATCAAAGTACTCGGTCTTGTCCTCCGGGTAGTTGTCCACGATCAGCTTTACGGGGTCCAGCACGGCAATGCGGC
>OGDS01001942.1_pt1 | contig 13537 bp, 10 predicted proteins | sample 1570351 | NCBI WGS metagenome assembly OGDS01 (sample SAMEA2581974, study PRJEB24529) | metagenome | biome: Human gut stool | place: China | collected 2011
GGCCCCATGAAACGGTCGATGTGCTCATCGCTTGTCAGCAATTCGGCTTCGTAGAGTGGGAGAGGACGGTTGCCTACTATTGACATATCCCCCTTTAAAATATTAATAAGCTGGGGTAATTCGTCAATACTATATTTACGGATAATGCGTCCTATCTTTGTTATTCTCGGGTCATTTTCCAATTTAACGAAAGCATTGCTTTTTTCTTTGGACTTCTTGTTGATGTAGTCTTCTTCGGAGATTACGAAATCGTCCGATATCAGGAGGATTTCTTCTTCGTCGGCTTCTTCATTAATATCCGGTTCCAGTTCTTCCCCCCAAATATCCTCATCTTCCTGTTGATACTGGTTAAGAGCATTGAAATCCTTTAAATGCTTGTCGGCATCAGTGTACATCGAACGGAATTTAAGGAAGTCGAATATCTGATAGTTACTTCCTACTCGCTTGGATTTGTAGATAATGGGGCCCTTGCTTTCTAACCGGATAGCTAATGCAGTAAATATTAGGAGAGGAGAAAGGCATAATATCGCCATTCCCGAAAAGAATATATCAAAAGTTCGTTTCCATAAAGGCAACCGGAAAGCATTAATATTTTGTGTTTTAAGCTGAAGTGCCTTTATTTTCTGATCTTTTCTTCGTTTAAGGAAAGTCGATAAGTCCTTTAAAGCCTCTTGGCTCGTTTCATATTTGATTGTATTGTTAATGCCGGCTTTAAGATATTCGGATGCTTCTTCCTTAGACAAGGAATCGATGACGAGTATCATATAAAGTCCCGGATATTTTTTGCGCATGTATTGGATATCTGCAATATCTTGGGATAAGTTCACCTGTTCGAAAAATAGGGCTGCGTCATATTTTTCGCGTATTTTCTCCAATACTTTGACAGCTTTGCTACAATTGGACGCAGCATAGAATACCCCAATACTTAGTCGGGAGAGTAGTTCTATTGTTTTGCTATCTCTGCCTATATAAACAAAATATTGCATGTGTAGAAGACCCGGTATTAGTCAATAATCTTTTTGATTCGGATTTTGAGTTCCAATGGGTTGAATGGTTTCAGGATATAGTCTTCTGCTCCCTCTTCCAGTAGTCTGATTCTTTCCGTTGTACTTTCTTCGCTGGATAACATAACGATAGGAATTGATTTGAATAATTCATTGTTCTTCATGTATCTTAAAAATTCATCACCCATCATAAGAGGCATACGAATGTCTGAAATAATGAGGTCAGGTACATTGCCTTCATTAAGCCATTCTATTGCTTTGATGGGATCTTCCAAATAGGTAAAATCATACTCTTTTCCTAGATACACACCGGCCACTTTTCCGATTGTCGATTTATCGTCGACTAGTAATATTTTTTTCTTCATACGAATAGACCTTTCTATCGCTTGCTTTGTTATTTGATTTATTGATTGAGATTGTTGTCACATTATATTTGTGATACACTGCAAATATAGATATTATTTTAGAATAATCTCCATTCTGGAGAGTAAAATTCGTGATATATGTTTTTTTTCTATTAATTGCGACTAACAGTATCTTGATGAAAAAACACGGATTTCAACTTTCATGAAATCCGTGTTGATGATTGACTGTTTGGCTTATTTATAGACTCTTGATGAATCAAAAGTTTTCCACCATTCTTCATTCTTAGTACCGCCACTTGTTACCCAACTTTCGAACAGCGAGTAAGCAGATTTGATATTCACATATTCCAAAGGCCATTTGAAGTCTGTCGGAACCATGATTCCCCATGCCAGGTTGTCTTTACTGATGTAATATCTTTTGCGGGAAGTAGAGCTATCGTCGTTGTTGCCTCCGAACAAGTCGGTATTTGCTAACTTAGTGGGTTGGTAACCGACGATATGGATCTCTTTACGTTGGTTTCTGTTTCCTTCTACGAAGATGAACACATTCAGTTTGTTGATATTAAGCTCATCCACAGAAATAGGGTTGCTGAACTTGATTGTGAAACTGATATTTTTAGGATTCGTATTGGCAGAATGATCTTTAATGGTATTAATCTGTTCGTAACGGTCTCTTCCCAATGCGTTGTGAGCATCGTCAAATAATGGGATAACAGCATAGTCCTGGCCGTTCTCAATCTTATTACTATTCACATTAAAGTTTTTAGCAAGAGAGTTATCACTGAACACCACCGGTTGTGTGATAGCACTGGCAGGAACACCGTCCAGCATGATAGCAGCTCCGATGCTCTTCGTAGCTCCGGCAGCCGATAAATCAAGACTTAGCGTGAACTCTTCTGCCTTATTATCCTTGTTGATGGAAATCTTTCTTTCTTTGATAATCAAAACAAGATCGTTCATATCGTAATCTCCATATAAAGGCCACTGGTCTTCAAATAGATAAGCGTAATTACGAGTGTCATCCATGATGATCGGGAATTTAGGGTCTTCAGGGTCTTCTCCTTCATTTCCGTTATTTTTGGTACCCGTGCAGACATCTATCACGACTTTGGATTCTCCCATTTTAGTGAAGTATGCGCCATTTTGTACATGGAAGTTGTTCCAATGTGGGCTTTTTTCAACATGATTATCACATTCAATAACTAAATTTCCATCATACGTAAAACCTTGTCCGGTTATAACCGGAGATTTTATCATAGAAGTATTTTCGCCCTTTCCGTAAAATTTAGCATGAGCTGTATTCATGTAAATACTTGTAGTTGCATCCAGCATAGAACCATTGCTCAAGTTGACTGTCCCATTAACAAACTCCATCGTAGGAGCTTTTAAATATCCTTGGGTAAAGTTGAATGTTGCTCCGTTTGCATAGAAAGAAGTTGTGGCTTCCAGACTGCAAGCATTGTTGAATGTTGTATTGGTGAGGCTGATAGTTGTAAATCTCATGATGTTGTTATTGGTAGCAACAGCATTAGAATTTGCAATTAATTCCTTACCATAAATCTCTCCGTTATTTTCTAGTGAGAAATTAGATGGCAGATTTAATGTACCTTCAAGCTCAATTTTATTATCATTCACAATTTTTGTGTTAGAATTGATTGAGATGTCTCTGCTTGTTATGGTTCCTTCGTTGTAGAGTGTTGCACCGGAATGCAGAATCATGGTATTTGTTACCGCCAGTGTCCCCCAGTTTCTTAATGCAGCAGGCGCTCCATTAGTGAATGATACATCGTCTGCGTTTACTTCTCCTTTTTCCATGATAGTCAGCATGGAGTTTCTGATGAACGTCATGGTTCCTGATGCATTAATCTTTGCATTGTTCATCACAATGATTTCAATTCCGTTCTGGAATTGGAAAGTTGCAGGAATAGTCCATTGGGCATCTACATAAACTCTGGTTGCAATATCACCGTCATATCCGTCAAATTTGAATATACCATTATAGTCAGAGGTGATTTTGTAATTAGCATTACGCAGTAAAGTAGTTCCTGTCATTTCTGTAACTTCCTTAGCGTCAGCTGGTATGGAAGAATAATCCGGTTTTTCAAATGCGAGATTTCTTGTAGCGACACCACGACTCATTAATGCTCTATTCTGTGCTGCAGATTCTGCATAATAGAGCTTACAGGTAATATTATTGCTGTTTTCCGGCACATCGAACTGATATACCTGTTCACGTCCTCTTGGGTCGGTTTGTTTCACGTAAATACCCTTTTGAGTGGGGAGCAGGCTGACAGCAGCTGTAAATTTAAAGTTGTTTTCTTTGTTAGCTGTCCTTGTAGCGAGTACGGAAGCATTTTCGTTAGTCAAAGGATCTTCTGCATATATTTCAATTAAATAAGCAAATTGCCCTCCTTCTTCATCTTTCACTTCGACTGAAACATTTTTAGTGGTTATCATGTTCCAATTGATATCATCGGGAGCAGCAAAGCCGTCTCCCATCGGGTTAGGTGTTTCATAAGACGGATCATAGAGATCCTTTCCGGAGTCCACACAACTAAACATAGTACCTGCTATTGCTATTGCAATAATGGGCACAAATTGAACTGTTTTCTTCATCATAATGTATTATTGCTTGATTGTTTGTAACCAAATCCATCACAAAAATAACTGCATATCTTTTATTGGAAATGTTTTTTCTGTTATTTTATAGGGTGAAAACAACTATACTTCCGTTTTGGTTCTTCTTTGGCTCGTTTAGGTTTGATGAAGTCTCGATGATGGTGAAGAGAAATCCCTTGATTTTCACTTTTATAAGACTGCTTAAAATGAAAATCAAAGGATTATATTAAGTGTATTTAATTTAAGACTTAGTAATTTCTCCTATTAAGCAGGAGTTCATTTTATATCGGATATCCTTGTTGGGTAATCCATGTCCCAATAAAAACATGAGCTTTGTTATGGCACATTCGGGAGTGCTGTCATATCCGCTGATTACACCTGCTTCCAAAAGGTGCATTCCTGTTTCATAACGTCCCATCTCTACTGCTCCGGAGGCACATTGTGTGATGTTGACAATGATAATTCCGCGATCGGTAGCTTCCTTTAGTTGGCGGATGAACCATTCCTTTTGCGGGGCATTTCCCGAACCGAAGGTTTTCATGACAACTGCCTTCAATCCGGGAACATGAAGCAGAGAAGTTACGATACTCTCTTGGATACCAGGGAAGAGGGTCAAAATAACTACATTGGTGTCAAATAGATAATGCGGCTTTAATGGTTTTGTCGGATCTGGTTTCCGGATAAGATGGGGTTCATATTTGATGTGGATACCTACCCGTGCCAAGGGTGGATAATTGAAAGAGCGGAAAGCGTTAAAATTCTCCGCATTAATTTTGGTAGTACGGTTGCCACGCATCAAATGATTTTCAAAGAAAATACATACTTCAGGAACAATGGCCGTATCATCCGGGTTTTTGGCAGCTGCGATCTCAATGGCTGTGATGAGATTTTCTTTTCCGTCTGTGCGCAAAGTTCCGATTGGTAGCTGGGAACCGGTGAGAATGACGGGCTTGCTTAGGTTTTCGAGCATAAAGCTTAATGCAGAGGCTGTGTAAGCCATCGTATCTGTTCCGTGAAGGATGACAAAACCATCAAAATAATCATAATTGTAATTGATAATCTTTACTAGCTTTGCCCAGTAAGCAGGTTCCATATCCGAAGAGTCGAGAGGGGGATCAAATTGGTAGGAAGAGATGCGGTAGTTGAATCTTTTTAGTTCGGGTACATGCTTAAGCAAATGATCGAAGTTGAAGTTTTCTAAGGCACCTGTTTCCGGATTCTCTATCATTCCGATAGTTCCACCCGTGTAAATTAACAAAACGGAAGGGGTTTCTGCTCTCATAATTGTTGAATTACTGTTAAAACGCTGGCAAAGATAGGAAAAAATAGTGATTTATGATTTATGAATTATGATTTATGAGTTTTCGAATGATTTTGTAGATTTATCATTCATGTGAACCTCCCTCACGTCCCTCACACTTGATTAATTTATTAGAATTACCAATGACCTGGATTCAACTGCTGATTCGCATAAATCATAATTCATAAATTATAAATCATAAATCATTTCACCGCTTCTTTTAATTTAAGGATGGCTTTTTCCGGGTCTTTTTCTTCTTCGAGCAGAGTAACGAACTTACTGCCGATGATAGCTCCGGAAGCGTGTTCGCAAGCTGCCTGGAATGTCGCTTTATTGGAGATACCAAATCCTATCATCAACGGATTGTTCAGATGCATATCTTTTATTTTCTTGAAGTATGCCTGTTTTTGTTCGTTGAAATTCTGTTGTGCTCCGGTAGTTGCTGCTGATGAAACCATGTAAATGAATCCGTCGGTATGTGTATCTATTTCGCGTACCCGTTCTTCGCTGGTCTCCGGTGTGATGAGCATAATCACTTTGATGTTGTAGCGCTCGGCAATGATACGATAATGTTCTTGATAATCACGGAAAGGGAGATCGGGGATGATAACACCATCAATACCACATTCTACGCATTTACGGCAGAAGTTTTCAAATCCGAATTGCATGATTGGATTTAAGTACCCCATGAATACAAGTGGTATTTTTACGTCCTTGCGAATATCCCGCAATTGTTCAAAAAGAAGTTTTAAAGACATGCCGTTGCGCAATGCTTGGGTAGCGGCATTCTGGATAACAATGCCGTCTGCCATCGGATCACTGAAAGGAATACCGATTTCAATCATGCTTACTCCATGTTTTTCGAGTGTGCGGATTACATTGGCAGTACCATCTAAAGTGGGGGTGCCGGCACAAAAATAAATAGAAAGTATGTCTTTCTTGTTGCTATTGAAAAGTTGATTAATTCTATTCATGACGTTGGAATTTTAAAGTGATGATTTTAATTCGTTTAAAAATGTCCGGATACGCTCCGGATCTTTTTCTCCCGGTTTGGTTTCGAAACGGCTGTTGAGATCATATCCGGCAAGCCGGGGATGCTTGAATTCTTTCAGGGCATTGGCACTGTATGAGTTGATACCTCCGCTCAAAAGGAAAGGTACATCTCCGTTATATGTGTGTAATATGCTCCAATCAAATTGATTTCCCGAACCACCATATTGCTCGCATTTGGTATCGAACAGAAAAAGATCACAGACTTTTTCGTAGTCATACACCTTTTTCAAGTCTTTGGGGCGGTCTACAGAAAAGGCCTTGATGATTTTCAATCCGGTAGAATGTAAAGACCGGCAGTATTCCGGTGATTCATTTCCGTGGAGTTGCACATCATTCAGTCCGAAACGATCAGCATACATGCTGACCACTTGCTTGTCTTCATTGACAAAGACGCCGACACGCCGGGCATGAGTGGGCAGGTAAGCCGGAAGCTCGTAGACACATCGGGGAGATTTAGGATAAAAGATGAATCCCAGCATATCTATGCCTTCGATAGACTCTACGTCCTGTATGTTTTCAGCTTCTCGCATACCGCATACTTTGATAATTTTTCCGTTAATCATAGGGCTGTCCGTTTTGAATAATTAGTTTATTGAATGGCTTGTAGGAAATTCTGTAAAGTTTCTCCCGGTCGCTGTGTTTTCATAAATGTTTCGCCGATCAGGAATCCCCGGAATCCGGCTGCCCGGAGGCGTTTAACTATTTCCGGATCGGAGATGCCGCTTTCAGATACCAGTACCGAATCTTGAGGAAGTTGTCCGGCCAGGCGGAAAGAGTTTTCTACATCGGTGAAGAAAGTACCCAGATTACGGTTGTTGATACCTACCATATCTATTCCTTTGTTGATGTACGCCAGTTCTTCGGAACTATGAATCTCTAGTAGGACCTCCATACCTAATTCATGAGCTTTCTCTGCCAGTTCATTGCACTTTTCCGGTTCCAGTGCGGCTGCGATAAGAAGTACGGCATCTGCACCAACAATTTTAGCTTGGTAAAGCTGGTATTCATCAATGATGAAGTCCTTTCTAAGGATGGGAATTTCCACCAAAGGGCGTGCGGCGCGGATATCTTTCAGGCTTCCTCCGAAAAACTTCTCATCAGTAAGGATGGAAAGGGCGGAGGCACCTGCCGCTGCATAGGAGGGAACGATCTCTTCCGGACGCGCTTCTTCTTGTATCCATCCTTTGGAAGGAGAGCGCCGCTTGAACTCGGCGATAATACCTGATGTGGAAGAGGCTAATGCCTGCTTCATAGAGCGGGGAGTCGGAGATTCGCTGATACCTTCCTGTAATTGTTCGATAGAAATAGCCTGCTTTTGCAGGTCAACTTCAAATCGTTTGTTTGCTATAATCTCGGATAATATATCTTTCATTAGTTCGTTTGTTTTTATATTTATAATCAGACTTGCTAATCGTAAATCAAATTAACTATTCAATTCAATGAATTTTTTTAGTGTTGCTAATGCACGTCCGCTTTCCAATGATTCTTTGGCAAGAGCAATACATTCTTCAATTGTCTTTTCCGGACGAATCACATGGATAGCGAAAGCGGAGTTGACTATCACTACATTTTTTTGAGCTTCCGTAGCTGTATTATTCATGATATGATCGAAAATCTTAGCTGCATCTTCCGGTGTTTGTCCGCCATCCAGATCAATATCCTTATAACGGGAGAAGCCGAGGCTTTCGGGAGTGTAAATCTTTTCATGATCGCTGGTTGCCACTTTAAACTCATTGGTCAGAGAAATCTCATCATATCCGTCAAGGCTATGAACAACGGCAAATTTCGTCTTGCTTTCCTGATAAGTATAGGTGTAAAGGCGAAGTAACGGTAGATTGTAAACTCCTAACAGTTGGTAAGCAGGTAATACCGGATTTACCAATGGACCGAGCATATTGAAGAAAGTGCGCACTGCCAATCCTCTACGAACCGGAGCTACTGCTTTTAATGCCGGATTGAATAAAGGGGCATGTAGATAAGCAAGATTGCATTTTTCCATGCTGCGACGCAGTTGGTCTACATCACTGGTGAATTTTACACCGTGTTGCTCCATTACATTACTGGCACCACTGACCGACGTTGCTCCATAGTTACCATGTTTCACAACCGGGAAGCCGGCTCCGGCAACTGTAAAGCAGGAAGCTGTAGAAATATTGAATGTGTTTTTTCCGTCACCTCCGGTTCCTACGATATCAATCGGAGCGAAATCACTCAAATCGACCGGAATACGCATTTCCAACAGTGCGTCACGGAAACCGCATAATTCCTCTACGGAAATATTACGCATCAGAAAGACGGTGATGAGTGAGGCCACTTGCACATCGTTATATTTCCCTTGCGCGATGTTCTGTAGAATGGTGCGCGCTTCATCGCGTCCCAAATATTGATGTTCGAAAAGTTTGTATAGAATCTGTTTCATAAGTTCAATCGTTTAAGAAGTTTTTGATAATTTCTTTTCCTTGCGGAGTTAATACTGATTCGGGATGGAACTGAATACCATGTACATTATACGTTTTATGGCGGATTGCCATGATTTGTCCCTCCTGGCTTTCTGCTGTTATTTCCAGACAGTCCGGAAAACCTTCCCGGCTGACTACCCAGGAATGATATCTTCCGACAGGGATTTCTTTTCCTAATCCTTCAAAAAGCAGGTCCTGACGAATGATACTTACCGGAGTTTGTACGCCATGATATACTTCTTTGAGGTTTTCCAGACGTGCTCCGAAGGCTTCGCCGATAGCCTGATGACCCAGGCAGACCCCCAGAATGCTTTTGGTCGGAGCGTATCTCTTAATAATAGGTAGTAACAAGCCGGCTTCTTCGGGTATGCCCGGTCCGGGAGACAGGATGATTTTATCAAAACGATCTACTTCATCAAGCTCTATCTGGTCGTTGCGGACTACTTCTACATCTGTAGCCCCTAATTCTTTCACTACATGCAGCAGATTATAAGTGAAAGAGTCGTAGTTATCTAAAAGTAATATTTTCATTTTTATTGTCATTGTAAAATGGTTGTTCAAATACTATCTCTGCTTTTCTGCCTAAAGAAATAGAAGCGTTTAGGCAACGGGAATCTTTTTTCAGGCAACAGCAATTATTTTTTAGGCTGACTATTTGGGACGGTTAATTTTTTAATTTGACAGCTAAATCAATTGCTTTTTTCAGTGCTCCCAGTTTATTGTTCACCTCTTGCAGTTCGTATTCATCTTGGCTGCGTGCTACGATACCTCCTCCAGCCTGGAACCAGAGTTCGTTGTTGCGGCTTACAAAAGTACGGATGGTGATTGCTTGGTTTAATTCGCCATTCAATCCGATAAAACCGATACAACCACCGTAGGCTCCACGATTATGTGGCTCGATTTCACTGATTAACTGCATAGCGCGTACTTTGGGGGCACCGCTTAACGTACCGGCCGGGAACGTGTCAATAAACGTTTTTATTTTGTCTGCGCCTTCATTCAGCATACCGCTGACACGGCTTACCAAATGAATAACATGGCTATAATATTGCGGTTCCTTATAGAATACCACGCGTACATCATGGCAATTACGTGAAAGATCGTTTCTTGCAAGATCAACCAGCATGACATGCTCTGCATTTTCTTTAGGGTCGGCCAGTAAAGCCTCTGTCAATTCGCGGTCTTTTACTGTGTCTCCCGTGCGACGGGTGGTTCCGGCAATCGGATCAATGTAGGCGCGGCCGTTTTCGATTTTGCAATGTGTTTCCGGTGAAGAACCAAAGATACGATATCCTCCGAAGTCGAAATAGAAAAGATAAGGAGAAGGATTGATGCTGCGGAGTGCGCGATAAACTTTGAAATCATCCCCAGCGTATGGTTGGATAAATCTTCTGGAAAGCACGATTTGGAAAACATCTCCGCGCATACAGTGTGCGATTCCTTTGCGCACATTTGCTTTGTGTTCTTCGTCGGTGATGGGGCTGGTTACGGGGCCTGTTACAGAGAAATTGTAGGAAGCATAATTCCGGTTTTCGATGGCTGCTTCCAGTTCCGGCAAACCGCTTTCTTCTCCTTCGGACAACATTTCAACTAATGTCAGCTCATTTTTGAAATGATTGAAAACAATGACATACTTATATAATATGTATAGTAAATCCGGAGCATCGTTTTGCTCATCATGACTTTCTTTCACCGGGATGTGCTCGAAGTACTTCACGGCATTAAACGTCGTATATCCGTAAAGTCCGCATACATTCTTATTATCTCCGGTCACTTGGAACTGATTGATAAACCGGTTCATGGCCTTTTCTACATTGAATGTTTTTGTCAGCGGTTCTTCCGTGCGGCTATTATCGGGATAGTTGGCAGTGACAATGCCACCGTTTACACCGATGCTTGCCAAGGGACAAAGGGCTATAAATGACAGGGAATTTTCTCCGGCATGATAATCGGAACTTTCCATTAATGCGGATTGAGGATACATGTCGCGCACTTTCAGATAAATGCTGACGGGAGTATGCATATCTCCGAGCACTTGTTTGCTATGGGTAGTATAATTAAATGTTTTCATTTCTATAATTGCTTGATTATTGATTGCGAATGATGGTTGACTAATTATTTATAGCTGTTCGTTAAACGACAAATAGGTTTCAATATCTTTGTCTCCTCGTCCCGAAACAGTCAATACAACGATATCTTCCGGCTTGAACTTCAATTTTTTCAAAGCTCCTAATGCATGGGCGGATTCCAATGCAGGGATAATACCTTCGAGTTTGGTTAGTTCGTAGGCAGCTTCTATCGCTTCGTCGTCGTTGATTGCCAATACGTTGGCACGGCTTTGGGCGGCAAGGTTAGCGTGTATCGGACCAATGCCCGGATAATCCAGTCCGGCGGAAATGGAGTATGGCTCCTCTATCTGTCCGTCCTCGTTTTGGATGACGTAGGTACGTGCTCCGTGGATAATTCCCATTTTGCCGAGTTGGATGGTAGCGGCAGTCATTCCTGTCTCTATTCCTTTACCTCCCGCTTCCGCCAGGATAATGCCTACCCGTTCGTCGTTGATATAATGATAAATCGTTCCGGCAGCATTACTTCCTCCTCCCACGCAGGCTATCAGATAATCCGGATAATCGCGTCCTTCTTTTTCTTGCAGTTGCTTTTTGATTTCTTCGCTGATAACAGATTGCAGGCGTGCCACCATATCAGGGTAGGGATGAGGGCCTACGGTAGATCCGATGATATAATAAGTGTCGGCAGGATGACAGCACCAGTCGCGGATGGCCTCATTCGTGGCATCTTTCAATGTTTTGTTACCACTTTCTACCGGATAAACCTCGGCACCCAACATCTTCATGCGTTCTACGTTGACGTGTTGCCTTGCCACGTCCGTCGCTCCCATGTAGACTCGGCAGGGCATGTTCATCAGGGCACAGACCGTAGCGGTGGCCACACCGTGTTGCCCGGCACCGGTCTCGGCAATGATACGCGTTTTGCCCATTTTCCGTGCCAAAAGGATTTGTCCGATGGCATTATTGATTTTGTGAGCGCCGGTGTGGTTGAGGTCTTCCCGTTTCAAGTAGAGTTTACAACCGTATTTTTCGCTCAGTCTCCGTGCATGGTAGAGAGGCGAGGGGCGGCCTACATAATCTTTCAGCAGCGCATGGTATTCTTTGCGGAATGCTTCGCTCTCAAGGATGGGAAGATATGCCTTACGCAAATCTTCTACGGTTTTATACAGAATCTCGGGGACGTATGCGCCGCCGAAATTACCGTAATAGCCTTCTTCATTTACATGATAAGTTTTCATCTTCATTTGTATTTTGGTTCGTTTGTTTGTTCTTGGGAAAAAGGGTATAAAAAAGAGACCTGCCGTAAGTACGACAGGCCTCCATGTTTCTTTTAGGGTAAATGTAGATAATACATATAAGGCTTGCTCCTCACGACTTTTCCGGTCTTGAGTTGCGCCACCACCAATATGTATTTTTATTTGAGAACATTATTGCTTTAGTCTTTTAAATTCTTGTTTTCGCTTGCAAATATATGTAGAATCCCTGAACTGGCAAATAAAATCACAGTTTTTTTCGTTTAGAGATAAAAAATAGTTGGAACGGGATACGTTGACAGCATTGCTTTTTATCGGGAGACATTTCAAGCAGACTGATAATTTTGCAGATGGAAATGGTTATTCTTCCACCGTGAAATCGTATGCTTTGACATCTCCGTATTGGTTGACGGGCTTTTGAGAAAGATCCACCAATATGTATTCCCCGGGGAAGAGCGGTGTGAGCGGTGTCACGGCAAAGCCTAATCCCGGAAGGTTCTCAATGTTGAAAAGCCCTAATTCCACACGGGTATAGTCGCAGTCTTTAAATTCAGAGGCCGGCAAATAGCGGAAGCCTCGTCTTTCTTTCAGTCGAATCAAAGCGTAGTCGTTCAAATCCTGCGTTTTGGGGTAAATGGCAAATTTAGGTTGGCGACCGGTGGTTTGCCTTGCCTGTGCCCCCGAGAAGTATCTTTTTATTTTTCGCCCTACATTGATGCCTTGTATATCCCAACCTTTCTTAAGTTCGGTCTGGCTGGTTATGACGTTCATCGGGAAAATAGAGTCTCCTACGAATATGAATACCGTGGGGTCGGGTTGTTTCATTTGTGCTTGTACTTGCAAGAACAATCCGAGGAACAGGAAGAATGTGGCTATTCTCATTTTACGATCATGTTTAATTTATATGCAAAGGTAGGGATATAATAAAAGAAACGGTGAGAAAGTTATTTATTTTCTTTGAATATATCCGAAAAAGTATTAATTTTGTTTTTGACTCAGCCTGTCCATGAGGGACTGGCGGGCATTTTATGGGAAAAGGGCGTTTACGGACGTAATCTTTAGGTCTCAAATCTCGCAAATTTGAATCCATCCTGAAAGATTAGGCAACGGGAAACGTCCACGTTGGTTGTATTGTATTCACTCGGGGAAAATTCTCCCGGTTTATATGATATATCATGGCGTGGGCTGGCTGCGTTGCCTATCCTGAGGGATGGGGGCAATGCGAGAGCCTGAGACCATGGGATAGGCGAAAGTACCTCCCTACGCCTTTTTCATGTTCAACCTTTTAAAAGAGAAAGAATATATCCGTTTGGGGAGAACGGAAATCTAAGTGGTATGAAAACGAAAAGACAAAGAATTGGGGGTCAGTAGCAATTTAGTGGGGATAAATTTTCAATATTCGCTTTATATTCCTT
>OGDS01001951.1_pt1 | contig 13491 bp, 13 predicted proteins | sample 1570351 | NCBI WGS metagenome assembly OGDS01 (sample SAMEA2581974, study PRJEB24529) | metagenome | biome: Human gut stool | place: China | collected 2011
CAAAGAAAGCAAAAGGTAACAGAGTACAGGTGATTCTGGAATGCACAGAACACAAAGATAGTGGTATGCCGGGAACTTCTCGTTATATCACTACAAAAAACAGAAAGAATACAACTGAAAGATTGGAATTGAAGAAATACAACCCGATCCTGAAGAGAGTAACAGTACATAAAGAAATTAAATAATAAGGTATAACCCATGGCAAAGAAAACTGTAGCAAGTTTGCACGAAGGTTCTAAAGAAGGTCGTGCTTATACAAAGGTTATCAAGATGGTTAAGTCACCCAAAACTGGTGCTTACACTTTTGATGAACAGATGGTATTGAACGAAAAAGTGCAAGACTTTTTCAAGAAATAAGATAGTCTGTCGAAAGACGTTTGAATATAGAATCCTCTTATCGTATTCCGATAAGGGGATTTTTTTTGTACTTTATCCCTGTACTTTCATTACTTTGTTATATCTTTGTGGCATAATGTATTGTATTAATAGATAGAGTATGGGATTTTTTAGTTTTTTCTCAAAAGATAAAAAGGAAACATTAGATAAAGGATTATCTAAGACAAAGGAAAGTGTGTTCGGAAAAATTGCCCGTGTTGTGGCAGGAAAGTCGAAAGTGGATGATGAAGTGCTTGATAATCTGGAAGAGGTGTTGATAACATCGGATGTAGGTGTGAAAACGACATTGAATATTATTCAACGTATAGAGAAACGCGCTGCGTCAGAGAAATATATGAATGCGCAAGAATTGAACACCATTTTGCGCGATGAAATCGCTGCCTTATTGACGGAAAATAATTCAGATGATGTGGATGACTTTGAAGCTCCGATTGAGAAGAAACCTTACGTTATTATGGTAGTGGGAGTGAATGGAGTCGGTAAAACGACTACTATTGGTAAATTGGCTTATCAATTTAAAAAAGCTGGTAAAAGTGTTTATCTGGGTGCTGCAGATACTTTCCGTGCGGCAGCTGTCGAACAATTGGATATTTGGGGGAGTCGGGTAGGAGTACCTGTAATCAAACAAAAAATGGGCGCTGATCCAGCTTCTGTGGCTTATGATACTTTGAATTCTGCTGTTGCTAATAATGCCGATGTGGTAATCATTGATACTGCCGGACGTCTTCATAATAAAGTTGGCTTGATGAACGAGTTGACTAAGATTAAGAATGTAATGAAGAAAGTGGTTCCTGATGCTCCTAATGAGGTTTTGCTGGTTTTGGACGGTTCCACCGGGCAAAATGCATTTGAGCAGGCTAAACAGTTCACATTGGCTACGGAAGTGACTGCGATGGCTATTACTAAATTAGATGGCACTGCGAAAGGGGGAGTTGTTATTGGCATTTCCGATCAGTTCAAAATACCGGTAAAATACATTGGTCTGGGTGAAGGTATGGAAGATCTGCAGGTGTTCCGTAAGAAAGAATTTGTTGATTCGTTGTTTGGAGAGAATGCATGAAGCGGAAAACCATTGATATTATAACGTTAGGATGTTCTAAAAACCTAGTGGACTCGGAGCATTTGATGCGGCAATTAGAAGAAGCTGGATATCATGTGACTCATGATACGGAAAAGCCTGAGGGAGAAATTGCAGTGATCAATACTTGTGGTTTCATCGGTGATGCAAAGGAAGAGTCCATCAATATGATTTTGGAATTTGCACAGGCAAAGGAAGAAGGGGATTTAGAAAAATTATATGTAATGGGATGTCTTTCGGAGCGTTATCTGAAAGAATTAGCTATCGAAATTCCACAAGTAGATAAATTTTATGGTAAATTTAACTGGGTGGAGTTGTTGCAGGATCTTGGTAAGGCATATCACGAAGAGCTTCATATAGAACGTACACTTACCACTCCTAGGCACTACGCATATCTGAAAATATCAGAAGGTTGTGATCGGAAGTGTTCGTATTGTGCTATTCCTATTATTACAGGAAAACATGTCTCACGTCCGATGGAAGAGATCTTGGATGAAGTTCGTTATTTGGTAAATAAGGGAGTGAAAGAGTTTCAGGTTATTGCTCAGGAATTGACATATTATGGAGTGGATTTATATAAGAAGCAAATGCTCCCCGAATTAATAGAACGTATTTCTGAAGTCCCTGGTGTGGAGTGGATTCGGCTGCATTATGCTTATCCGGCACATTTTCCTATGGATTTATTCCGAGTCATGCGTGAACGTCCTAATGTGTGCAGGTATATGGATATCGCCCTTCAGCATATCAGTAATCCGATGCTGGAGAAGATGCGGCGACATGTGACTCAGGAAGAAACCTATCATCTGATAGAGCAATTCCGCAAAGAAGTACCGGGTATTCATCTGCGCACTACTTTGATGGTAGGACATCCGGGAGAAACGGAAGCTGATTTTGAGGAATTAAAAGAGTTTATTCGTAAGGCTCGTTTCGATAGAATGGGGGCTTTTACTTATTCCGAAGAAGAAGGTACTTATGCTGCTGCACACTATGAGGATGAAATTCCTCAGGAAGTGAAACAAGCACGCCTGGATGAGTTGATGTCAATTCAGCAAGGGATTTCGGCAGAACAGAGCGCAGCAAAGGTCGGTCAATGCCTTAAAGTAATTATCGATCGTTTGGAAGGAGATTATTATATTGGCCGTACGGAATTTGATTCCCCAGAAGTAGATCCGGAAGTTCTGATAGAACAGGGTAAACAGAAATTGCTTATTGGTAACTTTTACCAGGTAGAGATTATAAATTCCGATGATTTCGATCTTTTTGGACGAGTTATTTAAATAATTTTCCTGAAGAATTTGTGTATGTGCGGAAGTTTTGCTAATATAGCACCGAACTTTATAAAAATAGCTGGATTTTGAATAATAAAGAATTTACTTCAGAATTGTCACGAAGATTGGGATATACCATAAAGGACACATCCGAACTGATTGCATCTTTGCTGTCGGATATGACGCAACAGTTGCAAGAAGGAAATGCCATTTCTGTACAAAGTTTCGGTACGTTCGAGGTAAAGAAGAAAGCGGAGCGTATCACTATCAATCCTACAACCAAATTACGCATGTTGGTTCCACCTAAATTAGTATTAACATACAGACCCAGCACGGCTCTGAAAGATAAGTTTAAGTAATCTTCTTTTACTCAAGTAATCTTCCATAAATATGAATGAGAAGCTGAATATACAGAATTTAATAGAATTGCTCGCAGAAAAACATGGCATGGATAAGGCGGATGCCGAGAGCTTCGTGAAAGAGTTTTTTCAGTTGATTGAAGAATCGCTGGAGAATGATAAGTATGTAAAGATTAGAGGCTTGGGCACATTTAAACTGATTGATGTAGAGAGTCGTGAGAGCGTAAATATAAATACAGGGGAACGATTTGAAATACAGGGGCATACAAAAGTTTCATTTGCTCCGGAACCTGCCTTGAAGGACTTGATAAACAAGCCTTTTTCTCACTTTGAGACTGTGGTATTGAATGATGAAACCGTGTTAGAAGATACACAGGTGGAGGATAATTCCGAAGAGGAGGAAAAAGAGGAGGTGCTTGTGGAATCAGAAAAGTCTGTCGTTAATACAGAAGTGGCAGATGTTGTTTCAGAGGAAACTATAGAGACTGTAGAAGAATCAATAGAAGTATCAGCTGAAACTGTAGAGGAGCCTGTGGAAGTAGTAGAAGTACCAACTGAGATCATTGAGGAAACTGCTGAAATTGTTAAAGAAGAATCTGTAGTAGTAGCTGAGGAACATATTCAGGTAGTTGAAGAAGTAATAGAAACTACAGAACAACTTGTTCAGGATGAAGAAATTCAGGTTGATCAGGCGGAACCCGCCATTCAGATTGAAGAGTCAGAACAGTTTGTAGAGGCACCTGTCGTTCTATCTGGAGAAGTAAAACAGTCTGTAGCAGAGGTGATTACTCCGGTGAATGAGTGCGTCGAAGAACCTCTGACAGAACAAAAGGATCAAGAAGATTTGGTGCCTACTTATGAAGTTCCTGAACCTCCATCACCTCCTGTGAATAGAGCAGATAGTTCTACGATGAAGTTTTTCATTGGAATCGTAATACTTGTTGTATTATTATGTGTAGGTGCTGTTACTTTTATGTATTATCCGGATTTATTTGACAGAATATCTCCACCGCCAACAGAGAAAGTTGCTGATGAAAAGATAGAGAAACCAGCCGTTCCGGTCGCTCTGACGGATAGTATTGTTCGAAAAGATACCACAACTGTGGTTGCGAAGAAAGATACTGTGGCAGAAGTTGTTATTCCTAAAGTTGTTGAAGAGCCGAAGCCGGTTGCAAAACAGGAGACTCCTGCTACTGCTCCTAAAAAAGAGACAAAGAAAGCTGCTGCAACTCCTTTTGAGCCAGACTCTGTAAATTATAAGATTGTAGGTACGAAAGCTACTCATACTATCCAGGAAGGAGAAACTCTGACAAAGGTTGCACTTCGCTTTTACGGGACTAAGGCCCTGTGGCCCTATATTGTGAAGTATAATTCGGGTGTTATAAAGAATCCCGATCATGTGCCGTATGGTACTGTAATCAAGATACCGGAGCTCGAAAAGAAATAAAAGAAAATATTGCACCCCTGCAAGTTGATAATACTTCACTTGCAGGGGTGATTTGCTATTTATTCCTGTCTGCGAATTTGAAATTCTTTTCAGAAACTATTGTTAACTACTAAACTCTATGAAAGTAGTTTAATCTAATTGTTTTTTAATAAAAATTAGTTGGTATGGTTAATTTATTCCTGTACTTTTGGGAGCGAAAAAAATAATTACCAGTAGCATACTGGAGAAATCAATGGAATTTAAACAATAAAAATAATAGTATTTATGGCTGAAACAATTGATATCCGCGAACTGAACGAGCGGATTGAAAGACAAAGTTCTTTTGTTACCAACCTTACTGCTGGTATGGACCAGATCATCGTAGGACAAAAACATCTGGTAGAGTCATTGTTAATCGGTTTGCTGTCCGATGGACACGTATTATTAGAAGGTGTGCCCGGTTTGGCAAAGACATTGGCGATTAAGACGCTTGCCTCATTGATCGATGCACAATACAGTCGTGTACAGTTTACTCCCGATTTGCTGCCTGCTGACGTTATCGGTACAATGGTTTACAGTCAGAAAGACGAAACGTTCCAAGTAAAGAAAGGACCTGTTTTTGCCAACTTCGTTTTGGCAGATGAAATTAACCGTGCTCCGGCCAAGGTACAGAGTGCTTTGCTGGAAGCGATGCAGGAACGTCAGGTAACTATTGGTACGGAAACATTCCCGTTGCCTGAACCTTTCCTTGTACTTGCTACACAGAATCCTATTGAGCAGGAAGGTACTTATCCGCTGCCTGAAGCCCAGGTGGACCGTTTCATGCTGAAAGTGGTTATCGACTATCCGAAGATGGAAGAAGAAAAAATGATTATCCGCCAGAATATCAATGGCGATAAATTCAATGTGAAGCCTATTCTGAAAGCTCAGGAGATTATTGAAGCACGTAAAGTTGTTCGTCAGGTATATCTGGATGAGAAGATTGAACGTTATATTGTAGATATTGTATTTGCAACTCGTTTCCCTGAAAAATATGACCTCAAGGAACTGAAAGATATGATCGGATTCGGAGGTTCACCTCGTGCATCTATCAATCTGGCTTTGGCTGCTCGTACGTATGCATTTATCAAACGTCGCGGTTACGTAATTCCGGAAGATGTACGTGCTGTAGCACATGATGTTCTCCGTCATCGTATTGGATTGACATACGAAGCTGAAGCTAATAATATGACTTCGGACGAAATCATCAGTAAGATTCTGAATAAGGTTGAAGTGCCCTAATTTGTAGTTATAATACAGTCAATAAGTAGTCATTAATATCTATACATGACTACTTAACTACTTACTACTTAACTACTGTATAAATGGAAACAAGTGAAATACTAAAAAAAGTTCGCCAAATTGAAATAAAGACACGAGGATTGTCTAACAATATCTTTGCAGGCCAATATCATTCGGCTTTCAAGGGTAGGGGTATGTCATTTTCGGAAGTCCGTGAGTATCAGTTCGGCGATGATATACGTGACATAGACTGGAATGTGACTGCGCGCTTCAATAAACCTTATGTGAAAGTGTTTGAAGAAGAACGTGAACTGACAGTTATGTTAATGGTCGATGTTTCCGGAAGTTTGGAATTTGGTACGATCAAGCAGTTGAAGAAAGATATGGTGACGGAAATCGCTGCCACGCTTGCTTTCTCTGCTATTCAGAACAATGATAAAATTGGTGTGATTTTCTTTTCAGACCGGATAGAAAAGTTTATTCCTCCCAAGAAAGGACGTAAACATATCTTATATATTATCCGCGAATTGATTGATTTTCAGCCGGAAAGCCGTCGTACAAATATTCGTCTTGCCTTAGAATATTTGACAAACGTGATGAAAAGACGTTGCACCGCATTTATCTTATCAGACTTTATTGATCAGGACAGCTTTAAGAATGCACTGACCATTGCTAACAGAAAACATGATGTAGTAGCATTACAAGTGTACGACAGGAGGGTTAGTGATCTTCCCCCAGTAGGACTGATGCGAATCAAAGATGCGGAAACTGGACATGAACAATGGATCGACACCTCTTCCAAAGCTGTACGCCGGGCACATCGTGACTGGTGGATACAAAAGCAGACTGAACTTAACGATACTTTCACTAAAAGTAACGTGGATGCTGTATCTGTCAGAACCGACCAGGATTACGTAAAGGCATTGTTGAATTTATTTGCCAAACGAAATTAATGGAATCAAAGATGAATAGAAATATTATTCTGATAGCATTATTAGCTCTATTGTCTGTAGGCAAAGCAGCAGCACAGTCTGTCACGGTAGAAGCAAAAATTGATTCATTGCAGATACTGATTGGCGAACAGGCGAAAGTGCAATTGCAAGTAGCCATGGATGCTAAACAGCGTGCTATTTTTCCTGCTTACACCGATACATTGGTAAGAGGTGTGGAAATTATAGAAACTGTCAAACCGGATACTCAATTCCTGAATGATCGCCAACGAATGTTGATTACTCAAGAATACATTATCACTTCTTTTGACTCTGCTCTATATTATCTACCACCAATGCCGGTTACCGTAGATGATAAAGTATATAAATCCAAAGCTCTGGCATTGAAAGTATATTCGATGCCGGTTGATACATTACATCCGGACCAGTTCTTTGGACAGAAACCTGTGATGAAAGCTCCTTTTGCGTGGGAAGACTGGTATGGATTGATTGCTTGTTCATTCCTGGCTTTACCTTTGCTTGGTTTACTGATCTATCTCATTATTCGTATACGTGATAATAAACCTATTATCCGTAAAATAAAAGTTGAACCTAAATTGCCGCCACATCAGGCTGCAATGAAAGAGATAGAACGTATCAAAACAGAGAAGATATGGCAAAAAGGACAATCGAAGGAGTATTATACCGAACTAACGGATGCACTTCGCACCTATATTAAGAACCGTTTCGGATTTAACGCATTAGAAATGACTTCTTCTGAAATAATTGACCAGCTATTGGAGTTGAATGATAAAGAGGCTATATCAGACTTGAAGCTTTTGTTCCAGACCGCTGATTTAGTTAAGTTTGCCAAACATGATCCTCAGATGAATGAAAACGATGCTAATTTAATTAATGCCATCGATTTTATCAATGAGACAAAACAACCGGAAGAGGAAAACCAGAAACCGCAACCAACGGAAATCACTATCATTGAGAAACGTTCTTTACGTGTTAAAGCTATGCTGATTTGCGGAATTGCACTGTTATCAGCAGCACTGATTGGTACCTTTATATATATAGGTCTGCAGTTATACAATCTTTTTGTATAAAGAGTGTATAACTTAATACTAAATAGTAAACTGTTAAATCATAAATAAAATGGTTTTTGCCAATATTGAATATCTGTTTTTGCTATTATTGCTTATACCATATATTGTATGGTATATCCTGAAACAAAAGAAAAGTGAAGCAACCCTTCAAATTTCAGATGCTCGGGTATATGCACATACACCTAAAAGTTATAAGAACTATTTGTTGCATGTTCCATTTCTACTGCGCTGCATTGCTTTGGTGTTAGTTATCTTGGTTCTTGCACGCCCGCAAACTACTAACAAGTGGCAGAACAGTGAAATAGAAGGAATTGATATTATGCTGGCTATTGACGTTTCTACCAGTATGCTGGCTGAAGACTTAAAGCCAAACAGACTTGAAGCTGCCAAAGATGTAGCTGCTGAATTTATCAACGGACGCCCCAATGATAATATCGGTATTACATTATTTGCAGGAGAAACTTTCACTCAATGTCCGTTGACTGTAGATCATGCCGTATTGTTGGATATGATACATAATATTAAATGCGGCCTTATCACTGACGGTACTGCGGTTGGTATGGGTATTGCTAATGCTGTGACTCGCTTAAAAGATAGCAAAGCGAAATCTAAAGTTATTATCTTATTGACGGATGGTACTAATAATAAGGGAGATATTTCTCCAATGACAGCAGCAGAAATAGCTAAAAGTTTTGGTATTCGTGTATATACTATCGGGGTAGGTACTAATGGAATGGCCCCTTATCCTTATCCGGTGGGGAATACTGTACAATATGTAAGTATGCCGGTGGAAATTGATGAAAAGACATTGACAGAGATTGCCGGAACAACGGATGGTAACTATTTCCGGGCTACGAGCAACTCGAAGCTTAAAGAAGTATATGAAGAAATTGATAAACTGGAAAAGACGAAACTGAACGTAAAAGAGTACAGTAAACGAGACGAAGAGTATCACTGGTTTGCCCTAGCTGCTTTCCTCTGTGTTTTGTTGGAAGTACTATTACGCAATTCGGTACTCAAAAAAATTCCATAAGAATGTTTGTCAATCGTTATTTGTCAATCATAAAATAGTAAGAAGATGTTTCGATTTGGAGAACCTACATATTTATACTTATTGCTGCTATTACCTTTTTTAGCAGCTTTCTACTTGTATTCCAACTACAAGAGAAGAAAGAATATCCGACGCTTCGGGGACCCGACTTTATTGGCTCAATTAATGCCTGATGTATCCAAATATCGTCCGGATGTAAAATTCTGGATTATTTTTGTTGCTATTGGCTTGTTCTCCGTATTATTAGCACGCCCCCAATTCGGTTCTAAGCTGGAAACGGTTAAGCGTAAAGGAGTAGAGGTAATTATAGCTTTGGATATTTCAAACTCTATGTTAGCTCAAGATGTACAGCCTAGCCGTCTGGAAAAAGCAAAAAGACTAATTTCCAGATTAGTGGATGAACTTGACAATGATAAGGTAGGTATGATTGTATTTGCAGGTGACGCTTTTACTCAGCTACCAATTACAAGTGACTATATTTCCGCTAAGATGTTTTTAGAGTCCATCAATCCTTCGTTGATTTCTAAACAGGGTACAGCTATCGGGGAAGCAATCAATTTAGCAGCTCGTAGTTTCACTCCACAAGAAGGGGTAGGACGTGCTATTATTGTTATTACTGACGGTGAAAATCATGAGGGTGGTGCAGTGGAAGCCGCAAAAGCCGCTGCAGAAAAAGGTATTCAAGTAAGTGTATTGGGAGTAGGTATGCCTGATGGTGCCCCCATTCCGGTAGAAGGTACGAATGATTATCGCCGCGACCGGGAAGGTAATGTGATTGTTACCCGTTTGAATGAAGCTATGTGCCAGGAAATTGCTAAGGAAGGAAAAGGTATATATGTACGAGTAGACAACTCTAATTCAGCCCAAAGAGCTATTAATCAAGAAGTGAACAAAATGGCGAAGTCTGATGTAGAGTCGAAAGTATATACAGAGTTTAACGAACAATTCCAAGCTATTGCATGGGTTATTCTACTATTGTTATTGGCAGAAATCTTAATTTTGGACCGCAAAAATCCTTTATTTAAGAACATTCACCTGTTTTCTAATAAGAAATAGTTATACGTATGTTAAAAAGTAAATATATTCTATTCGCTGTATTTCTGCTAGCGACAGTCGGTGTCTCGGCTCAGAAAGCAGAACGCGACTATATCCGTAAGGGAAACCGCCTGTTTAATGATAGTGTATTTGTTGACGCAGAGGTAAACTACCGGAAAGCTCTGGAAGCAAATCCCAAGTCTACAGTATCTATGTACAATTTGGGAAATACTCTTTCGCAACAGCAAAAGTTTCAGGATGCCATGGAACAATACGTATCGGCCAGCAAAATTGAAAAGGATAAAATGAAGCTCGCCCATATCTACCACAATATGGGAGTACTTTTCCAAGCTGGTAAAGATTATGCAAAGGCTGTGGACGCCTATAAAATGTCACTGCGTAATAATCCTGCCGATCATGAAACCCGGTACAATTTGGCTCTTGCACAGAAAATGTTGAAAGATCAACAAAATCAGCAGAATCAAGACCAAAATCAGGATCAGAATAAAGAGCATCAAAAGCAAGACCACAAACAAGATCAGAATAAAGACAAGCAGAAAGATCAGAAACAAGATGAAAAGAAAGATCAGCAGCAACCACCGAAGTCAGAAAAAAAACAAGATAACCAGATGTCAAAGGAGAATGCTGAACAATTGCTGAATTCTGTAATGCAGGATGAAAAAGATGTGCAAGACAAAGTGAAAAAGCAACAAAAAGTTATGCAAGGTGGTCGCTTAGAAAAAGATTGGTAATATAAAGTTGATGATATAAATTTCATAAGCAATGAAAAAACTGATTATTATATTGATGGCATTGATAGCATATAGCACTCAGATGCTTGCTGATAAAGTGGCTTTTACTGCTTCTGCTCCTGACGCAGTGGTAGTAGGCGACCAGTTCAGGCTGTCGTATACTGTTACTACACAAAAAGGGAAAGATTTCCGGGCACCATCAATCAAAGGTTTTGATGTGTTGATTGGGGCAAGCCGTTCACAACAAAGTAATACTCAAATAGTAAATGGTAATGTTACGTCTACTAGTAGTATTACATTCACATATATATTAATGGCGAATAATGCCGGAGAATATACAATACCTGGAGCTTCAATTGTTGCTGATGGCGATCAAATGGTATCAAATTCAGTAAGGATTAAAGTATTGCCACAAGATCAAGGTGATAGCAATAGTAGCAGTAGCTCTTCTACACATTCCTCATCTGGTACAGGGGTCTCTAACCAAGACTTGTTTATTACAGCAAGTGCCAGTAAAACGAATGTGTACGAACAGGAAGCATTTGTCCTGACCTATAAAATATACACCAGAGAATCCAATTTACAACTGAATAATGCAAAGTTACCCGACTTTAAAGGCTTCCATTCTCAAGAAATCGAAATGACTACAAATGCGAGATGGACTCCGGAACATTATCAGGGACGTAATTACTATACGACAGTTTATCGTCAGTTCGTTCTCTTCCCGCAACAATCAGGAAAACTATATATTGATCCTGCTCAATTCCAGATGACAGTCGGTAAGCCTGTACAATCTGATGATCCTTTTGATGCTTTCTTCAATGGAGGAAGTAATGTCATTGAAATAAAAAAATCAATTTCCACCCCTAAAATAGCAATAAATGTAAATCCGCTTCCTGCAGGTAAACCGGCAGATTTCTCCGGTGGAGTGGGAGAGTTCAATATTTCTTCATCTATCAACAACAAGGAACTGAAAACCAATGATGCTATTACTATTAAATTAGTAATATCCGGTACAGGTAACCTGAAATTAATTTCTAATCCGGAAATTAAATTCCCAGATGATTTTGAAGTATACGATCCCAAAGTAGACAATCAAGTCAGATTAACCCGGGAAGGACTTACAGGTAATAAGGTTATCGAATATTTAGCAATTCCGAGACATGCTGGAACATATAAGATTCCAGGAGTATCTTTTAGTTATTTTGATATTCGCTCCAAATCTTATAAAACGCTGAAAACAGAAGAATATGTAATAAACGTTGAGAAAGGTGCGGGTAATGCAGATCAAGTAATTGCTAATTTCACTAATAAAGAGGATTTGAAAGTATTAGGTGAGGACATCCGTTACATCAAACAAAACGAAGTTACTCTCCAGCCTAAAGGAAGTTTCTTCTATGGTTCAATGACATATTGGCTATTCTATATCATTCCGGCTCTTGCCTTTATTATTTTCTTTATTATTTATCGTAAGCAAGCTGCTGAAAATGCGAACGTAGCTAAAATGCGTACGAAGAAAGCCAATAAAGTAGCAACAAAACGTATGAAGTTAGCTGGAAAATTACTCTCAGAAAATAAGAAAGATGCTTTCTATGATGAAGTTTTAAAGGCACTGTGGGGATATATAAGTGACAAACTGAATATTCCGGTATCTCGTTTATCTAAAGATAATATTGAAGAGAAGCTAAGAAATCATGGAGTAAATGAGGAACTAATCAAAGAATTCCTGAATGCATTGAATGACTGTGAATTTGCCCGGTTTGCTCCAGGTGATGAAAATCAAGCCATGGATAAAGTTTATTCTTCTTCAATAGAAGTAATAAGCAAAATGGAGAATTCGATAAAACATTAACCCAGAAGAGATTGTGTCATGAAAAAGATATTATTTTTTATATTATTATCAATGTCACTTACTTGTTTTGCACAAGATTCGTTAAACATTGATTCTAAACAAACCAATGGAGCTGATTCTATCCACGCTTCACACACCACATTTTCCAGTAACACACTGGAAGATGCCACAAAAGCTGAAGGCGATTCCGCATATATAAAAGAAGATTATGCAGCAGCTATTCAAATATATGAAGCATTATTAAAAAATGGAGAAGCTGCTGACGTTTATTACAATCTGGGAAATAGTTATTATAAAATAGGAGAGATAGCGAAAGCTGTTTTAAATTATGAGCGTGCCTTGTTATTGCAACCTGGAAATGGCGATATACGTGCTAATCTTGAAGTGGCACGCGCAAAGACAATAGACAAAGTTGAGCCTGTTCCTGAAGTGTTCTTTGTTTCATGGATCAAATCTCTGACAAATAGCATGAGTGTAGATGCATGGGCCACATGGGGTATTGTATCCTTTATTCTATTGATTATAGCTCTTTACTTTTTTATATTCTCTAAACAGATTGTGTTAAAGAAAGTAGGCTTCATATTAGGAATTGTTTTTCTGATTGTCACCATTTGCTCTAATCTTTTTGCTTCACAACAAAAAGAACATTTAGTCAATCGAAATGAAGCTATAGTAATGAACCCAAGTGTAACAGTTCGAAGTACTCCAAGCGAGAGTGGTACCAGTTTGTTTATTCTGCATGAAGGGAGAAAAGTAAACGTCAAGGACAACTCTATGAAAGAATGGAAAGAAATTCGGTTGGAAGATGGAAAAGTAGGATGGGTACCAGCTTCCGCTATTGAAGTAATATAAAGGTCATTAATAGATTTTATAAATTCAAGAAAAAAAGATAAGCAAATAATTTGTTTTATCTTTTTTTTTCCTTAAGTTTATAGCGTGATAAAAAAATCAC
>OGDS01001962.1_pt1 | contig 13440 bp, 13 predicted proteins | sample 1570351 | NCBI WGS metagenome assembly OGDS01 (sample SAMEA2581974, study PRJEB24529) | metagenome | biome: Human gut stool | place: China | collected 2011
TGTAAATATCCCCCTCTTTTTTACTTTTTTTATATCAAATTATTGACAAAGTCCCCAATCCACACCACCCGTGTGGGTGGTGACGCCGAAATGTATTTTACACAAAGTTAGTTGACAATATTTCAATCCACACCACCCGTGTGGGTGGTGACGGAACAGAAACAGAACCTTGCAAGACTTGGAATATTTCAATCCACACCACCCGTGTGGGTGGTGACTAAACATAAGAAGTTCATGAGTTGTTAATTCTGATTTCAATCCACACCACCCGTGTGGGTGGTGACAATTATGAGGATCATTAGCATGTACTGTTGACATTATTTCAATCCACACCACCCGTGTGGGTGGTGACTTAATATTTCACTATCTGTTTTGCTTTTGGTTGATTTCAATCCACACCACCCGTGTGGGTGGTGACGTAAAACATGGCATTTACATCATTGTACTGTATCTATTTCAATCCACACCACCCGTGTGGGTGGTGACCAATGTCATATAAAGCACTTATAGTGTTTGCTTCCAATTTCAATCCACACCACCCGTGTGGGTGGTGACAATGTCATATAAAGCACTTATAGTGTTTGCTTTCAATTTCAATCCACACCACCCGTGTGGGTGGTGACTGAATTGTTTTCATCCTCAGTTTTTTCTCTTTTAAATTTCAATCCACACCACCCGTGTGGGTGGTGACCTAATTCTTTGGTTTCGTTGTTACAAATGGAGAATCATTTCAATCCACACCACCCGTGTGGGTGGTGACGTACAACAGCTACATATAACGAAAACAATGGTTGATTTCAATCCACACCACCCGTGTGGGTGGTGACTTGTACAAGGTATGACCATGATTTAGACATTTTTTATTTCAATCCACACCACCCGTGTGGGTGGTGACGTATCCATACCCATTGCACTTGCTTGTTCTTCAAATTTCAATCCACACCACCCGTGTGGGTGGTGACAATTTAATCGCTTTAGTCGCTGATAAACAGACAAATTTCAATCCACACCACCCGTGTGGGTGGTGACGTTTACTTTCCTTTCTTTCTCATAAAATATTGAGATTTCAATCCACACCACCCGTGTGGGTGGTGACTCAACTAAGTTTTTAATCTTTGCAATAGTTGTTTATTTCAATCCACACCACCCGTGTGGGTGGTGACAACATAAGTACCCTATATTCTTGTAACCAATCTTCATTTCAATCCACACCACCCGTGTGGGTGGTGACCGCACTTGAAATATTTAGATGTATGACCCTAAAGATTTCAATCCACACCACCCGTGTGGGTGGTGACTATCTATCTTGCAACCCTGGTGGCGTAGGTCACATTTCAATCCACACCACCCGTGTGGGTGGTGACTCATATAAATTTACATTTGAAAATTTTATGATTAAATTTCAATCCACACCACCCGTGTGGGTGGTGACCGCTCAGCACAGAGCGAGGACACTAAAAAATGAGATTTCAATCCACACCACCCGTGTGGGTGGTGACTCTTTATCAATTTTAATAAGTTGTAACAACCTATCTAATTTCAATCCACACCACCCGTGTGGGTGGTGACTCTTGCTTGTTTCTTCTTAATAACAAGCAAATCAATTTCAATCCACACCACCCGTGTGGGTGGTGACTAGACTTTAACCCACTCCTCGCATACAGCCAACTATTTCAATCCACACCACCCGTGTGGGTGGTGACCAGCGAGTGTAATCGGTTTGAGGACTGGATGCAAATTTCAATCCACACCACCCGTGTGGGTGGTGACGTATAGATTCTTACAGGATTACTACCTGGAAACTTATTTCAATCCACACCACCCGTGTGGGTGGTGACTAGTTTAGTTGTAAACTTTTCTAACAACATATCATATTTCAATCCACACCACCCGTGTGGGTGGTGACTGTTGTTATGTACAATGATTTAAAGATGTTGTTTATTTCAATCCACACCACCCGTGTGGGTGGTGACAGCAAAATATAACAAATATTTTTTATTTAGTTTCCGATCATTGTAAATTATCACTTATTCTTTTATGTAATAGCACAATTCTAAATAAAACCTATATGATTATATTTTGTTTTCTTTTTAAATTTAGTGCGAATACCTTAGCTTTATTATGTAAACTTATTAATCGCACTAGAAAAGCAACACTCCCTCCACATCAACATTGTTATTATTTACACCAAAATGTTCAACCTTAGTTTTGTAATTATTTCCTAAATAATAGAACCTTATACTGTCTTCATCCTTATCTATTATTTTCACTAATTTTTCCTTAACTTCAAAACATTTTGCTGAATCCATAATACATTCAAAAACTGAATTTTGAACACGTTTTCCGTAATTTACACATTCTTTAGCAACTTTTCTCAAACGCTTTCTTCCTTCAGGTGTTTCGGTAGATACATCATAAGTAATTAACACTAACATAATAACACCTACTTCCACATAAATGGTGGATAACCGTCAAGGTCACCTCTTAAATATCTTGCAAGTAAAAGTGCCTGTACATATGGCACAACTCCCCATTGGACTTTTTCATTAAGGAAAGGATGTTTTATTTCTGTTTGTTTCTTTGTCTGCCATGATTGTAAAAACTTTTTCTTACCATCATCAGTAAAGATAACTGCACCATTCTCTTTGGTTAAAAAGTCATTCTTAGTGATTATCCTTTTATTTATCATAGTAAGTACAAAACGATCAGCAAACACAGGACGAAACTCTTCCATCATATCTAAAGATAGTGAAGTTCTACCGGGTCTGTCCTTATGTAAATATCCCACATAAGGGTCTAGCCCTACAGAATAAAGGGAAGATGTTACCATACCGGTTAGCATAGTATATGCAAAAGAAAGCATTGCATTGACCATATCTGTTGGAGGTCTTCTGTTTCTGCCATGAAAGAAAAAGTCTTCCTTCTGTTGCAATATTAAATCATCAAAAACAGAAAAGTACCTTGTGGCAGCTTCACCCTCAACACCACGAATTTCCTCAGTATTTTTACAGTTAGAAATATTGTTCATTGAGTTCTTTATTTGCATAGAAACATTCTTTAGTTTTGGAATATCTAAAGAATTAGGATAATCCCTAGTAGCTCTTTCAATAACCCATCTAGAGTTATACAGTTTTCCAAGTATAATATTTTTTGAAATTTCGGTACAATAGTCCTCATTATCCGAAAGTCTGTACTGAGTTTTTCTCAGCACAACATTACCACAATACGGGCCTACAACATTTGCAAGAAATCTTCCGTTACGAGACATAAAGGAAATGTTAATATTATTTGAAGCACACTTTCCCATTAAAGCCGGACTTACACCGTTATAACCATAGGTGACAATTGACTCTATGTTGTGGAGAGGTACTCTTGCACATTCTTTTTTGTTTTCAGAAATAACGACATTTTCACCATCAAGAGAAAGATATTTTTCTGTTGAAGTTATATACAATGTATTAAGTAGTTTTTTCATAGTTCATCACCAAGCATTTTAGACATATAGCCTTTTACAGAAGAAATTTTAGTTAATCTAGGTAAACAGATATTTTTCAAGGAACAAGCCCTACAGTTTTTATTCTGCTTAACCTTTGGTGTATATCGTTTGTCATACAACTGGTGCATTTCTTCAAGGATTTTCACCAATCTTTCCCTAATATCATCAGTAAAAGGAATTTTCTCTCTGTGTCTTGTTTTACCGTAATAAATATTCAGTTCATCTATTTTGGCACAAAACATATTTTCTAAACACATTGCCTGTGCTGCAACCTGCAAAATATCTGCATCAGAGGTTTTAGGTTCACCGTGTTTATACTCAACAGGTATAATTTTAAAGTAGCCTTCTTTGTTGTGGATTATTGCACCTTCTGAAGAAGGTACAAATTCCACAACATCACAAACACCATAAATACCAAGTTCATATGAAGATACTTGCATTCCACGAGAGATAACCACACCATTTCTGGTTTCAGAGAAAGTATTGTCGTGGGCCTTTTGATGCATACTTTCACCACTAACAGTAAGTAAATTTTCCTCCCATTGTTGCTCAATATGTATCAAAGCCCACTGTCTGCGACAATACACAAAGTGTTGAATACCTGAGATACTCAGTACATTGTCATCTTGGTAAATCACTTTATGATGCACTCAACACCATCAGGTAGTGCATCAGTATCAACTGAAAAGTCATAGTCTGAGAACTGTCTTGGATATTCTACATCATCCTTCTTATGAACTTTGATAGTATCAAACAGTTTATATGATGGTGCATTACCAAGTTCACTACTATGTTTAAAAATAACCAGCTTACGAACAGCCATTTTGCCTCTTGCTGCTGCATGGTCAAATTCAAACATATTTAGGATAGCATTCCAAAGTAGCTCTAGGTCATCCTCAGAAAAACCTGTTACCTTTCTGGCTAAATTTGCTGAAATATAACCCTCAGCTTTGTATAAACCATAAGGTACAATGAACTTGTTACCGATAGTATTTGTTTTGTCCTCAGCATCTTTTTCAGTAGTAACTGCACATCTTGTGATAGATACTTCCTGAGGAAGAATTGGGTCAATAGAACGGGCAAAGCTAAACTGAACAGGACCTTTCACCTGACCACAGTTAAGACCATTCTTTACAAATGTAGTCATTACAGCACCAAAGGTTCTAATATCAAAGAAGTTTTCGCACATAAAATCTCTGATTTTACGGTCAATGTCGCCATCTTTCTTCTTAGCTTCCTTGATACTCTTTTCATCAATGTTAAAGTTATCAAAGGCTGTTTTATCCTTTGCATTTAGTGTTACACCACTTTTAATATAGATGTTATAGCCTTTTTCATCTTCTTTAACTACATCAACATAGTTACGAATCTTTCTCTTAATACAAACATCGGTAACAATGCCGTGACCTGTTTCCGGGTCAACTCTTGGCATATTACCTGCATCAGGGTCGCCGTTAGGGTTACCGTTTTCAACATCAAAGTAAACTGCAAAATCGTACTTATTCTTAATTACATCAGTCATTATTCTTATCCTCCTTGCCGGTAAATCTTTCTTGTGTTCTCTGGTAATATCCAAGCTGGAACATACCCTTTTCATCAAGCTTTAATCTATTAGGGAATTTATCTCCTAGCTTAGACATTGTTTCTGTCAACATTTTCTGACAATTAACCTTAGCACCAACATTAGGAATTTTCTTAATGTGGTTTTGAGCAAGGTCTATTAGTATTGGGAATACTCTTGATGGTGTAGAACTTGCTGCTGTAAAGTATCTATCACGAATAGTTGATTTAATTCCTGGGTTTGCAGTGTTCTGAATCTCCTCAAGATTAGAGAACAATACACCCAACAAATATGCCTTGTTGTTACTGTTTTCGTTGTAATCCACAGTTATTTCCTCCTTATATTTTGAGTCATAATTTTTGAGTAAATAAGCCTTTAGTACAGAAGCCTTTACCCAGTTAATATTTTGTTCGGCAGAAATTCTACCTAAGATACCGTAATACAATGTACTAGGGTAATTGTAGTCATTGATTATAGAATTTAGCACATCACCTGCAAGATGAGGTTTGCACTTTTTATCCCTTGACTTTTTGTTAACTGTTTCACCTAAAATACGCCATAGTGGAATATAATTAAACTTTTCAAAACCGGGCTTGACCATTTCCATTCTCTGCTGATTTTTCAAAAGATTTTCCATTACTTTACCAAAGGTATTTTGGATAAAAAATCTAACAGAAAGTCTTGCTGAGTTTGGTGAGATACCTAAGATATAAAAGTTGTTACTAGGGTTAAGTGGAATACCCTCCCACTTAACTTCATTACCGTTAACAATACTTAAAATAGTATCGTGAAGGTCTTTCTGCTTAACTTCATCATCACTATTAAAGATACCGGCAAAAACATCCTGATAGGCACTTTCACCATCTTCTGTCCAACAGACAACTGTTGTATCACCTGCAAAAACTCTATGGTCGTTATCACTTACCAATTTGTTTAGTGCTGAGGCATAAGCAAAAGCTGCATACTCACTAACAGGAGCATTGTAACCATTTTCTTTACCATAAGAGTTAAAAGCAGTTGCATTAAAAGAAACTAATGAAGCACCTGCTGCTTGAGCACCACGAATGTTCTTAATAACAGGATGAAGCTTTGCAATATGGTCATCCTTACCTGTTACCAAACAAACGCCCTTCGGTGCATCTGAATGTTCATAGTAACTGTTCCAACTTTCGCATATAGCTTTAGAATCTGTTGGGAACTTTCCTAATGGCATTAAAAGTAAGTTTGCACCTTTATTTAGAATGTCATCAACTGTTGTTTCAGTACAGTTTAGATTTGTAAGTAGGTCTGACAAGTTTTCAAACTCACTATAATCTTTCTGCAAAAACTTCTTGATTACAGTAGAAAATTCATCATCAGTATTTTCTAGTACTTTATTACCGACATTTCTAAAGCAATCAAAACATTGCTTTGCTCTATCAGGTTTGTTTGAGTTATCATAGCCAAACACATAAGTTACATTGTCATATAAAAAGTTAGATGCAACACCTACCGACCTTTTTACCGGCATAGGTAAGCTAATAAGTGACGGTATTTCTTTGTTGCCTTTAGGTGCATTAGTTTTTAGGTGGATAATTTCATCCACATTACCCTCTTCATCCAGCGAAATACCATAAGATATTTTCACCGGATTCCAACCTAACTTCTCAATCTCACCTTTCTCAGCCCAAGCCTCATATAGCTTAACTAAGGATTGTAAAAGCATTACCTATACACCTCACAATCATTAAGGTCAAGAACACCATTCTTTAGAACTGCATTAAAGAAAGTCGGTGTGATTTCTCCATCATCAGAATATTCCATATCATATAGCATAAGTCCTAATTCTTTGGTTTCGTTAGGGTATGCAGTAGGAATATAATCACACTCCCACTTCCTAAAATTCACCGGAAATTCTCTACAACCAAAGTAAGGTTGGTTGTAGCATTGTCCCTTTTCTATTCTTCTGCGAATAATATCCTGAAATTTGCCCGGATTGTCACTAGGATTAGCCTTATCAGTAATATCGAAATGGGCCTTAATAACATAGTGAACATCCTTTAGTACAAGTGCTGCTCTTTGCTGAATATCAGACTGTGCATCTATATAAAGTTCAGACTTTTTGCCTAACATTGCACTCTTAACATTTCTTGCAGAAATTTTACTTTTTACCTCATTTCTGCGAATATTAGTATGCTTAATAGGACTTAGCACATAGATTTTATCCGGGTGCCACCTCATACCCGGGTGCCAATAAATGGCATCAAGAATACCCCTTGCTGCTGATGGTGTCATCACATCATAGGTCATTCTCTCAGTCTTTAGTTCAGGTCTGTTAAAGGCTGCATATTCACCAAACACTTCTAGCAAAATACTCATGATACATTCCTCCTTTCAGTATTTTTAATTTTCCTTACAATTACAGTATAATACGACAAACGCAAAATGTCAATAACTTTTTTCATTGTATGTTTATTATGAATTAAATAATTAAGTCCTGTAATTTTTATCTCTATTCAAACTTTGACTTTATATTTTTCATATGTTATTATAATTTTGTCCACGAAAGTGGTGGGTTGAAATATTGTATGTTTTTTATGAAACGGGGCAAGAGAATTTCTCTTGTCCCTTTTCATTTTTAAACCATCAACGCATTACCTAAATTTTCATCAGGTAAATCTATACCAATATTTTCATTATAATAATCCGGATTTGTCATAACATAAAAATCATTATCTATAATTTCTATTGCTGACACATTATCAAGTTGCTGATATTCATTATCATACAGGTTAACTGCATACTGACCAAGTTTTCTGAACAATGCTTTACTATAATTATGATTTCTCAGTTCAGTAATTAACGATCTGCTATCTTCATTGTCAATATAAACTGTCTTTGCATTGTCTTCAATTAACTTAAAATCATCAGATACAGTCTTGAAATCAAATGCATTACAACTTTTGATAATATTCTTAATATCAAAGGTATTGTTCTTTACACCACTTCCTAAGTAATAAAGTTTATCAAAATACTCTTTTATTGCATCGGCAGTATAAATTTTGCCACCGTATTTCTTGAGGACTTTCCTAGTTACACCAATGTTCTTCTCTTGTAATCGCAAAATTTTATCAGTATCAAAAATATGAACTATACTTTCTTCCTTACTTCTTTTATTCTCACGGTTACATCTACCACCGGCTTGTAAAATTGAATCAACACCTGCTATAGCACGGTAAACAGTCTTAAAGTCAAGGTCAACACCGGCCTCAATTAAACTGGTAGAAATTACTCTACAAGGTAGTCCTTTGGCAAGTCGTTCTCTGATTTCCTTTAACTGAGCTTTTCTGTGTTTAGGGTACTTATGAGTTGTTAAACAGTAATTACCTTCATTTTCACCAAGAAGATTAAATAAAGAATCTGCATGGGATTTTTTATTTACTATACAGAGCACTTGCTCTTGTAACCTTAGTTGTTCTACAAGTTCATCATCTTCAAGCTTCCCATCATAAACAAATTCTACTCTTCTAAACTCTTCAAAATATTTTTCTTGATTGTCACTACAAATTTCAGGAATAGTATAACCCTCAATATTTTTTATCTTACTAAAAAAGTAATCCAAGTTAGGCTGAGTTGCAGTACACAAAACAGCAGTTGCGTTATAATTTTCTGTTAGCTGATTTATAGCATTTATACAAGGTTCAATAAAGTCACTTGGAATCATCTGAGCCTCATCAAAGATAATAATACTGTTTGCAATGTTATGTAACTTTCTATTTCTTGATGGTTTGTTGCTATACAGTGATTCAAAGAATTGAACTGAAGTAGTAACAATAACAGGTGCATCCCAGTTTTCACAAGCCAGTTGTTTTTTCTTAATAAGCTCACTTGTATCATCACCAAAATCTACATTAGAATGATGTTCAATTACATTTTCTTCACCTAAAACATTTTTAAATACTTCAGCATTCTGTTCAATAATACTTGTATATGGAATAACATAGATAATTCTGTCCCTTTTATGTTCTTCTTGTACTGCATAATTTAGTGCAAAAGCTAAGGAAGAAATTGTTTTTCCTCCACCGGTAGGTACAGTTAATGTTAAAAGATTTTCATTAATATTCTTAGCATTGATACATTGCTTTTGAATTTCAGTTCTAAGAATATTTAACTTTGACTTTGGTTCTCCCCACTTTGCAACATACTGATTTAGCCTTTCCAGCAAGGTAGGAATTGTATCATATACTCCTCTATCTGCATTATCATCAACCATAAAATTTTCGGTACAAATATAGTCAGCATCTACTAAGCAAGAAAAAAGCATATGAATAAGGAAACTTGTTGAATACTTATCCTTAGGTACTTTTTCTGCAACTGCATATTTCTGTAAATCTACTAATTCATTTTTCCATTGTGAATAATCAGGAATTGAATTGTTATTTACTTTTTTCCATAATGTACCGGCATCATTACCATCAGTTTTACTACCTAAATTCGGAATACCGGCATGATGACCTGCAATACAAAATGCACTCATTATTGCTCTATATTTAGTAAATGCAAGTTGTGTTCCTGCTGTAGAATGGTCAACTGTATTATCCATTCCTCTAATTCTCTGTTGAAATTCTTTACTATACTTTCCTATATCGTGAATAAGACCAACAAAATACATTAAGTCACCGTAATCAAAGGGTTCTGCAAATAGCTTTGCCATTTCTGCAGTAACTGTTAAATGGTCAATTAGCAATTCTTCTTTGCCATCAGTTTCATTTCTTTTATGTGCAAGGTAATCCAACTAATCATTCCTTTCTTTTCTATATATAATAACAAATTAACTGTCCCATTTTTGGGACTTATCTCAGCATAATATATATTTTTATTGTTATTTTCTATAAAAAACTAATAATATTATACAACAACATCATTAGTCTATCATATTTTTCTACATATTGCAACATAATATGGTAAATCATTTATGCTTTGATGTAATTTTTACACAATTAAAAATACAAAAAAATAATGGGCTGTCAAGATACATTCTTAACAGTCCATTTTATTGCTGTAATTACAAAACAGGATATGTAATATTATATTTATTCAAGATATTTTCCAATTTTTCTGTTTGGAAATTTGATAGAGAAAAATACTTTTTCTATACTTTATAGAGCCACAACCCTCACCACTAATATAAAAAGTATCTTTAGAAATACCACCATTAAATGTTATACAGAAGTCATCTCTAAAAGGACAAGCAAGACCTGAATCATAATGCACTTCTTTATCATTAAGCATATTATAAAGTTCTTTTGCATCTTTCTCGGAAACATCTGTAACTTTCTTATTAACACATTGTATAGTTACAGTACTGTCATTACTGATATTAGTTTTTTTGAGGGAAAGCAATATATAAATGTACAAACACCTGACACTATAACTATTACTGCTACAACATAAAAGGCTATAATCTTCTTCATAATAACCTCACCTTACTACTTCTGTAACACAAATTTATATTCTTTACCCTGAAGATACTTATACTTTTCATCATAGACTTTTTCCATCTGTAAAGTAACACTATCCTTATCATAATAGTAATGACCTTCAAATATATTTATATCTTCTACATTTTCATCATAAAATCTATCAGCAACTAAAAATCCCATACCCTCAGTTGCTTCATACTTAAATTCTTCATTTTTAATATAAAAATTACTTTCTGTAAATAAATCAGTAGGGAATGCCTCAGAAAAGCTGACTATCTTCATATCTTCATCATCACATACCCATTCTGCTCTACATTCTTCTCCTCTTTCGGGAGGTGTAAAAAGCTCATTCATAACAAGCTGTACCATAGAAAAAATAGTAGCCAAACACAATATTCCCGATACTGAAAGAAGAAGAATAACTTTAGATTTTTTCATAATATCACACTTTCCAAAATCACTTTAAGATTTCTTCATCCCCAACATTACAACTTACAAAATAGGATTCTTTTCCATTTTTATAAATCTTAACAGTATCAATTTTATCGGTATTCTTATAGATATAACAATACTTATAAATTGACATAACATTACTTTTACTGTTCTTTGTTGAATAAGAAAATACAATATCTTTTTTATCTTCTTTAGCACTAAAACTTTTTACTGAGTCTTGTGGTGCAACAATTACAACTGCACTTTGACCCTTAGCCTCAATACGATAAGCTCCTTCTTTTGTAAAGTCATTGGTGTAGTATGTATTGATTTTACTTGCACTTATTTTTTCAATATTACTTTTAGTATCCACATTATTACAACCGGCAAAAAGCATAATTGAAATAACGGCAAGCACAATACACAATAGTCTTTTCATAAAAACACCTACTTCAACATTTCTCTAGGGCAAATATCAGAATTTAGATTATAGCAATATCCATAATTATCAACTATTTTATAGTTACCACTTTCACATTTTACAAGTTCACCTAAAGAATAACTTGCCGGATAATCCTTGTAATGAATACTTATTGAATACAGAACTTCATCAGTTTTTGAAGAAGAATTTTTATTCTTTTTCCCATTAATTGTACTTAACAGATTTTTTATGCAAGTTTTATCCTTTATAATTTTATTTTCATCACCGTTATAAAGTTCTATGCTTTCAATACTGTTGTAATTATTTTTAGGATAGGAACTACTTTCTTTGTGATAAAGCAAACTTCCTGAGTCACTTATAAAATCCACATTTTTATCATTATCATAAATCCAAATATGAATTTTTGTTCCGTCATTTTCGATTACTTTTTGTTTATAACTACTATCATGAATTAGCCAATCTGTAGTGGCAACATATTTTTCATTATTATAAGTAATAGTTGTCCTATCCATATCATTTAGTACATCTGAAACAGGATTACCACAACCACCTAATGTAAATAGTATTACTACAGACACTAAAAGTATAGTTATAAAGTTTTTCAAAAAATCACCTACCTTATGTGATTATGAGTATTATACTTTCTGAAACTTATTAACTTTCTGTAGTGCAAAATAAACCACATCCATAACATTTACTAAGGTACAAAAAATAGTATAGTAAATGATTACTCCTTGCCATAATGATACAGTTTCGCTATGTTGCCACAACAAAGCAAATGGCAATTCACCTCTTAATTCATACAATAATACCGTTTGAATTAATAAATTTGAAACTATAATTTTCTTGTTATTACTGATAAATAATAAAGTCACAAAATAAAAAGCAAACAAAACTACACATAAAATAAAATCAATGCCTTGCAACAATACACCTTGAGTATCACTGTAAATAAAACAAATAGGTAAATACAATAATACTAAAGGAATGTTCATTAGAAATGCTATCTTTGATAAACTGTTAAAGTTATTATTTTTAATCATAGTTTTCATAAAATCACCTCATATATCACTTATCCAAATCATTAACATATTTCAAATCATTTATATCTTGATCAAAGTAATCATCATCAAATTTTATAGGTTTATCATTTTTATCAAGAAACAAAGCAAACCATTCGATCACTGTATCTTTATCAATTTTTTCAAAGAAAATATATGCTTTTCTACCACTGTCATCAGTAATTTTACAATAATAATTGTATGTATCGGAATTATTAATTTCTCTAAAATCAGAAACACCATAATATTTATTGTAATCTTCAATGTAAAAACATAAAAGACTTGGTTTAGAAGAAGTTCTACTAGATACCATTACATGATCTATCAAAATTGACATTTGCTTTTTAGTAAGGTTAACTGCCTTGATTTTCTGTTTAGCATTAGCAGAAACATAATTAATTTTTGCATCTTCATCAACCTTAGGATTTCCTAAATCAGCCCTAAATTCTTTTTCAGACTTCTCATTTAAATGTTGCCATCCACTTTTACTGTTAGTTGTTGTGGTAGTGACCGTAGTTTCTCCCTTATTGGTATTTCTTGATACTTCATTACTGTTTTCACTTTTACAACCTACAAAAAGTAAAGCTACCGAAACAACTACAATTAAAATTAACTTTTTCATAAAATCACCCTTAATAAACGATGTTATCTATTACAACAATTATATCATTATATTTGCCAAAAATATATTATCATTTTTGCTAAAATTTACATCCTATTTACTGGCATATTGCTGATAGGTCTTTATCGTTACGATAACTGTCCTTTAGCTATAATCATTGTATAAATAACAAAATTTTCTGTCCTATTAATAATACTTTCCATAACCCGAAAGTGTTGCAATATTTTTAAATTTTTTATTTTTATTGTTATATAAATTTGGTTTTTTCAATTTTGATTGTGGGTTAAGATGAATCAGTTTTACAAATTTGGGTTTGTGGTGCTAGATGTAAAGTGTTGAATTTTAGCAAATAAGGCTCCCTTGT
>OGDS01001982.1_pt1 | contig 13309 bp, 17 predicted proteins | sample 1570351 | NCBI WGS metagenome assembly OGDS01 (sample SAMEA2581974, study PRJEB24529) | metagenome | biome: Human gut stool | place: China | collected 2011
GACGCTCTTCCGATCTCTGAGTAGTCATTGGCTCAAACTAATGTACCTATTGATATGGATGCTTATAATGATCAATTTTTACTTGTAACTGCTTATGAAAAGCCGTCAGTTGATGTTATTTCATTAGCAGATGATCAGATTATAAAACAAATTTATATTAAAACTCAGCCTGATGAGATTGTAATTGATAAAAATAAAAATATTGCTTATATTTCAAGTTCCGTAGATTCAAGTATTTATACAGTAAATCTTGAAACTATGACTTTGTCAAAACAAATAAAAATTACAGGCATGTGCGAAAAATTGACCTTATCAGAAGATGGGACAAAACTCTTTTATTATGATAAAAGAACACGTGATATTTGGGCTATTGAGTTAGATAATAATTATTTGTTAAAGGAAATTGGTAAATTCCCAAATGTTTCTAAAATTGTATACACAAATAACAAAATTTATATAACAAGCAGAACAAAAAACAGACTAGCAATTATTGATTATGATACGATAAATCTGATTGCAGAAATAGAAATTTGTGAAAAACCTATTGATATGCTAGCTTTCCACGAAAGAGTATATGTATTAGGTGCTGGAGATAATTCTATTCAAGTTGTAGATGCTAAAACTGATACATTAACTGATTCTATTTATTTGAATACAAATGGCTTTTCTACAAAAATTAATCAGATTGAAAACACCAATATAGCTCTTATTACTGATACAAAGGCTTCATTATACACTGTATTTGATTTAGGAACTAACAAAGTTATAAAAACTATTCCTATTGATATTCCTGCAAATACGATTGTTGTAACTGAAAAAGTTAAAAAGATTAATAAATAATTATACAGGCAATGAAATTATGAAATATTTTGATGACACAACTGAAAATGTACTTAGCGAATTAGAAAAAACTCAAAAACAATTTTGGAATATTGCAAGAGTTACAGCAGAGTTTTTATATACATTAATAAGAGCAGAAAAGTCAAAAAATGTTTTGGAAGTCGGAACTTCAAACGGATATTCAGGAATTTGGCTTGGCAAGGCAGTAAAAGAAAATGGTGGACATCTTACAACTATTGAGTTTTATGATAAAAGACTTGATGTTGCAAAAGAAAACTTTAAAACTTGCAAAGTTGATGATGTGATTACAACGCTAAAAGGTTCTGCTTTGATGCATCTTGAATATTTACCTGAGGATTTTGAAATTGATTTTGCTTTCGTAGATGCTAATAAATCAGAGTATATCAAGTATTTTGAATTTATCGATAAGCATTTGAAAAAAAATGGCATAATCGCATGTGATAATGTATTGTCACATGAGGCAAAATGCAAACCTTTTATTGATGCGATTAATGCAAATCCAAATTATGAAAATGTTGTATTACCATTACCGGCTGGCTTATCTTTAGCTAGAAAAATAAAATAAGTATTTATGTAGTTAATTTCTTTAATTTTTCTATATCAGTAGTCCAAGTTCGGAAATTGTAATCTTTATTTTGTGTAATAAAGGTTTCCAGTGGAGTTTTGTTTTCTATTTTAATTTTACTGATAAAGTTTGGAAATACGCATATTTCTCCACTATCTAATTCTATACCTGATATGTCAGGATGTAATTTCATAAATTCATCTTGATTGCTTGCTATTTGTTTTGCTTCAAGAGAACTTGCTTTTTTTAATTTAAGATTTTTTAATCCTGAAATTTCATAAATAGTTGGTTGAGGGTTATCAAGTGGTTTTGTTGAACCAATGTGTATAGGAGCATCTTTACTTCTTATATTTGCGAAATATGGTGCATTCCTTTTTGTTCTAAAAAGGTATATTCCTTTACCTCTTTTCGATAATCCTTCGCCTGAGCCTATTTTTTCAATATTAAAAGATGAAAAACTAAAAGGTGATCCATGGTATGCTTTATCTGTATCTGCTCCAAAAAATCTTAGTTGAATACTTTTGGTATCAAATACTTTCCCCCAATTTTTAAGATCATCTTTTGTCAAATTTTCTGCTGTTTGTTTAATTTTTTCTTTTGGAATAATGTTTTCTTTTTTTAGTAATTCTGAATATTGTTTTACAGAATTTTGGTATTTTGGTGCATACGCGAAAGGTGTTCCTTTTTTGTATACCGGTGTTTTTCGAACAAGGCTTGATGCTTGTTTCATCAGTATAGTTGTAAAATTTCCCATAATCCCCTTTTTTATATTTCCCCTATTATGTATTAATAAAAACATTTTCTTTATAAAAATTGCCTGAAAATTATGGTATAATAATTTTATGAAAATTTTAGGTATTGACCCAGGGTTAGGAATTGTAGGATATTCTATTGTTGAATATGATGGAGAAACTCCTGTACTTTTGCATTCAGGTTCTATTCAAACTCAAAAAGGAGCTCGAGAATCTGCAAGACTTTTAGAGATTTTCGAGGATATGAATACTATAGTTGAAAAATACAGACCTAATTGTGCTGCGATAGAAAAACTATTTTTCTTTAGAAATCAAACAACAGTAATGCCTGTAGCCCATGCAAGAGGGGTGATTTTAACAGTTCTTGAAAAATTTCAAATCCCTATTTATGAATATACTCCTATGGAAGTTAAGCAGGTTTTGACAGGATATGGTCGTGCTGATAAAAAAGAAGTTGAACAAATGGTTAAATTGTCACTGGGTGTAGATACTTTGCCAAAACTCGATGATACAGTAGATTCAATTGCAATTGCAATTTGTCATACGCGTTCAATCATGATATGATTATTTCTATGGATATTAATTATGTATTATTAAGACAAATTTCTATATTAAGTGTGTTTTTCGGAGCTATATTGGGTGCTGTGACTTTAATACCTTATTTAGGAGTTGCGTCTTTTGTTTTTTTACTATGTTTCATTTCACCGATTGTAATTTGGCTTTTGACTAAATATGAGTGTCTTTCTTATTTATCGACAAAAGACAGTATTATTATCGGAGCTATATCGGGATTTGTTTCATATTTAGGCTTTTCAATAATCTATGTACCTATTTCGGTTATTTTGATGAAGTTTTTTCATATTGCTGCAAATTACGGAGTAGGGCTGATGCTTGAACATGCTAGCTTTTTTATTCTTGTTGTAATCTCTCTTTTTATGGGTATTTTGAGTGCAACAGTTAATGCCTTTACAGGATTTTTAACTTTCTATGTAATGGATTTTTTAGGCGTGTTCAGGAATAAGTAAAATTTTTAGTTTAATTAGTAAAAGAGGAAATAAAAATGGCAGAATTTCATTCAAAAATAAAAACAATAGAATGGGTAGATAATTATTCAAAAATGGTTGATCAGACATTGTTGCCTTATGAATTCAAATATGTAAATATCACAGGCGGGCAAGAGATGTTTGATGCAATCAGAACAATGATAGTTCGTGGAGCTCCGGCGATTGGTGTTGCAGGCGCTCATGGAGTTGTATTATACGCTCAAGAACTTGCGAAAGAAAATCTTTCTAGAGATGAATTTGTAAAAAAACTTCTTGAAAAAGCTGATTATATGGCAACATCAAGACCTACTGCAGTAAATTTGATGTGGGCTTGTGAAAAACAAAAAGAAGTTATAAGAAATTCTAAATCAGATATTCAAGGAATTGTAGAAGAATTAAAACAAAACGGAATTAGATTAGAAGACGAAGATATTGCAATCAATAAAAAAATAGGTGATTACGGTGCGGAAGTTGTTCCAAAAGGTGCAACAATTCTAACTCACTGTAATGCAGGCGGACTTGCAACTGTCGGTTACGGAACAGCTTTAGGAGTTGTTCGTTCAGCATTTGCAAATGATCCTACTATTCAAGTATTTGCAGATGAAACTCGCCCTCGTCAACAAGGTGCAAGAATTACTACATTTGAATTGACAATGGACGGAATTCCAACAACTTTAATTACTGATGGAATGTGTTCATATTTTATGAAAAAAGGTATGATTGATATGGTAGTGGTAGGTGCAGACAGAATTGCGGCTAATGGTGATACTGCTAATAAAATCGGTACTTACACAGTAGCAATCGCTGCTAAATACCATAACGTTCCATTCTATGTTGCAGCACCTTTATCAACTATTGATACAAGTATTAAAACAGGTGATGAAATTGTAATTGAAGAACGTTCTCATGATGAAGTAACTCACATTAACGGAAAAATAATTTGTGCACCGGATGTAAATGTAATAAATCCAGGATTTGACGTTACTCCGCATGAATTAATTGCCGGTATTATTACAGAAAAAGGAATTTTAAGACCTGATTATAATAAATCAATCGCAGAAGCGTTTGCTAAAGCTTAATTGACTATTTATCAGTAATAAAAAAATCTTTACCTAAATCATTTTCAAGTTGTTTGATAATATCAGACAGCGGAATTTCTAGTGCTTCTGCAATTCTCCAAAGCATTGTAATTTTAGGCTCAATTTGTCCGTTTTCAACTCGGCTTAGATTCCCTGGATTGAGATCATACTCATATGCAAATGTGTTGAGAGAAATATTTTCCTTTTTTAGTCTGTTCGATTTAATTATTTTTCCAAGTTGGTTAATCAAATGTAAAGTTTTTTCACTCTTGTATTGCATGTATACAATTGTAAAACTTATAATATATCATGTATTGTATACATAAAATAGACAGAGGGATAATATTATTATGCGTAAAAATGGTTTTACTTTGGCGGAAGTATTGATAACTCTCGGGATTATAGGAGTTGTGGCAGCTATGACAATGCCTTCATTAGTTGGGCATTATAGAGAGAAACAAACTATAGTTGCTCTGAAAAAAAGTTATTCAATCTTAAATCAGGCATTTCTAATGGCTACAAAAGATTATGGCCCTCCAACAGATTGGGATGGAATATTTACACCTGGAGGTGGCTGTGGTTCTTGTGCTAAAAAAATTGGAGATATATTTGCTCAATATATTCAACGGATAGAAAAGTGTTATGGTAGTTCATATGGTGTTGATGAAGATGGAAATCCTGTTTATGATCAGGGAGAGAACACAAAATGCGGTGGCATCGACAGACAAAATCCTTTGCAATTAAATGGCTCTGGTGATAGTGTTTTAGGTGATATATATGTTAGTACTAACTTTGCAAGAAGTATTATTGCAGATGGAACTTTGTTTATAACACGAACAGCAGAAGATAATTGTTCTAAGAAATATGGTTCTGCAAATAATCAGAATAATTTTTGTAGTTATATTTTTGTTGATATAAATGGTGGGCATAGAAAGCCTAATCAATATGGAATTGATTTGTTTCCTTTTTATTTAACAAATACAGGCTTAGTGCCGGTTGGTGTAAAAAATAGTTATTTTGATGATACCTGTAAAAAATCTTCCAGCGGTATAGGTTGTACTGCTTGGGTATTGGTTAATGAAAATATGGATTATTTACATTGTGATGTAGATTGGAATGGGAAAACATCTTGTAAGTGAGTTATCGAAACATTTTAGAACGAATATTTTTTAACTCGGCGATTGTCTTTGGATAGTCGCCGTTTGTTAATTCTCCGATTGCTTTGTATAATTTTAAAATTGATTGTTCAATATTTTTATGGTTCATAGTGACCATATCATTTGCCATTTCTTCATTAGACATTGCAAGTCGTGTCATATCACGGAAACCGCTTGAGGCAATTTCTAATGCCAGTGGATTTTCTTTTGCAGCGAGCATAAGACCTTGTGCAATTACCATTGGCATATGTGAAATCATTGCAACTGCTTCATCGTGTTTTTCTGCTGTTGTAAAAATAGGAGTTGCACCGACAAAGTCTATTATTTCAAGAAGTAAATCATTTTTTTCTCCTGTGAGAACCCATTTAGCATTTTTAAAAAGTCCTTCAAAAGAGTTCTCAAACCCTTTATGTTCAGTGCCAGCCATTGGGTGTGACGGAATGAATTTATATGGTCTTTGTTTTTCTGATACAAATTTTTTCAAACTACATACGTCTGTGACTACTGTATCAGGTGATAAATAGTTTTCTAATTCATCTAGTACAGCGAGTGTTTTGTTCATTGGAGTGCATACAAAAATTAAATCTCTATCTTTTAAAACTTCATAAGATTTGAAGATTTTATCTCCGTTTTGAGATTGAGAAACTGCTATTACATCATATTTTTTTGTTAAATCTTTGAATAAAGATCCGCCGATTAAGCCTAAGCCGATAATTCCTATTTTCATAAAATTATTATAGCATACAAATTGACGAACTTCTGATTGTTTAATATAATTGTCAAATAAAAAGGGGGGTATTATGGATTTATTAGAACTATTAAAGAAAAGATATTCTGTAAGAAAATTTGATGATAGAAAAGTAGAGAAAGAAAAACTTGATTTGATATTGGAAGCAGGCAGAGTTGCTCCGACAGCAGTTAATTTTCAACCGCAAAGAATTCTTGTAATAGAATCTCAGGAAGCACTTGAAAATTTGAAAAAATGCACGCCATATCATTTTAACGCGCCTTTAGCTCTTTTAATTTGTTATGATAATACAGTGAGCTGGAAAAGAGGTCATGACGGTTATGAAATGGGTCCTGTAGATGCGAGTATTGTCACCACACAAATGATGCTAGAAGTTGAAAATATCGGACTTGGTACAACTTGGGTGGGATCTTTTAAAACAGAATTATTAAGGGAATTTTTTAATATTCCTGACAATTTTGAACCTGTGGCAATTTTGCCTATCGGCTATCCTGCTAAAGATTCCACTCCAAATCCTCATCATAATGAGAGATATGAATTAAGTCATACCGTTTTTTATAACAAATTCTAGATTAATATATTTCGATATTATCAAGTGAAGTTGTTGTAAATTCAGATGTCTGCATAAGAGTATTTTCATCAATTTGTCCTGTAGATACAAGGATTGTTTGATTTACTCCGCCATTTTTGGCTGCAATAAAATCCATTGGGGCATCGCCTACCATAAGTGTATTTTCAGGATTTGATTTTAATAATTCCAATGCCAACTTGACAGGAGCACCACTTTCTTTAGTCTCTTTAGTGGATTCTCTCCCGATTACGACATCAAATAAATTTTCCCATTGGAAATGTTTAAGAGTTAAAAGAGTTGATTCTTTTGCATCTGAAGTGACAATTCCTGTTTTCAAGCCTTTAGCTTTAGTTTTTCTTATGAAATTTATTGCAGATTCAATCGGTTTTGTATATTCAGACATATTTTCATAAAATACTTTGCTTACGTGGTCGAATATTTTTTCAATATCGTTTTCTGTAATTTTTATGCCTAAGTCATTTAGGTTTTTGCAAAATATTTCAATAATCACAGGTCTAGAATACATCGCTGTAATGCCATCATGAAGCATTTCACCTTTTGAAATATCATAGCCTAAGTAAAGACAAAGTTTTGGGAATAAGTCTTTTGACAGATTAAATTTTTGAATAATTTCTTCCACTCTCATCTCTGTCATTTTGCCCCAAAAATAGTGCAAATCAATGAAAGTTCCGTCTTTATCAAACAATATTGTATCAATATTGCTGATAGTCCATTTGTCAGTTTTTAGATTAATCATTATTTGTCTGCCTTTACGATTGTATTTACAAGTTCTTTTGCAATTTTTACTGCTTCTTCCATTAATTTTGGATCGTTGAACAGATTATCGTTTGTTAAATATTCTTTTACGATTTTTCTTGCATAAGAACCTACGGCAAGACAATGTGGGTGAACATCGCACATATGTGCAAGTTCAATAGAATTTGAGTTAGTTCCGCCTGACATCATAATATATGCAGGGAAATTTGCGTTTTCGAATAGTTGCGCAGTTGCTACAGCTTGCAATGTTGTTCCAAAGTGGTCGTTGCTTCCGCTCATTGCAATTCCGTCAGCCTGAATAATTGTTGTATAAGGCTTTCTTAGACTCAACATCTTTTTAACACGTTCTTTAAGCTTTTTGTCACCTAGTTCTGATCTGTCAATTGAAATACATAGCATTCCGTCAAAGAAATCATTGATTTGTAACCATTTATCCATTACATCTTTTTCATCAGTTGAAATTGCGTGAAATTCGATACAATCAATCCCTTTTTCGATTAATTTTGGTAAAACTTCTTTGTAATCTTGAAGTTGGCTTACCATTTCAATTGCTTGTTTAGGACAGTTATTAGCACATTGTGTGCAGCCGATGCATCTTTCTTTTTTTACTTTGTATTTATCAAGTTCAATAATTGCATCATGCGGACAAATTAATTTACATTTTCCGCATTTAACACATTTGGTCTGATCGATTACGGCTTTTGTAATATGAGGGTCGCCATCAATTCCGACACTTACACATAAGTATCTGTCTTCTTTTATTCCTGCTCTTTCAAGACCTCTTTTTGCTGCATCTACAATTTCAGGTTTTGCACATAAGTCAAAAAAGTTGCAGCCTGCAAGTGAATAAATTGTGACAAGTCTTTCTACTTCTGTTGCGTCTTCATTACCTGCACCGCATACAAGTTTAAAACATTCTTTTTTATCCAATAAATCTTTTAACATAACAAATTCCTTCTTTCTATTTTCATATTTGGGGGATAACGTTTTAAATAAAATAAAAATAATTGACACGCGGAGAGAGTGGGATTCGAACCCACGGAGAGTATTGCCTCTCACAGACTTTCGAGATCCGCACCTTAAACCACTCGGACACCTCTCCTTTTTTATTTGTTATGTTCTTACATCTTTATGTGAAAAATGTTTAGTCCCGTCAACGTAATCTTTTACGATATTTCCGTTGCCTATAAGTTTATATTTATAAATTGTTAAACCTTCTAATCCTACAGGTCCTCTTGCATGAGTTTTATTTGTAGAAATTCCGACTTCGGCTCCGAATCCGTAGCGGAAACCGTCTGCAAATCTTGTAGATGCATTAAAATATACTCCAGCAGAATCAACTTTGTTCATAAATTTTTCTGCATTTTCTATATCTTTTGTAATAATGCTATCTGTATGGCCTGAACCGTATGTATTAATATGTTCGATTGCTTCATCGACATTTTTTACGGTTTTGAATGATAAAATTTTATCACCGTATTCATGTGACCAGCTTTCAGGTTTGTCTATCAATTGAATTTCTGACAATTGCAATGCTGCAAGCAGGTTATCAATTTTAGGAAATTTTTCATGAATTAACAAAGTTTCAACAGCGTTACAAGCACTAGGATATTGAGTTTTTGCATCTGTTACAACTTTTATTGCCATATCAATATCAGCTGTTTCATCTACAAATATATGGCAAATACCGTCAGCATGACCAAGTACAGGAATTTTTGTATTTTCTTTTATGAATTTAACAAGTTTATTTCCGCCTCTTGGGATTATCAAGTTAATATATTTATCGCATTTTAGCATTTCTGCAACATCATCGCGTGTGAATACTTGTTGGATAACATTTTTAGGAAATTCTTTAATTTTTTCAAGTGCAGAATTTATTACTGATAGAATTTTTTTATTTGTGTTTATTGATTCTTTTCCGCCTTTTAAAATTACAGCATTTGCTGATTTTATCGCAAGTGATGAAATCTGTGCAATTACATCAGGTCTTGCTTCAAAGATTATTCCTAAAACTCCGATAGGGCAAGATACTTTGTATAAAGTTAAGTCACTATCGAGTTCTCTTACTAAAAGTTTTTTATTCACAGGATCTTCAAGTTTTGCAATATCTCTAATCCCTTGAATCATATCACGCATTTTATTTTCATCGAGTTTCAAGCGATTGAATGTTGATTTTGTAAGTTCGCCTGATTCTACAAGACTTTTTGCTGCTTCCAAATCTGTTTTATTAGCTTCAAAAATTTCATCTTTGTTTAATTCGATTTCATCTGCAATTTTTAATAATGCAGTATTTTTTAATTCTGTTGATAAATCTGCAATTTTTAATGAAGCTTCTTTGGCATCTTTTGCAATTTTTACAAAATCAATCATTTTTTTCTCTCCTTGTTTGGGAAAATTTTTCTCATATAGGCAGGGGGTTATAAAAGTGTTATATTATCTCGTGTGATAATTGCGTCGTAATTCTTGAATCCGAGAATTTCCATAATATTGTCAGAATGTCTGCCGATTACTTTTCTGCAGGAATTTGAACTGTAATTTACGATCCCTCTTGCGATTTCATTTCCTTTTTCATCAAGTATTGATACAACGTCACCTTTATTGAATTCGTGAACAACATCTAACACTCCGATAGGTAACAGACTTTTTTGTTCAAGAAGTGCTTTTTTTGCACCTTTGTTTACAACAATTTGACCAATAATATTTGTTGCATAACCTATCCAGCGTTTTTTATCAGATAGTCCTTCTGTTTGAGGTAGAAACATTGTCCCTATTTCTTCCCCGTTAAATATTTTTTGAATAACATAAGGAATTTTACCGTTTGCAATAAGAACTTTTCCACCAAATCTTGTTACCATTCTTGCAGCTTTAAGTTTTGTTCTCATACCGCCGCGTCCGCCTTCTGAAGCATCTGTTCCAAGTGATAAAATATCATCTGTTACTTCTTCTACAGTGCGAATAATTTTTGCATCAGGGTTTGTTTTTGGATTTTTGTCATACAAACCTTCGACATCTGATAATATTACAAGTAAGTCTGCATCTAATTCACTTGCCACAAGTGCTGATAATTTATCGTTATCAGAAAAACATACTTGCATATGTTCATATTGCGGGTGGACTTCAACTGTAGATACGGTATCATTTTGGTTGATGATTGGGATTACTTTAAGCTCAAGTAATTTATTTAGGGTTGTTCTAAGACTTAAGTATCTTTGTCTTACAGAAAAGTCATCTTCTGTTAAAAGAATTTGAGATGCAATAAGCCCGTATGTGTCAAATCCTGTTTCGTAAATCGACATTAATTTTCCTTGACCGATTGCAGCACAAGCTTGTTTTAGGGCAACTCCTTCGGTACTATCAATACCTAATCTTTTTTTGCCTAAGCCTACTGCTCCTGATGTGATTACGATAACTTCTTTCCCTTGTCTTGCAAGGTGTGAAAGATCTTCAATAAAGGAGAATACTCTTGGTAATGATACATAGCCGTCATCTCCTCTTAAAATATTTGTACCAAATTTGAAAACTATACGTTTTGCATTAATAAATTCTTCTCTATTCATAATTTTATTATATTACAAATAAATTTAATCAATTTCAACTTCTTGATTTATTTCTACTTCATTTTTTTCATCTGATAATGGAGCTTTGTTGTCTTTGTATAACCAATACAGATACATATCGACGAGTAAAAAGAATGTATTTAAAATATACAGCCAGAATACCCAATCCATATTATCCAATACTTTGTGTGCTATTCCACAGATATAGCCCAATAAAATCAGCATTGAAAAGTGAATACTTTTGCCATGTACACATTTGCATTTATATGTTTTTAATGCTGCAACAGGCCAGCTAATTCCGAAACATACCATCATTCCTGCTTCAAATACGCTCATTTTTCTCCTTCTTTTTGATTTATCCTTTTATATTTATTGTATTACTTTTTTTCTTTTCTTCAAATCCTAGTCCTCGCATTAGTGGATGTAGTATATGATTGCTTAATTCTGATGCTATCCAGGCAAGACCTATTACTGTTCCTGTGAGGTTGCTTAATTCTATAGCGCCTTTTGCTGCAGGAAATGCTGGAGGTTTGTCGTCTTTTAGCAGATGTTCTTTTAGGGTTAATTTATCTTCTTTTGATATTTTTAGGGTGTCAGATATTTTTGATAAAAGTTTGTGACCTTGTCTATCTTTTTTCTCCATTTTTGCCAATTTTGCATAATTTAGATACTCAGCAGCATTCTTGAATGCAGGAAGATCTTTATCCCCTTTCAATATTTTTTGTGCTAGTTTGAATCCATATTTTTGGAAAATAAATGGAATCATTGTCAAATATATTCCAAGACATAAAAGTTGGTATAAACCTTCTTTAGTTGCTGCATATTTTCTGGTTTTTTCATCAACGTTATTATCCATCATAATTGCAACAGGTCTACCGGTTGCTTTGAATAAAGATTCTGTTGTGACTGTATAAGTTGTGTTATTTGCAAAATTTACAAATTTAGGATTTAAAAGTACATTAGCTACTTTATCAATCATTATACACCTCCAATCTTCATTCCGGAATTATAAAAATTCTTGAAATGATAAGGAGTTGTATAACCTTGGAAATTAGGTTGTGCTATTTCTTTTCGGGATAGTGGTTGCTGGGGAATCCTTTTTGTTTCTTTTTTAGGTAACAATGCATTCATGAGAGGTTTTGTTGCAGCGTTACATATTGCAGGTATAACAAATAGAGCTGTTAAGCTCACAGTGATAAGTGACAGAGTAGATTTCATTTTAGGAAGTTCTTTAAGATGATTAGATTTTTCTGCAATATGTTTTGCAAGCTTCTCGACTCCGGCATCTGTAATTAAGTATGAGCCAAAAGCTACTGCTCCAGTCAATCCCTCTCTGAATGCTGTATATCTTCTTGAATCCTTTTCTTGTTTTTTGTCCATCATAGTAAATGTTGGACGTAAAATCCCTTTTGATACGGCAATTGTTAAAGCTCCATATAGGGCTTTATTATTTTTGCCTAAATTCATACATAAATTTTTAAATTGTTTTTGAAAAGGGGTAGTCATATTTTTCTCCATTATTATTCTAAAACTTGAAAGCAGTGTGTAAAATACAAAAAATATTATAATAATTATAAGTTTTTCTTATAATTTATTAAATTTATGATATAATTTAGTTATGAACTTAAATCAATTAAAATATATTGTTGCAATTGCAGATGAATTAAATATATCGAAAGCAGCTCAAAAATTATATGTTTCGCAACCTTCATTGAGTCAGTGCGTTCAAAATATTGAGCGAGAACTTGGAACGAAGATTTTTGATAGAAGTACAATTCCTTTAAAAATTACATATGCTGGGGAAGTTTATATAAATTGGGCTAGAAAGATTTTGAATTCCACAGAGGAAATAAGTAGGCAGATTGCAGATATTTCAGGTCTTAAAAATATAAAACTTTCTATAGGGATTTCTCCATATCGCAGTACTTGTATTTTGCCGCCAGTTATAAAGCAGTTTAAAAAATTATACCCAGATTGTTATATTGTTGTAGAAGAGCATCCGACAACTATTTTGCATTCAATGATGGATGAAGGCAAACTTGATATTTTAATTGATACTCCGCATCATAATACTATTGATTATACAAGTATTCCACTATTGAAAGAAAATATATTAATTGATGTCCCAAAGGATTGGAATATAAAAGGTGATGAAATTGATCTTTCTGAATTTGCCGATAAGTATTTTGTAATGCTTGC
>OGDS01001993.1_pt1 | contig 13234 bp, 22 predicted proteins | sample 1570351 | NCBI WGS metagenome assembly OGDS01 (sample SAMEA2581974, study PRJEB24529) | metagenome | biome: Human gut stool | place: China | collected 2011
ACACCGTGAAGGTGACGCGGAGCGCGGACGGGAAAAGCGGCACGTGGGAGATCGTGAAGTGACTTCGGAGCGCATGAGGCGATAGGGCAAAAACGACCGGAGAAATCAGAATAAGCCCCCCTGCGGCGCACAGAGCGCCACAGGGGGCTTTCTACTTTAGCAGGAGGGTAGTTTGACGGGTAAAAAAGAAACGCCGCAGAGAGCGTTTACGGGCGAAATAGAAAGATGCCTCCCGCCGGGAATGAGGGGGGGTAACACTCGGCGGCGGGAGGGCTTGAAAAGTGGGAGACGCAGCCTGTGTGTAAGGAGAGGGCTGCATCACATTTGCTGGAACGTGCCGTAAAGCCCCTGCCTTTAGGCATGGGGAGTGTCAAGCATTTTGCACGCTCCCGGCCAAGATGTTGGCGTTGATGTCCGCCTGACGCTCGCGGGCTTCGAGAACGAGGGCGGCGGAGCGCTTGCCGGTGCGGGAAAGCAGTCGGCCTGAATAGCGCTGGGTAACGTTGGGATTGGTGTGACCCAACTTGGACTGCAGCTCCTCCTGCTTCATACCAGCGTTGAGGTCGATGCGGGCGCCCACATGGCGCAGGTCGTGGCTGCGGATATTGGGAACGCCGGTGACTGCCCTGACGTGGGATTCCACAAGGGTGGAGAGCCACTGGCGGGAGTCGCGCTGCCACTCGCGGCTTTCATCGCCGGTACGGGGGCCGAAGGAGCCCTTTGGCGCGGTGTTGCCGAACAGGGGCGCGGTGTCGGGAAGATCCTTCGGGCGGATGCCGCTGGCCAGATAGATACGGACGGCGGACTGGGCGATGTCGGGGAACTCGATGCGGCGGAACTTGCTGCCCTTGCCGCTCTCGACGGAGAGCTCGCCGTCCTCCCAGTGGAGATCCGCCGGGGTGAGGTCCAGAAGCTCGGCGTTGCGGAGCTCGGTGGTCAGAAGCATGATGACGATGGCGTAATTCCGGGGCCATGTTTTCGCCTTGGCGGTGGCGGGCTTGTCGTTGCGCCAAAGCTTCATCACCTGCTGGTCGGTGAGAAGCACATCATAGGGACGGCGGGCTGTCTTGCGGGTGTCGGGCGTCAGGCGGCGGGAGACAGGGTTGTTGGCGTACCAGCCGCCGCACTCGGGGTCGCTGGCGTAGTCGAAAAAGGTGCGGAGCCGGTTGACGTATAGGGCGACGGTGTAGGTGCTGCAGCCGCTGTCGATCAGGTAGTCACGCCACAAAAGGATGGTGGCGTAGGAGGGATCGGCGTAGTTCTCTTTGGACTCGATGAAGAAGTTGACGAAGTTCTCCAGCGTGGCGGTGTACGCCTCGACGGTGCGGGGAGAAGCGCCGGTGGCGGCGCAGTTTTTGATGTAGGAATCTGTTGCGGCGCAAAGCTTGCGCTCGGCGGCAGAGCTGCGGGGCACAGGTCATTCCTCCTTCCTATGAGGTTCGCGGGGTTCCATAAGCTCCACGGTGTCGGGGAGCAGGAGGCGGGCGGCGGCTTCGGACTCCGCCTCAATGAGCATGACGAACTCCTCGCCGTCCCGCTTGCGGCGGACATGGAAGGGGTATTCGCGCTTTATCACGTTGGTGACGAGCATGGGGTCATTCCTCCTTCTGCATATTTTCCACGGCGAAGGTGAAACGGATGGTGGTTTCGCCGGCGGCCATGTAAATGCTGTCGGAGAAGGAGCACAGCGTGGCAAATACCGATTTCGCCGTACCATTCAACGCGGCGGGGTGGGGCATCTCCAAAGCCACGGAGGCGTGGGTGCTGTCGCTCTGAGGATCAGTGGATGAAACAGAGGCGGCAAATCGCTTGGCAAGATCGGCGGTATCCTTAAGGGCGAGGTACTGCTCCAGTTTTTTGGGATTCATAGACATGATAGTGTCCTCCTTACAGAATTTTGTCATAGTATAGTCTACCGGCAAATGCGGATTTTGTGCAAGGGATTTGAAAAAACTTTCAAAATTTAGCCGCGGCGGAGTGTGGGGACAATATCGGCGATGATGCCGGCGGTCTCGGATGCCTCGGCGGTGGTGTTATACCAGTCGAAGGAGAAGCGGATGGTCTCCAGTGCCTGCTGCTCGGTAAGACCGCTGGCCATGAGATTGGCGGAGGCAGCGTTGTCACCGGAGGAACAGGCGGAGCCGGTAGACACCATGACGCCATTTTCGCTGAGGGCGGCGGCGAGGGCAGCGCCGTAGACACCGGGGAAACGGATGGAGAGGATGTGGGGCGCGCAATCCTTGCTGCTTTTGCCTCCGGGCAGATTGATGTCGAAATCCACACGGTGGCAACCAAGGGAAATGATAAGCTCCTGAGCGACGGCGCGGATAGCTTTCTCGTTTTCTGCCATGTGGAGGGAGCGCCATGTGAGTGCGGCGGCCATAGAGCTGACAAGGGGGACGGAGACCGTGCCGCCGCGCATACCGCGCTCCTGTGCGCCGCCGAAGATCATGGGGGCGATGGGACACCCCTCCTTGACGATCAACGCACCTATGCCCTTGAGGGAGCCGAACTTGTGGCCGCCGAAAGCCATGTAGTCCGCACCCAGCGCCTTGAAGTCCACGGGGATGTGTCCTACGGCGGCGGTGGCGTCTATGCCGATGCGCCGGGGGCGGTTGTTGCGGCGGAAAGCATCCACGTCGCTTATTTGCCCGGTTTCGTTGTTGACGAGGGATAGGACGGCGGAGGGCTTGCCGCGTGGCGCGTTGGGGGAAGAATAGGCGTGAATGCCCTCGCTGACGGCGTGGTGAACGGTGCCGTTGTAGATGATGCCGTCGGACTCCATGCGAAGGCATTTGACCATCCAATTACACGATTCCGTGGCGCCGGAGGTGAAATACACCTCGTCCGGTTCGCAGTTCAGTTTGTCGGCGATGATGGCACGGCAAGATTCCAGTTCGGCCTTAGCCTCGCGCCCAACGGCGTGGGCGCTGGAAGGGTTGCCGAAGATGGCGCACTGTGTGGCGGCACCAAATGCGCCGGGAACGGGCGGAGTGGCGGCGGCGTTGTCGAAGTAGATCATGTCAGGTTTCTCCTTTTGTAAGAAATTTTGCAAAGTGTGTCTTTGGTTACTTGCTGTGTTTTTGCAAAGCGTGTTATGTTTTTCGCCGGCTGTGTTTGCATATTTGCCGATATTCAAAACGCAACGGAAATATAGTTTACAAAACAAGCCGGAGGGCGGTGTGCCGTCCGGCTCGTAATGTGGGATATTTTGTGTGGGTACGGCCCTGCGCCGTCAGCTGTTGACGGCATCCTTGAGCTGTTTTGCGGGCTTAAAGATGGCCACGCGCTTAGCGGGGACGGTGATGGTCTCGCCGGTAGCGGGGTTCTTGCCGGGGTGCGCGTCGCGGACCTTGCTGGTGAAGATGCCGAAGCCGGAGATATTCACGCTGTCGCCGGAGCGCATGACGCCGGTAAGGGTGTTGGCAGCGGCGGCGATCACGCGCTCGACGTCGGACTTCTTCATGTCGGTCGCTGCTGCCAGAGTGGAAATAAACTCGCTCTTGGTCATGGAATGTGCCTCCTTTCTGTTGTAGATTTTAGACTGAAACGTTTTATCGCCTTGCGGCTGGTGGGGGATCGGGGACTTGAACCCGGAACCGGGCCGTTATGAGCGGCCTGCTCTGCCGATTGAGCTAACCCCCCAGGGGGTTGGGCGGCGGGTTGCCCAGACCGCGCCGCCCGGAAGGAGAAATCGCTTGGCCTGCCTGTATTCCAACAGGAGCCGGGGAAAATGAACAAAGCCCGGTGCTGCTTCTTACAGCCGCAGCATTTATAAAGGAGGTCCTATCTGGACCGCGGACGCCTGTCGCGCCCGGTGGAGCAGGAGGCGGGAGTCGAACCCGCATGGCTTGCCGGCGCACGGAAAAGATGACATGAACATTGGAGGTGTTGATGTGTCCGAACAACAGCAGTAGAAAGGAGATTTCTGTGTGTGCCGTGCAAGCGCCCCGACGGCGCTCCTGCGTAGAGAGTGGGGAGGACGGGCTGGGGGATGCCCGCCTCCCCGATGGGGGTGGGGCGTTCCTACGTTCGAGAGCAGCGCCCAAAGCGTTCTATCGGCTATATCCACCCGACGACACCGCTGCCAGATGCGGAGGTTTCATTCCTGATGGGGGAAGTCATCCATCAGGCGGGCATGGAGCAGCGTAGCGGATTTGAACCGCCACTCCCAGCTTGGAAGGCTGGTGTGCTGACCGTTGAACACTAACGCTGCAAATTTTGCGGGGACACAGTTGGCGGGGTGCCGGTGCGGATGGCTACTGACCTACACGGCGGCCTTGTCCAAGGACAGCCGCCACCACGCCGCGTCCATATCTGCGATTTTCGCCTCGGAGTTTCGCCGCACACGCCGGCGCCCGAACCAACCACGGAACTTTTCAGCCCTGCGCCGGTACGTCGGTCGCATCCGTTCATCTTTACAAAGCCGGTGCCAGCCAATAAATAAATTTCTTCGTCCTGCCGCTTTCGTACAGCGCACAGGAAAGACCACTTCCGCAGGCTTACGCTCCGTGCGGCTGCGAGGCAAGAGGTCACGCCTATGGTGCAGACGGTTGGGCTCGAACCAACGGCCGGGAATCAGCGCCGGGAACGCTGCGTGCTCTACCGACTGAGCTACGTCTGCATTGAGGGGGGTGCTCGTCTTTCCGAGCCGCCAGATCTTTTCCGTGCCTCGCTTTTGCCAGCAGATCACAGGCGCAATTACAACATCGAGGCTTGAGGGGCTTACTTCAGGACTTCGCATCACCCATACGGCTGTCCCGCTAAACGCTCGTCACTCGCGGTGTCCACGTAGAATTGGAGGTATCGGTGGGGATCGAACCCACGACCTGCTCATTACGAATGAGCTGCTCTGCCAGCTGAGCTACGACACCGGATCCCCACCTTGTTTACGTCCTGGTGGGCGAGCTGACGTGCGACAGAGGGGCTTGCGCCCCCGTAATCGCGTTCCTGCCAGAATTGCGCTGGGAACGCCGGAAGAATGGATGTAAGACCGGCGCAGCCTTTCTTACGGAAGGGCTTATATAATTCGGGGGGTACACCGAAGCCGTCGGGGAAGGGGTCTCCCCTTCGGCAATTTTAAGTATGCGCCCCGTGTCAAGGGAACTTCTGAAAATTTTTGAAAAAATTTTTCAGGCGCTGAAGGACTCGCGGAATTTGTAGAGACCGAGGTCAAATTCGACGGTGTAGTAGCGGCCCTCCGGGTGGATATAGACGACCGTGCCGGTGGCTTTGCGGTTGGTGGCTTCGATGTGCCGGGTGACGGTATCGCCCAGGTGGATGTTGGAGGGGATCATGCTGCGCCGCCTTTCTTGACGAACTGCTGCATGAGGACAAGCTCCACACCGCCCTCCCAGACGTGGCAGGAGTCGATGAGAAAATCGCCGTAGGCCATCATCTCAAGGTCGTTTTGTGGGCTGAACGGAACGCCGCTGGAGCCAAAGGTGAGTTCGATCTTGGGCTTCACGCCGTCGCCGATGTCAAGGACGGAGCAAATTTCGCGGACTGTCATGGTATATGTACCTCCTATTGTATAAATTGTATAAATGGTGTATGATGTGAATGCTGGTATACAGGGGGCAATCAGGCGGCAACGCGCCGAATTTCGTCGGCGCAAAAGGGGGTCAAGGCGTGTCCGCATTTCGGACGCGCAGGGGTCAGCGCATACGGGAGGCGACAAGCTGGGCGCGGTAGGCGCGTACGATTCCCTCGTAGAACCAGCGCAGTTTCTTTTCCTGCGAGATGACGTGAAGCTTGCTTATACGGCGGCATTCGGCCACGGTAGCACCGCCGCGACGTATACGCGCTTGCAGATTTTTCTGCCGGACGCTGAGGTTGACACCACCCAGTTTTTCCAATTCGGCGTACATCTCACCGATGGTGGTATGGTAGTTGAGACCGTATTCCTCACACATCTGACGGATGGTGTGGTTGATGTCCTCTTTCCATTCCTCTGCATCGGAAGTAGAGGGACGGGTGATAGCAGAAAGTGTCTGGTTCACCATCGTGCGTGTTTCCTGCTGCTGGGTGGTCAGTTCAGCGATCTGCTTTGCCTGCTGCTTTTGCTGAAGCTCCATCTTGATGATGGCACGGGCCTCGTAGGACAGGGCGGAGAAGTCTGCCTCGGTGAGGCTCTGCTGCTGGGAGCGCAATTCCTGCTCCATGGCGTTAAAGGCGTTGATGTACTTCATCTTCCAAGCCAGCGCCTCCTTGCCGGTGAAGCCCATGGCGAGGAGCGTGAAGCCGTCGCGGTTCATAAGGTACATGGGGTACTCCTGCCCATTCTGCGGGTGGATGTAGGTGGTTTTGAAGAACATGGGGGTATGCTCAAAATTGGGCAGACCCCCAATCAGATTCTCGATGTCACGTAGGACGTTCTTGTGTTCCTTGCCGAAGTGCTCCGCAATGTCGCGGCTGCTGGCAGTGGGCTGGCCGTTGCTGATGGTCAATAACTCATTCATGGTGTTTCTCCTTTCGGTTTATCTTTGGTAGTCAGCATACTACACGCCGTGTCAAGGGGTTCCGAAGGTGGATTTCCAAAAATGAGCGAAAAAATCCCCTGCGGAAAGCTGTTGACTTTCGCAGGGGCGGCGTCTATAATGAGATTTAGACGGCACCCGTGCGGTGCTGGCGGAAAGCAGGGCGCTGATCTTTGGTCGGATGGAGCGCTCTGCTTTTTATTTACCCGGAAGCAGCATGATACCGTCGCGTATGCCCTCCGTGCGCTTCTTGCCGGTACGCTTGCAGTATTCGTCCAGAATTGCCAGCGTTTTATCGTCAAGGCGGACGTGGAGGGGGTTTGACTTCGGATTTTCGGCTTTCGGGCGTCCTGTGCGTGGACTCAAATTATTCACCTCACTTTGTGTAGCCCATAAACTCATTATAATTTATGTAGCCCAAAATGTCAAGAACAATTTTATGGGTTTATGGGAAAAAGAACCCCGCACGGCATCAGACGTGCGGGGTTTTGTGTGCTACGAGGTAAAACTCCCATACCTCTACATCAATATTGGACGGATGCCTTGGCGGTGGCAAGCTCTTCGTTTGTGTCAGCATTGTAAAACGTGATCTCAATGCGGTCGTATCTGGCGGTTCCGATCCCACCTGACCAGCCGACCCAATAATACCCACCATCGGAGAGTTTATAGGGAACCGTTCCATACTCGGTTTCTCCAGTGTAACCATGTCTGATGGCATAACTCGAAGCGTGGAAATCAATTCGATATTTGACAGAAATCTCTTCGCCTGGCTTCCCACCGTATGCTTGTAGCATGAAATATAGAGGGCTGTTTACACCAAATGTTTTCGCTATCGGAGAGCCGTTTTCTGCATCGGTAACATACGCCTTACATTTCCACTCATAGATGCTGCGAGAAAGGGACTTGATGTTGGAATAGTCCTTTTCCGTTAAGTACTCTACGTATTTCAAAGTAGTGGGATCCGTGCGGCTTTGATGGGTGGAGACGTACTGATACCGAGATTCTAACGCTCGTTGTGCGGAGTCCTCAAAATCTCCCAAAGCGTCAAATGCTTCGGCGGCCTGCGTATATTCTCTGGACTTGAATAGCGCCTGAGCTGCGTTATAAGCGCTCATTTGGCGGGAATGCACGGCAATGCGAGGAAGGAAAACGATGCAGAACACGGCCAAAGCAACCACCAGCACCGATGCAGAAGCGATAATGGTCGTTTTGCGCTTTTTCTTACGCCGCTGTTCCTGCTGCTCCAGCTCGTCGGGAGTGAAGCGGGGGTCTTTGCCGCACTGCGGGCATCTTGTGGCCTGATCGCTGACGCTGTGTCCGCAGTGAGGACACGGTTTAAGTGCCATACCTTCAGCCCTCCTTTTGCTCGTTGAGCATTTCCAGATTCACGCGGGTGGCGTGAAGATCAATGAGGAGTTTAGACGCACCATAGAGCAGGCCGCCGAAGAACATAGAAGCGGCGGCGACGGCAATTGCCGCAAAAAACAGAGTGGTGCCTGTCGTTCCGGTCGAATAGTAGGAATAGCGCAGCCTGTTGGCGGAGATGGCAATGGCGATCACATCAATGGCGCCGCACACCCAGATGATCCACGCAAAGGTGTACAGCAGTTTGGAGGCGGTGGTTTTATAGCGGTCGTCGGGCGTACTGGGGAGCTTGGCTTTGGCGGCAGCTTCCTTCTGTGCCTTCTGAGCGGCCTGTTCCTGCCGCTCCTTTACTTGCTCGGCTTCCGCAGCGGCGCGTATGGCGCTGGCGGGGCAGCCGCAGATGGGACACATGCCCTTTTCCTCGATATAATCTTTTGCTGTGACGGCACCGCATTCCGGGCAGGTGTAGTTGGTGGTCATGATGTTGTTCCCCTTTCGTTTTATTATTCGCGCTGTTCTCCCGGAGATGGGTACAGGGCGCGGAGACGGATGGATAGTTCCAGAACCTGAAGATCGCGGGAGGTGTAGTCCTCTTTGTCCGGGGCGGCTTCCGCGGCGCGGCGCAACGCGTCTCCAATGTCATTTTCGCTGTACGGCAGCGTTTTGTATGCAGCGGCTGTGTACTCGTCCCAGGTCATGCAGGCTTCGGCCTCCTTGCTGTTCTTGCCGTCAGAATAGCACATTCAAGCGGCGATAGCAAGGGCATTTTGTGGAAATTACGACAAAACAGGAGCGTTTTTGGCGCTCCTGTTCGTTGTTTTATTCCTGCTGTTCGGAGTCCAGGTCAAAGCCGTCATAGGGTTGGTTTAGGAAGTCGGTACAGCATTTGACGCAATCCTCGTCGAGGCAGAGGTCGGGGTCGGCGGAGTAGGGACACATGATCCACTCCGCCAACTGCTCGGCGGTCATTTCGCGGAAGTGTTCAAGGTTTGTTTTACGGTGCTGTTCCAGCTGGAAGCCCTGCTGGGATTTGGCATAGGCAGCTGCACAATCGCCGTAGGCGGGGCACTGAGGGGCGGCGCAGGGCAGCACGGCCTCCATGCCGGTCATTTTGCAGATGTGGCTCATACGCTGTGTTCCTCCTGTTCCAGCCGTGCCTTCAGCGCGGCGTTTTCAGCGCATAAAAAATCTATGCAGGCGGTCTTGCGTTTGATCTTGCGGGCGAGGCCGTCAAAGGCTTGTGCAAATGCACAAGGGGTCTCGCCGTAGCAGATGTCGCGGCAGGTCTTTTTGTAGGGGCAGAATTTGTTTTTCATTCCTGTTCCTCCTGTTCGTCGGTGCTGTTCGCGATGTGCCTGCGGATTGGCATGATGAGTGCGTCACCGTCCGGGCTGTGGAAATAGACCAAGGACAGCTCACCGGGGCGGCAGGCGGCGGTGCAGCCGGGAAGCGCCTCCAAAATGTCCAGGAGATAAAGGGCGTTGACCATTGGCAAGCCATCGCCCCAGCTGAAGCAGGTGGAGAGCGTGTCCCCTGCGGGGTGGGACTCGGCCTTGTATTTTGCCCGGTCGCTGGCGATCTTGGCGCGTACCTCGGCGGCAGTTGGTAGGTTGAGGGTGACGGTGGCGCCGTCGCTGTTCAGCAGCTCCGGTATGGTGTCGTAGACGTGAGGGTCGTTGGGCGGCGGCGCCCATTGCAGCGCGGTGGAGGGCGTGTTCAGGCGCAGGAGGGTAAAGCCGTCCGTGATGTACTGGCGGCCTTGTTCGTCCAGAAACGCGCCGGCAAAGTGGGAACGGATCCCACCCTGCTTGGAAACGGAGGCGTTGTACAGGCGCCGCAAGGCGGTGGAACTGGTGCGGCGCTTGTCGTCCCGCTGGTACTGCTGGGCCATGTCGGTGCGGATGGCGCGGATCAGGAGCGCCAGCTGGTAGCCGGCGTTGATCTTCCCGTGGGTGTTCGGGTCGATGGTGGGTTCCAGGGAGCAGAAAAAGCGGCGTTCCTGTTCCGGGAGGGAGTAGGCGATGGCGTAGAGGTTTTCCAAAAGCTTTTCGGGGGTCATGGTGTGGTGCTCCTTTCGTGTGGTGTTCAGGCGGTGAGGGCGTCGCGCTGGGCGATGAGCGCGGCCAGCTCGGCGGTGTGGATGGTGCGGCGGTGCTGTTCAATGCAGTTGTTCGCCGCCTGACAGACGCGCTGGCGCTGCTCGGCGTTGAGGTACGGCGCGGCGGTGCGGAGGGCGGCAGCGGCGGAGAGAAGCTGCTGGCGCTCCTGCTCCGTGGCCGCGGTGCGGGTCTTGATCCGTGTGGGCATGGGTGGCTCCTTTCTTCGTCAGGTGCGCCGCCGGGGCGCGGTGCGGTAGGCGGTGCCGTTCTTGGTCTCGCCCTGGTCGATCTTGCCGGTGTTCACAAGAGCGGTGAACATTTGGCGGATCACCTGCTCGGTGATGTCGCCGGTGCAATGGCCGTTCTGGCCGTCCAGACGCTGGACGTGGAATTTGCTGATGACCACGGGCAGGGCGTTGTAGTCAAATTTATAGAGGTTGCGCCGGGGCGTTTTGAACGCCTCCAGCAGGGCGGCGTTGATGTCGCCGCGCTTGCTGTTCAGATAGCCCCGGTACTGCTGCGCCGTCCAGTTGTAGGCGGTATCGTAGATGTCGGTGGCGTAGTGCTGGAAGGTGCAGCCGTGTTCCAGCGCGGCGGAAACGGCGGGTATCAATTCCTCGGTGACGTAGCCGCTGACCTCCTGCGGGTGGATATAAAGGGAGCTGTTCCCGTTGGCGACGGTGGCGCCGCTGCCGTTTCGGTACGGCTCGGTGATGGTCCAGCCCTCGGCGGCGAACAGGCCCAGAATGTCGCTGTAGAAATTCTCGGCCTTGTCCTGGTCCATTCCCTTGCCCCATACATAACCGGAGTTCAGGCGGAAATAGACGTGCTTATAGGGGGTATCGTCGCGCTGTTCGCTGTTTTCCTGGCGGCGCTGTTCGGCGTAGGCTTCCAGCTCGTCCAGGCTGTGGCGGATGGCGGAAATGGCGTTGGTAGCGGTGTCGCTGGTGGGGTCGCCGGTGATAACGTCTTTCAAAACGGCGGCATTGGCGGCGATGGCGTCGCAGTGGGTGCGGGCGGCGGCCGCCTCCGGGATGGGATACTTGATGGTGGACATGGTGATTTCTCCTTTCGTTGTTCAGATGATGGCGGAAACGTCAACACCTATGAGTCGGCCTAATGCCTGGGCGGCGTCCGTATAGGTGGAAAATTCTGCGCCGGTGTCGTACTCGGGGGCGGAAGTTTCGAAAACCGCTTCGGCTAAACTCGCATTGAAATCGGGGCTGTTGATGATCTCCACGTCCCAGTCGTACAACTCGCACAGCAAGTCGCGCTCGTGCCCGTCTAAGTCGTTGTCGAGATAGACAAAACCGTGGGCGACGCGGAACAGGCCGGCGCCGTATTGGTTTACCTGTGCCAGCTCAAAGACGTTGTGGCCGTGTTCCAGCGCCTGGCGGCGGTATTGGGCACAGTCAGGATCGGTGCAAATCCAGTTTTTGCGTTCGGTGTTCATGCGGTTTCCTCCTTCTGTGGTGGTTTAGTCGGGCTGTTCAGTCACGGGGTGTTCCCATGTGCTGTCGTGGTGAAAGACGAAATACAGGTGTTCGCCGTAGTTCTCGATGGTGTCCGGGGTGCGGGTCAGACCGTGGCGGGCGGCGGTGTCGATCACGCCCTGGCGCAGGGCGCGAAGGTCGCGGTAATCGTTCCTGTTTGCGACGGGGATTTCAAATTTCACAAGGAAAATCACCTCGCGCAGATTGTCATAAAATCCATCGAGATCAAATTCCACCTTGACAGCGCCGGGGAGGGTCAGCAGGTCGCGCTGCAGCGCAGCGCACTGTTCAGAGATGCCGAAGCGGGCGGCGGTGGCGGCGGTGCGGTCGTTCATTTTGTTTCCTTTCTGCCCTGAAGGGCTGTCCATTATCCTTTGTTGTTCGCTTGTTCTTTCGGGGTAGACCATTTTAGATTTCCCGGTTCATAGTTGCCGGAATTGTTTATCCGGTCCAGCGTGTAGCCGGGTTCGCCGTAGTGTGGAAGGGTTTGTATGTATGCTCGGAACGCCCCAAAATCGTGCAGCCACACATCGAAAATTTTTATACCGCGTCCGCCGTACCTGTGATAATACTTGTCGCGCGGGTTTGTGCAGCGCTTTTTCATAGATTTCCAACGTTCATAATCTGGATCGCTTCCCGCTGTTGCGCCGTGTGTCACGGCGAAAGACTTTCGATAGCAGCCGCAAGACCTTGTGTTTTCTGAATTTAGATCTTTCGATGGGACTATTGCCACCCGGCCACAATCACAGAGACATTTCCACAGCGCATGGCCGCGTTTATCAGTTCCGACATATTGAACAGCCTCCAGCCGTCCGAAGCGTTGTCCGGTCAAATCTTTGTATTTTGGCATATTGTTATTTCCTCCTTGTGGGGCTGTTCGTGGTGGGGATGTGGATTTTTTAGTCGGGCTGTTCGGGATTTTCGCCGCGCTTCCAGCGACGGAACACGGCAAGCGCGTTTGCCTCGTCGCGGCGGCTGAGCTCCTGCAGGAAGAAGCGGGCCACGTCGATTTTCTCTTTATCGGCGGGGCTGATGGCAAAAACGGCGCGTTCAAGCTGTTCATCCGTGAGCATTTGCACCGATTCCAGAATGTCGGCGAAGTCCTGGCGGACCTGTTCCTGCTCCTGCTGCGCCTGTTCTGCCTTGCGGCGCTGGTATTCTTCCAGCCAGGGCGCGGGCATGACGGAGACCACGCGCCCGCCCTCGGTGTACTGTTCCAGAAGGTCGGCCACGGCGACGCTGGCCGCGCCGGTCTCCTTGTCCTCGTCGGTGGGCTTGCCGTTGCCAAAGTTGCCCTTGTCGCGCAGGAACGCGCCGAAACTGCGAATGTGGGCGATGAGTCCGCCGTCGTTGTCGCCCAGGTCATAGCGCCCTTCGTAGGTGCTCGGCTCGCCGTCGGCGTCGGTGTACTCTATGGAAAATTTGGTTTTGTCATAGCCGCGTTCCTGGTCGGCGGAAATTTTTTCGTCCAGCGTCTTAAAAATGATCTCGGCGGCGGCGACGGAGAATTTCATACCATCATCAAAAGCGCCGTTTTCGCTCCATTCCACGGTGACGACCGGGGCGCCGTCCTTGATGGGGTGCGCGGCGGCTGTCTGTTCGATGAAAGCGCGGTTTTCGTTGCGGGTGCGGATTGCCTTTTCCCGGCGTTCCAGCTGTTCGGCGTGTTCACGCGCCAGCCGCGCCGACTCGGCGGCGGTGTTCATCTCGTGGACGGCTTCCACGTCGGCGGCGGTGGGGTGTCCTTTGGGCAGGGTGGCCAGCTCGGCGGCGTTGCGGTCAAGCTGTGCCTGCCGCC
>OGDS01002008.1_pt1 | contig 13150 bp, 10 predicted proteins | sample 1570351 | NCBI WGS metagenome assembly OGDS01 (sample SAMEA2581974, study PRJEB24529) | metagenome | biome: Human gut stool | place: China | collected 2011
AGGTTGTGGTTGCAGCCCATGGGGCGGGCGTCCACGGTCAGGTCTGCGCCGTACAGCTTTGCCAGCTTCTTGGTCAGCAGGGTCATGTCCGGGCAGTCCGCATAGCCGCGCTCCAGCACCAGCGGCAGCAGGGCGTGGGCGGTGGCCGTGGCCCGCTGTGCCGGGAAGGCAAAATGGATGCTGATGCGGCAGCGGTTGAATTTTTCCGCCGGGTCGCAGGAAAGATGCACGCCCGGCGCAATGAGAGTACGTTCCAATTTCAGTTCCTCCGTCTCCGCGCCAGGGCGCGGAACGTTTTATTTGCAAAGGTCACAGGGCCTTCTGTTCGGCCAGGAATTCCTCCAGGCTCAGGCCGCTGGCACGGATGGCCAGGGCGTTTTCCACCCCCACATACCGCCAGTGCCACGGCTCGAACACCACCCCGGTGATGGCCTGCCGGTCCTCCGGGTAGCGCAGGATAAAGCCGTACTCGGCGGCGTAGGCCGTGAGCCACTGGTAGGCGCGGGTATCGGCAAAGCCGGTGTCCTGGGCAGTGTAGTCCGTGCTGAGGATGTCGGCCGCATAGCCGGTGCCGTGCTCGTTGGCGTCGGCCTCGGGCAGGATGGCGGCGGCCCGGGCAGATGCTTCCTCTTCCGACTTGTGCCGGGCAAGGTAGGTCTGTTTCTGCGCCTCATGGGCCGCGGTGCGGGTGTTGGCATCCTGATAGCCGGTGACCAGCGTCAGGGTGATGCCGTCGGCCTGTGCTGCCGCGGCCATGCTGCGGTACTGCTGCGCGGCCTCCGCTTCCAGCTGGGTGCCCGCCTCGTCGGCGGCATCCAGCGTGGGAGAAGGTTCCTCGTCAAAGGGCAGATTGGCGTTCACCAGCACAAGGCGCGCATCGTCGGCATCAAAGAAGTAGTCGGTGCTGTCGTAGGCACTGGCGGCAAAGGTCTGGGGCCCGTCGGCACCGTGCAGGTGGGGCAGCAGCCAGAGGATGCCCTTGGTCAGCAGGAACACCACCAGGGCGCACCCGGCCAGAAACAGCCCCCAGTTGCGGGCCAGGCGCAGCTGTTTGCGGCGCTTCCATTCACGGTAGGTCAGGGGCTGGGTCTTTTGCGCCCGGGGCGCGGTGCGTTTTTGTTCCATCCTGCGGCGTTGCTCCTTTTCGGTCCGATTTGCAGCGCACAGCGCCGCACAGATACAGCATTTATTATACACCCCTTTGCATTTTGTGTAAACGCCGCCGGGTGTAAAAAAATTATGACCGGCGGGTTTCTGTCGGAACCCGCCGGTCATAATCATCGCATTCTTTGCAGAAAAGATCAGTCAAACAGCATATCGTGGATCGCGCTGACAGCCTTGTCGGCGTCGTCACGGTTGATGATGCAGGAGATTTTGATCTCGCTGGTGGAGATCATCTTGATGTTGATGTTGTTGTTGGACAGTGCCTCGAACATCTTGGAGGCAACGCCGCTGTGGCTCTGCATGCCGGCACCCACGATGGAGACCTTGGCGCAGGTGGTATCCACGCTCACGTCGTGGAAGTGTGCGCTCTCCTTCAGCACGCGCATGGCCAGGTCGGCTTCGCCCTCAGAGCAGGTAAAGCTGATGTCCTTCTTGCCGTCGCGGCCGGTGGACTGCAGGATGATGTCCACGTTGATATTCTTCTGGGCCAGCAGGCCGAAGATCTTGAAGCTGGTACCCGGCTCATCGGGAACATTCAGGATCGTAATAACAGCAACGTCGGTGTCCTTTGCGACACCCTTGATCAGCATACCTTCCACGTCTTTTACAACCTCCTTGACGACCGTGCCAGGCACGGGGTTCAGGCTGGAGAGGACCTCCAGCTCCACATTATACTTTTTAGCCAGCTCCACGCTGCGGTTGTTGAGCACCTGTGCGCCGAGGGATGCCAGTTCCAGCATCTCGTCGAAGGTGATCTCATCCAGCTTGCGGGTGTTGCGCACCTTGCGCGGGTCGGCGGTGTAGACGCCCTCCACGTCGGTAAAGATCTGGCAGCGGTCGGCGTGGAGCGCTGCTGCGATGGCGACAGCGCTGGTGTCGGAACCGCCGCGGCCCAGCGTGGTAATGTCGTCCAGCTTGTTCAGACCCTGGAAGCCTGCCACGACGACGACGCGGTTGCGCTCCAGCTCCGAAGAGATGCGCTCGGTCTCCAGTTTGGTGATGCGGGCCTTGGTGTAGGCACGGTCGGTGCGGAAGCCTGCCTGCCAGCCGGTCAGACTGGTGGCATGGCAGCCCAGCTCGTTCAGAGCCATAGCCAGCAGGGCGATACTGATCTCCTCGCCTGCTGCCAGCAGCATATCCATCTCACGGGCAGAAGGGTTGTGGGTGATCTCTGCTGCCTTTGTGATGAGGTCGTCGGTGGTGTCGCCCTGTGCGGACACTACCACGACCACGTCATTTCCCGCGTTGTGGGTGTTGGCCACGATGCGGGCCACGTTGAAGATACGGTCCCGGTCCTTCACCGAAGAACCGCCGAACTTCTGTACGATCAACGCCATATCTTGTCACTCTCCTCTTTTTGCTCCCTCAGTGTGTGAGGGGTACACCGGGCGGAAGCGGTCTTGCACTTCCGGTCCTGTTTATCATTCCACTGTCGCACCGGTGTTGTCGGCATCCAGCCGCAGCAGTGTAAATGCTTCACATCCGTCCAAGCCTTCCAGCAGCTCGAGGCCCTTTTCCAGTTTGGAGTAGAATTTCTCGGCGTTGGCCTTTTCGGCCACAGCCATTACGGTGCTGCCGGCGCCCGAGACGTACACCGCCTTGGCACCGCAGAGCCGCGCCATATCGAAGACTTCCTTCGAGCCGGGCATCAGGGGCATCCGGTAGGGCTGGTGGAGCTTATCCTCGGTGGCAATGGCCAGCAGGTCGTGGCGGCCCTCGCAGAACGCCGCCGGGATGAGGGCCGCACGGGACAGGTTATACACCGCATCCTTGTGGGTGACCTCTTTGGGCAGGGCCGCACGGGCGGCTTCGGTCAGCAGCTTGTAGTCCGGCACGATGGCCGCGAAGCAGAGGCTCTCGTCTACGTCCCGCTTGACGGAGTAGACGACGCCGTCCTCGAAGACGCTGCTGGTCAGACCGCCCAGAAGGGCCGGTGCCACGTTGTCCGGGTGGCCCTCGATGGAGGTAGCCAGCGTCAGCAGCTCCTGGGTGTTGAGCACATCGCCCAGCATCCGGTTCGCACCCAGCAGGCCCGCGATGATGCAGGCCGAGGACGAGCCGAGGCCCCGGGCCATCGGGATGGCGTTGGTCTGGACGAGCTTGAGGGGCGGCATGGTCTTGCCGACCTTATCGAACAGACCCTTGGCCGAGCGGTAGACCAGATTGGTCTCGCCGCGGGGGATGCGGGTGCCGTCCGCCGCCGAGATGTCCAGATGGTCGCTCTCTTCGAAGGTCACGGTATTGTACAAGGTCACAGCCAGACCCAGCGCATCGAAGCCGGAGCCGATGTTGGCACTGGTGGCCGGGACGGAAACTTTTATCTTCATCGCAGTTCCCTCTTCTCTCACGCTCAGGCGTCCTCAGGCAGGCGGCGGAGCACCAGCTTCACGCTGCCGCCCATGGCCTCTACCTTGCGGGCTGCTTCGGCCAGAGCCTTGCCGTCGGCGCTGTCCACAAAGTAGGAGCAGCCGTCGAAATGCTCTTCCACCACATGGCCCTTGCCGTAGATGGCCTCGGCCACCGCCGGGGCGATGCCTTCCACACGCACATAGTATGCGGCGGGAGCGGGGTCGGTGAGCATTCCTTCCACCGGCTCGGCGGGCTGCCAGAACAGGCTGTCGTGGACCTTGACGCCGTTCTTGAGGGCGTCCACCACGTCGGCCACGACAGCACTGGCGGTGGGCAGCTTGCCCGCGCCCTTGCCGTAGAAGACCACGTCGCCCAGCATATCGCCCTTGACGAGGACGGCATTGAAGACGTCATCGACACCGGCCAGCTGGTTTGCCTTCGGCACGAGGCAGGGCTCGACACCGGCAGCAACGCTGCCGTCCTCGCCCCGCTTCATCCAGGCGATGAGCTTGATGACGCAGCCCAGCTTCTCTGCCGCAGCCACATCATCCACCGTGATGTCGCGGATGCCGCGGGTGGGGATGTTCTGGGGGTAGATCTGGTGGCCGCAGACCAGCGAGGACAGGATGGCGATCTTGCGGCAGGCGTCGCGGCCGTCCACATCGTCGCCGGGATCCTTCGTCTCGGCGTAGCCCAGCTCCTGAGCGATCTTCAGAGCCTCGTCAAAGCCCAGATTCTCCCGCACCATCTTGGTGAGCATGAAGTTGGTGGTGCCGTTGACGATGCCTTCCACCTCGGTGATGACGTTGGCCGCGAGGCACTGGTGCATCGGGGTGATGATGGGAGTGCCGCCGCCCACGGAAGCCTCGAACAGGAAGGCGCAGTTGTGTGCCTTGGCCAGAGCCAGCAGCTCTGCGCCATAGGTGGCCACCATCTCCTTGTTGGAGGTGCAGACGCTCCGACCGCTCTCGAGGCAGGCCTTGACATAAGGGTAAGCGAAGCGGGTGCCGCCGATGGTCTCGACGACGACCTTTACTTCGGGGTCTTCCAGAATGGTGTCAAAATTCTTTATAAACAGCTGTGCAGCCGGATGATCCGAGAAGTCTTTGGGATCAAGGATGTACTTGACCTCCACCGGTTCGCCTGCGCGGCGGGAGACGCCTGCGGCGTTGCGGCAGAGCACCTCGTACACGCCGCTGCCCACTGTGCCAAAGCCCAGAATCGCGATTTTTGCCATGATACTGCCCTCGTTCCTTTTTCTATGAATGTACTGTCACAGATTGTATCCGCAGTGTACGCCCACGACCATCCTCTGGCGCGAAAGCTTTTCCGTCAACTCCTCGGGGGTCATCTGCATGGTGTCGGTGCGGATGGTGACAGCCACCAGCGCGGCTCCGTTCTCCGGAGTAGACTGATTGATGGTCACGATGCTGGCACCGGCGGCACTGATGCCGGCCAGAAGGCTCTGCAATGCACCCGTCTCGTCCCGCAGGGTCGCCATGACAGTGATGACCTCGCGGCCATTCTCCGAGTCGAAAATGCAGTCCTTATATTTATAAAATGCACTGCGCGACAGGTCTACGCTGCGGGTCGCAGCCGAAATGCTGCGTGCCTCTCCGCTGGCCAGAAGCTCCTTGGCCCGGACGACCTTGAGGAAAACTTCCGGCAGGACCTGTGCATCCACCAGATAAAAACGGCGTTCCAACTTGTTCACCTCTCAAACACAAGTGTTCTTGCAGAAAATATAATAGCATCCGACTCCCTGCATTGCAAGAGGTCGGATGCTATTTTGTCAGATTATCCAGTTTTGAGCCGTGAAGTACCCTCTCAGCGCACCGGAATTGCTACCCGATGCCGCAAAAGTATGATTTTTGCCTTAGTCGGTGTCGAGGCCAGTGGTGTCCGGCTCAGGCGCAAGGGGTTCGCTGGCGACAGCTGCCTGACCGTGGGAATAATTGCAGACGTCGGGCAGGTCGTCGGCACGGTAGTAGCCCACTGCCGTGCTCGGGCAGGAGCCGCTGGCCAGCAGGCCGCTCTGGGTGCAGTAGCTGCGCTCCACGACGCCGTCAGCCGCCGGGAATGCCTTATAGGGCAGGTCTGCCTGGATCTGCTCCATCAGGGCCTTCCAGGCCATGACGCAGGTGCGGGTCTTGGCCTGCTGCTTGCCGAGGGTCTTGGTCATATCGTAAGGTGCATCGTAGCCCCACCACACAGCGGTGACGTAATAGGGCGTGCCGCCCACGAACCACAGGTCCTTCTCATCGCTGGCCGTACCGGTCTTACCGAAGGCCTCCATACCGTTGGAGTTGGGGTAGCGGCCGCTGGCCGTACCGACGCTGGAGAACAGGACGTTCTTCAGCAGGCGGTTCATGACGTAGGCCGTCTGGGGCGTCAGAGCCTGATAGCTGGTGTCGTTGCTCTCCATATAGATGTTGCCATCACGGTCGAGCACACGGGTATAGAGGTGAGGCGTGGTGTACTCGCCGTCGTAGAAGATCTGGAACGCCGCCGCCAGCGACATCGGGGTGACGCCGTGGGTCTGGCTGCCCATGACCATCTGTGCAAGGCCCACGTCGTTGACGGGGTCCAGCGTGCTGAGCTGCAGGGTATTGTAGACGAAGTTGAAGATGTTGTTCGCGCCCACGAGGTCGCCAACGCGGATGGCGATGGTGTTCAGGGAGCGGGCGAGGCCGTTCCAGAGCGGCAGGTCGGAGCCGTCGCCGTAGTTGCCGCCGTAGTTGCGGGGCCAGCTGCGCCATGCGTTGGGGTAGGCTTTCAGCTGCTTGTCCGTCAGCCCCATGAGGCCGTTCCGGCGGCAGTAGTCCTCGTCACGGATGACCATGTCCTGCTTGAGGTAGAGGGGCGAGTTGTTGAGCATGGTGGACCAGTTGACCAGACCATACTCGATGCCCAGCGCATAGGCGCCGATGGGCTTGATGGTAGAACCGGTCTGACGGGTGACGCCGTAGGCGCGGTTCAGGGAAAGGCTCTTGGTTTTTTCGCCCAGACCGCCCACCATGGCGATGACATTGCCGTCATAGTCCAGCGTGACCATCGCCGCCTGGGTGCGGACGTTGCGGTAATAGTAGACCGTACCGTCCTCGCCAGTGCGGGTCTTGGGGGTTCCGTCCTCGTTGTAGACCTGCACATCGTCGTCGGAGATGCTGGTCACCTCTTCCTCATGCCAGCCGGCCGGGAAGTAGGCATCGTCGGTGTTGAGCATCAGGTTCTCCATCGCGGTCTGGATCTTGGGGTTGACCGTTGCCTCGATGGTGTAGCCGCCGGTGTAGAGCATACTCTGGGCGGTGGACTCGTCCACGCCCTCCTTGGCCATGATGTCCTTCACCACCTCGTTGAAGAGGGCATCGGTGAAGTAAGAGGTAGTGGAGCTGCTCTTCTTCGTGTTGTCCGTCTCTGCCAGCACCAGCGGCTGGGCAGCGGCGCTGCGGTAATCCTCCTCCGAGATGACACCCTGCTGCCACATATTGTAGAGCAGGAAATTCCGGCGGTTGATGAGGTTCTCGGGGTTGGTGTAGGGGTTATAGTTGGTGGGATTCTTGGTGATGGACGCGATGGACGCGCACTCCCAGAGGGTCAGCTCGCTGACATCCTTGTCGAAGTACTCGTTTGCCGCCGTCTGGACGCCCTGGATCGTACCGGTAAAGCTGATGGTGTTCAGGTAGGCTTCCAGAATGGTCTCCTTGGAGTAGCTGCGGCTCAGGATGAGGGCGCGGTAGATCTCGCGCAGCTTGCGCAGTGCGCCCTCGATGCCGCTGGCGCTCTTGTCGCTGGTCAGGTTCTTGATGAGCTGCTGTTCCAGCGTGGAGGCGCCCTGCTTGGAGCTGTAGATAGGCAGCAGGTATTCATTGATCATCGCGCCGATGGTGCGCTTGAAGTTGACGCCCGGCTCGCTGTAAAAGTCTTTGTCCTCGGTGCAGATGAATGCATACTGTAGGTTGGTGGGGATCTGCTCGAGGTCCGCCCAGACGCGGTGGCTGTTGGAGGAGCGCAGGGTGGCGTACTCCACCTGTGCGCCGGTGTCGGGGTCGGTGGCCACCACAAGGCTCGACTGGCTCAGTTCGATGTTGTCGAGGTCCAGCAGGTCGCCGTCACTGGCCGTAGCCTGCACCACATAGTACACAGCGCCCACTGCCACCAGACTGCCCGCCATAATGCCCAGACAGACGAGGGTGACGATGGTCCGGCCCAGGAATCCAAGAACGGGATGGCCGTGCTTTTCTTCCTGCGGTTCGCGGGGCTCACGGACCCGCCGGTTCTGCTCCGCTGCGGGCCGCTGCTCCCGGAGCGCACCATCACTGTGGAGTCTCCGTCTTTCATTGTTTGAGATAAGGATCGCCTCCTATCGCAATTTTCACTGTTCTGCATCTCAAAGCATCCTCTGACGATGCCGTTTGCTGTTCCTGCTGCGGCCAGACTGCCCACAGCCATAATAATACATTATAGTACGCGCCGCCCTCTTCCGCAAGGGGGAAATCGACGGGATACGATGTTAGTATAGCACATCTGCCCCGCCAAAGTACAGCATCCGGGTGTGAAAATTCTGCATCTCTGTCTGAGGCAGTTTTCTTTTGCACATACTACCGTCTGAAACACTATTTCAGCCGAAAGGAGTCCACTGCCATGCGCAAGGTCTGGCTCTGCATTTTTTATGCGCTGTGCATTTTTACCATCGTGTTCAGCCTGTTCTGGATGGCCCTGCCCAGTCTCCCCTTCCCTGCCGACTCCGGCGAAGAGACGCCGGCCTCCGAGCCGGGTCTGGCCGCGCAGGGCTCCGCCGGGCAGAGCGGCACCGATTTCTACCTCTGCGACGAGGGCGGGCGGGTGGTCGTCTACACCTGCTCCGACAACGGACTGCCCGACAAGCGGCTCCTGCGCACCGGCATCTATGTCAATCTCCTGCCTGAGGCCGATGCCCTCCGGCTCAAGCAGGGCCTCTACGTCACCGGCGAAACGGCCCTCCGGGCGCTGCTGGAAGACCTGGGTGAATAAACAAAAACAGTGCAGACGCTCCCCGGGGAGGTCTGCACTGTTTTTATCCTTTATCAGAATCAGGCTTCGAGCTGTTCCAGCGGGATAAGGTAGTCCTTGCGGCACTGCTCGTAGTTGAGCATATATTCCTTGGTGGGGTTGTGGTGCATCATGTTCTTGAGGGTATGGGAGTCGTAGTCCTCGCCTGCCTCCATGCCCACCAGACGGGCGGCGATGTTGGAGCAGTGGTCCGAGATACGCTCTACATTGTTCAGCACATCGAGATAGACGACACCGGTATCAATGGAGCAGGCACCATCCTTCAGACGCTTGATGTGCTGCGCACGAAGCCGCTCCACGAGGATGTCGATGACCTGTTCCAGCGGCTCCACCTGGCTGGCGGTCCGGGCGTCGTCGAACTCGAAGGCGTCCGTGGTGAGGGTCAGTATCTTTTCCAGCGCATTGTCGAGAAGCTTCAGCTCCTGCTGTGCCTTCTCGCTAAAGGTGACTTCCTTGTCGGTCAGCTCCTGCGCTTTTTCTTTGATGTTGACTGCATAGTCGCCGATGCGCTCGCACTCGGTGACAAAGTTGAGCAGCTCGGTCACCTCATGGCTCTCCGCGTCACCCAGCTCCTGGTCTGCCAGCTTGATGAGGTAGTTGGAGATGTCCACCTCCATCCGGTCGATGAGGTTCTCGCGGACATCGATGGCACTCACGACATCCTCGTCCATCTTGAGCAGCAGCGGGGTGGCGAGGCCGACGTTGCGGGCTGCGCGGCGGGACATCTTGACCACCGCGTTCTTAGCCTGCTGCAGAGCCACAGCCGGGCTCTTGAACAGACGCTCATCCAGCACAGGCATACTCAGCTCCTGCGCCTCCTCCGCGCTGTTCGGCACGGTCATCATGGCCAGCTTGGACAGCACACCGCTGCAGGGCAGGAAGAGCAGCATCGCAATGACGCTGGTCATGGTGTGGATGTTTGCAATGCTGCTCTTGTTCATCACATCGCCCCACATGGGGATGCCGATGGTGAACTGGACTGCATAGACCAGCGCCAGCAGGATGACGCTGCCGATGATGTTGAAGTACAGGTGGATGAGGGCGGCACGCTTGCCGTCCTTGGAGGAGCCGCCGATGGTCAGCAGCGGGGTGAAGGCCGTGCCGATGTGGGCGCCCAGCACGATGGGGATGGCCGAACTGAAGGTGACGAGGCCGGTGCTGGAAAGCGCCTGCAGGATACCCACAGAGGCCGAAGAGGACTGGATGATGACCGTGACCACCACGCCCACGAGAACGCCGAGGATGGGGTTGGTCATGGTGACGAACAGCTCCTGGAACGCTGCGCTCTCACGCAGGGGAGACACGCCGGTGTCCATCAGGCTCATGCCGGTGAACAGGATGCCGAAGCCCAGCATGATCTGGCCGATGTTCTTCTTTTTGGCGTTGCGCAGGAACACATAAAAAATGCAGCCGATAAACGCCACCACCGGCGCAAACGTCTTGGGCTGGATGAGGGTCAGGATGAGGCTGTCGCCCGAAATATCCGCCATGCGGATGAGCTGACCGGTGACCGTAGTACCAATGTTTGCACCCATGATAACGCCCACCGACTGCGTAAGGGTCATGATGCCGGAGTTGACGAGGCCGACGCAAATGACGACCGTGCCGGCCGACGACTGGATGACGCCGGTGATGAGGGTGCCGAAAATGACGCCCTTGATGGTGGACGAAGTCAGTTTCTGCAATACGCCCTGCATCTTGCCGCCGGCCAGCTTTTCGAGGCCGGCACCCATGATCGACATACCATACAGGAACAGCGCAATACCGCCCAGCAGAGAGGTGATGTGTGTAATGTCCATAAAACAATGCTCCTAAAATCTTCCTATTGCTCCATTGCACAAGACGGCCGTGCTTCGCTCTCCATACGCAAAATGCCGTCCTTTTTATTATAACATCGAACCCCCCGGCTCAACAAGCATTATTTTACAGGAAAATCACTTTTTTGACCGGAATTTTAAGATTTCCGGGCCTTCTTAGACAGTTCTTTTCTTGAATTTTACATTCATTTTACATTAGTATTTTCTAACTCTCGCCCGGTGCTTCCCGGTATTTCCGGGAATGCATCAAGCGGCATCCAGCTCTTCCATCGCCTCCCGCAGGGTGTCCGCTGAGAACAGGAACGCGCCCGCCTCCGTATACACCTCCACATGACCGCCCACATACCGAAGTTCAATGTCTTTCATTCCTCTTCCCTCCTGTGTCTTTTTGTTCTGACAAGAGTATAGCAGAATAAAAGTCCAATAAAATGTGCTTTCAGGCAGTTTTTTGAGCAAAAAGGCGCAAAAAGCCTCTCCCCTTGGGAGAGGTGGCATCGCGCAGCGATGACGGAGAGGGCAAGCCCGTCTCCCGAGAGCCGCCATGCAGCGATAAGCAGGTTCTTTGAGAGAGCCAAGATCTGTCCGAACTTCTCCATTCACGCAGGAAAGAGGGTGATTCGCGCAGGTTTTATTGATTTTTCTCCGCAGATATGGTACATTCAGGGTAATTAGACACCCCCTGTTTTTCACCGTTCAAAGGAGGTTTTTGTATGTTGTCTTATCGTAAGCTTGCGATGCGTGTTCTGGGTCGCCCTCTCCATACGGGGGGGATCGATTCACCCCGTCCGGCCTCTCAGCGGGCAGCAGCGTTTGCCCTGACTGCCGCAATGCTCATCACCCTTACCGCCCCGGCTTTTGCCGAGACATGGTACATCGAGAATGGTGACATCACCGTGAAGGCAAGTGGGACCGAAGGGAAAAACACGGTCTCACAGGGGAATAAGAAAGATGTGGAGGACACCAACACCATCATCACAAATCAGGAAACGGACACCGCTTCTTCCAATACCGTGACCATCGACGCCGGGAACGATAAGGTCGAGGTCACGCTGGACAATGTGAACATCAAGGCCGACTCCGGTTCCGCTCTCACTTCGAAGGGCGACGTGACGCTGACCCTGAAGGGCGACAACCATCTCACCGGTGGTATCAGCGACACCGGCAACTATGGCCGCAACGGCATCGCCAGCACCGGCAGTCTCACCATCACCGGCGGCGAAAATGGCAGCCTGACGGCCCAAGGTGGCAGCGGTGCAGACGGCGGCCACGGCGGCCACGGCATCTACAGCAACGGCAGCCTCACCATCTCCGGCGGTAGTACGGTCACTGCTAACGGCGGCAACGGCGGCAATGTGAGCGGCGACGGCATCTGCAGCAACGGTGGCGTCACCATCTCCGGCGGTAGTACGGTCACTGCCAATGGCGGTAACGGCGGCAGCCTCGTCGGCGGCGACGGCATCCGCAGCGGCGGCGGCCTCACCGTCTCCGACGGTACGGTCACCGCCAAGGGCGGTAACGGCGACAGCAAAGACGGCTACGGCGGCGACGGCATCCGCAGCGGCGGCGTCATCACCATCTCCGGCAATACGGTCAACGCCGCTGGCGGCTACGGCGGCAAAGTCGGCGGCTACGGCATCTGCAGCTTCGACCGTGTCGCCATCTCCGGCGGTACGGTCGAAGCCGCTGGCGGTAACGGCAGCACCGGCGGCGGCAGCGGCATCTACAGCAGCGTCATCGATCTGTCGGGCAGCCTCGAGCTGACCGCCAAGGCCGGCAGTCCCAACGGCAAGGCCCTCTTGCAGGCCGGCCATGAGCTCGACCTCGACACCATCAAGGACAAGCTAGGCCCGGGCGCAAAAGTCACCGTCACCGATGCCGACGGCAAGGTCAATCAGGTCTCCATCCCCCGTCCTGTGGAGCCGGAAGAGCCTGTTATCCCCGAGGAGTCTTCTTCCTCTTCTGACGGCGGCTCTGCCACCCCGTCCGCACCCGCCTCTCCCCTCCCCGGCCTGACTGTCACCGACAAGAGCGGCGCGGTCATCTCCTACACCAGCACCCAGAGCGGCAATACCCTCACCGTCTGCGTCGGACGGTTCACAGCCTCCTTCCGCATCTCGCTGGCCGCGCTGCGTCAGCTGCGGGCTGAGGGCATCGACACCATCACCTTCCAGACCATCCTCTGCTCCACCACCCTCTCGGTGGACGAGCTGCTGGTCATGGGCGGCGAGGACGCCGAGGCTGTCCTGACCCACCGGCTCACCGATTCCAGCCTCACCGTGGGCTGAAGCTCCACTCTCCCCTTCCCACAGGCATAGAAAGGCCCCGCTGCCCTGCACATTTCATGCAGAGCGGCGGGGCCTTTTCCTGTTTTACTGCACCCCGGCAGAAACCGGGACTCGTTTTTCCTGCTTTTCGGGCTTTCTGCGCTGCTCTGCGGCGGCAGCGCGGGAGCGGTCGTAACAGTAGCGGATGATGGCCTGACGGCGGACGATGCCGATGAACATTCCCCGGTCATCCACGACGGGGACGAAGTTCTGGTTCATGGCCGCCTCGATGAGCTGGTCCATGCTCGTGGTGACCGTGACGGCCTTGTAGTCCCGCTTGTGGGCAAAGTCCCGGATCGGGATGTCCTCTGCCGCCTCAAGGTCGAGGCCGTGGAACTTTTTCAGCCCCCAGAGGATGTCCCCTTCCGTCAGGGTCCCCACATACTCTCCCTTGCGGTTGAGCACCGGGATGGATGCGTAGCGGTTGTTCTCCCATTTTTCCAGCGT
>OGDS01002013.1_pt1 | contig 13118 bp, 8 predicted proteins | sample 1570351 | NCBI WGS metagenome assembly OGDS01 (sample SAMEA2581974, study PRJEB24529) | metagenome | biome: Human gut stool | place: China | collected 2011
TTCTTTGGCTTTTTCTTGTCCCAGGGCAAGGGTCTGCTGGGCTATCTTCGACTGGCGGATGCGCTTCTCACGCGCCAGTCCGTCGAACAGGTTCCAGGTGAAGCCCACACCTACGATGGTGCGGGGGACAAGATTGCTTTGTATGCCGTGGGCATAGAGGGTCTGCTTGCCGAATACGGCGATGTCCGGCAGGTAGCCGCTCTGGTCGATGCGGAGCTGCTGGCGGGCAATCTGTGACTGCAGTTGCAGTTGGTTCACGGTGTAGTTCTCCACCCGCATGGCTTGCAGGAACTCCTCTTTGGCGGGCAGTTGGTTGTTGATGAAAAGCTCCGAAGTAGGATGGATGCTGCATGTGTCTTGCAGGTTGAGCAGGGTGCGCAGGGCACTTTGTACGACGGAGGCCTCCTTCCGGGCAGCCTCCAGTGAACGGGCAGCTTCATCCATATTCACTTGGGCAAAGAGCCGGCCTGCCTTGTCTATCATGCCGGCAGCTTCCAGTTTAAGGGCATTCTGGTAATGGCGTTGCAGGCTGTTGTAAGTCTCCTGCCGCACGCGTACTACCTCTTGCGCAAGTTTCAGCCCGAAGTAGCTTTCTGCCAGCAGGGTGCGTTGCGTGGCATCGGTCTGTCCCCGGTTTTCGCGGGCGATGTCTATCATGGTGTTGCCTATCTTCGAGGCCCGGATGCGCTTGCCGCCGGAGAATACGACCCATTCGGCGGTCAGGCCGACGGAAGTCAGGTTGCGTGGAGCCAGTGGAAAGGCAAGGGTATGGGAGCCTATCTGGTCGAGTATGCTGCTGATGAATTGGTCGTCCGGCACGATGTTGTGCACAAAGTCCTTTGCCGGGTCGGTGAACTGGGAAAGGGGCTGTTTTACCTCTATCTTTTCGGAAAGATGCACGAACGTACCGGCACCTTGCAGGGAGGGGTACCAGAGGGCATTCAGTTTGTCACGTTCCGCACGGGCGGCTTCAATTCCCTTGTCGGCTATTTTCAGGCTGCGGTTGCCGTTTTGCATCTGCCTCAGGGCATCACCGAAGCTAAGGGGAAGGGAGGTTTGTGCGGCCACTCCACCGATGGCAAGCAGCACGCAGGCAGCAGCCGGAAAGAATCTCCGGCATAATAGATTATTCATAAGTTCGTTCGGTTTAGGGGTTCTTGTTTCTCTAAACAAGAGGAGGTGGGAATTGTTCAGTAGTCATCTTTTTGAATAGAACGTTACAAATATAACGAATAGTTTCCGAAGATATGGCTTATGAATGGGAGAGATATTCGGATTTGCACTATCTTTGCATTCGCTAAAATGGAATTTATGGAGAAACTTCATCCGATTATGTTTGCCGGGACGGGCAGTGATGTGGGAAAGAGTATCATTGCTGCCGCCTTCTGCCGCATCTTCAAGCAGGACGGCTATCAGCCCGCACCGTTCAAGGCACAGAATATGGCGCTCAATTCATTTGCCACTCCCGAAGGGCTGGAGATAGGCCGTGCCCAGGCTGTGCAAGCAGAAGCCGCCGGAGTGCCTTGCCACACGGACATGAATCCGCTACTGCTGAAACCACAGTCGGACCATACCTCGCAGGTTGTCCTCAACGGGCGTCCTATCGGCAACCGCAATGCTTATGAGTATTTCCGCAAGGAAGGACGCGACGAGCTGCGCCGGGAGGTTTGTGCTGCCTACGACCGCCTTGCCGCTCGCTATAATCCCGTTGTGCTGGAAGGCGCGGGAAGCATCTCCGAAATCAATCTGCGGGATACCGACCTTGTCAATCTGCCGATGGCCCTGCATGCCGGAGCCGATGTAATCCTTGTGGGGGACATTGACCGTGGCGGTGTGTTTGCCAGTGTCTATGGTTCGCTGATGTTGCTTCGTCCCCATGAGCGGGAACGCATTAAAGGAATTCTTATCAACAAGTTCCGGGGGGATATACGTCTCTTCGAGTCGGGCATTACGATGCTGGAGGAGCTTTGCGGCATTCCCGTTGTCGGGGTAGTACCTTACTACCGTGATATCTACATTGAAGAAGAAGACTCCGTGGCGCTTGCCGCAAAGTCTGTCCGTGCCGAGAAGGGAAAGGTGAACATCGCCGTCATTCTGCTGCGCCACCTCAGTAACTTTACCGATTTTAATGTCCTGGAACGTGACCCGCGCGTACATCTCTTCTATACCAACAATGTGGATGAGCTGGCAAAGGCCGACGTCATCCTGCTGCCCGGCTCCAAGAGCACGCTTGATGACCTTTACGAATTGCGCCGTAACGGTGTGGCGGCTGCCATCATCCGTGCCCACCGTGAAGGTGCCACCGTGATGGGTATCTGCGGCGGCTATCAGATGATGGGGCAGGAGGTGCTCGACCCTGAGCATGTGGAGGGGGACATTGAACGCCTGCCCGGACTGGGGCTGTTGCCCATCAGTACCCGCATGTCGGGAGAGAAGGTGACCCGCCAGGTGAAGTTCGGTCTGTGCAGTCCCCATTCTCCATCTTCCACTCTCCATTCTTCATTAATGCAGGGTTATGAAATCCATATGGGAGTGACCACCCCCGTGGAAGGTACTCCCGATTCTCCCCTGAATCTTTTGGAGAACGGCTCTACCGACGGTTACTGCGTGGACTCCACCTGCATGGGGACCTATATTCATGGCATTCTCGACAATCCGGAATTCATAGATTTCCTGCTTGCGCCTTTTGCAGACAAACTGTCCGGGAATGCCGGCGCTTTCGATTACCATACATTCAAAGAAGAACAATACGATAGGCTTGCCGAGCACGTGCGCCGCCACGTCAACCTGCCGCTTATCTACCAAATATTGACAAAGAACCATGATTGAAGGACACGGAGACGATTCCTATAAATACAGCCGTCCCATTACGGCAAACTTCAGCTCGAACGTTTACAGCAGGGTAGACCTCTCTGCCTTGAAGGCGCATCTGTGTGCCCGGATTGACGGCATCGGCAACTATCCCGAACCGGAGCCTTACACGCTTGAGGCCTGCCTTGCCCGCTGCCACCGTCTTCCTGCCGAGGCAGTGTGCGTGACGAACGGAGCTACCGAAGCCATCTATCTTACCGCACAGACTTTCCGCGGGACAAACACCGCCATTGTGCAGCCCACTTTCAGTGAATATGCCGATGCCTGCCGCATGCACGGCCATCGGGTCACTTCCCTCTACCGGCTTCCTGCGGAGAGCGAGGGGTATCGCTTGCCGGAAGAGGTGCGCATGCTGTGGCTGTGCAATCCCAATAACCCTACCGGAACGGTTGTGGAGAAGGAATATCTGGCAACACTTATCAGTCATAATCCGCAGGTCTGTTTCGTCATCGACCAGTCCTACGAGTTTTTCACCTTGCGTCCGCTTTTCTCTGCTGCCGAGGCTGCGGAGTTTCCCAACGTCTTGCTGCTGCACTCCATGACCAAGCGTTATGCCGTTCCCGGTCTGCGACTGGGATATGTCACCGGCGCCCCCCACCTGCTGCACCGTCTGCGTACCAACCGTATGCCCTGGTCGGTCAACCAGCTTGCCATTGAGGCAGGGCTCCATCTGCTGGAACATGATGTTCCCAATCCGCTGGATGTGGCGTCTTACTTGCAAGAGGCTGCCCGCCTGCGCAGTGCGCTCGAGGCATTGGGAGGACTGGAGGTATGGGCCACCGAAACCCATTTCATGCTGGTGTGCCTCCGTATGGGTAGGGCTTCCGCTTTGAAAGACTATCTGGCAGGGGAGCATGGTATCTTGATTCGGGACGCCTCCAACTTCGACGGACTGAATGAGCATTTCTTCCGTATAGCCGCCCAGAGCCGGGAGGAGAATGACAGGCTTGTAAAAGCAATAGGACAATGGCTTGAGGAGGAATAACCGATGGAAGAAGATGTGCTTATACTTTTGGGTGTCGCCTTCAACTTGAACCTGCCGCTTCTCACAGCCTGGCTGCTCGACCACTGGCTGGGCGACCCGGCGTGGCTACCCCATCCGGTGGTGGCTTTCGGCAAAGCCATTTCTTTCTGTGAGCACCGGTTGAACCGGGGCGATTCGCGTTTCCTGAAAGGTGCGTTTGTGGCGGTGTCTCTTGTCTTGGGGGTATATGTCATTACGCTTTTGTTGCTCCGCTTGGCGGCACTCTTTTCTCCGGGCATGCTTCTGACGGTGCAAATATTGCTGATATTCTATTGCTTGGCGGGCACTACGCTGGTTCGCGAGGTGCGTATGGTGTTCAAGGCGGTGGACCGTTCCTTGGAGGAAGGGAGGATGCAAGTGGCACGTATCGTTGGGCGTGATACGTCTGCGCTCTCGGCGCAGGAGGTGAGAACCGCGGCATTGGAGACTTTGGCAGAGAATTTGAGTGACGGGGTCGTTGCTCCCTTATTCTGGTATCTGCTGTTGGGAGTTCCGGGCATGCTTGCCTATAAGATGGTGAACACGTTGGATTCCATGGTCGGCTACAAGAACGAGCGCTATCGTCGGTTCGGCTGTTTCGCCGCCCGTCTGGATGATGTTGCCAATTATATTCCTGCTCGTCTGACAGCCTTTCTGATGGTACTGGTTTCCGGTCGCCTTTCCTTGTTTGCTTTTGTGGGCAGATATGGCAGCCAGCATGCCAGTCCCAATTCCGGTTATCCGGAAGCCGCCCTTGCCGGTATTTTGAATTGCCGTTTCGGGGGGCCGCACAACTATTTCGGCGAGGAGGTATGGAAACCTTATATCGGTTCTAATGAACGGCCTCTGAAGACAGAAGATATGCGTGTGGCTGTCCGCATCAACCGGCGTGTGGAGTGGTGGATGGTAGTTGCCGTAATAGTGACATCGACCTTGGCTTCCTTTTGTTTTTAAAATGTTGTTATTTTAACTGATTCTTTGTCTGTTCCAAAAAGATATAATATCTTTGCAAGACCGCGTTGCATTAAAAATGTAACTTTTAAAGCAGACAAAGTCTTATAAATGAGGATAAAGCAACTATATATATTCCTTTTCTTTATTTGGTTCGGGAGCACAATAATTGCATCGACAACAGATAAAGCGGATTCTTGGACTAAAGAAAAGGAAAGTATAGTCCATGAGGTCATCTCCACTTTTCACAACAGCCTCGGTTTCGACTATCTGACCCGGGAGGAGTGTGACTCGCTGAATGCCGACGGCCTTTTGTCCCAATTGGATGAATCCCAGCGCTACTACACCTATTTCGAACTGGAAAGAATACTTATAAAATCCTCCCTTTTCCGTGGAGAAATCCGTATGGCTATTGCCCAGAGCGACCAGATGTACTCCAAAGCCCGCGCGCTTGCCTACCCCTTCGGCAATGCCCTTGCGCTGAATGCCATGGGAGAGGTGTACAGCTATACCGGCAGGCTCCGGGAAGCCGGTGTCGCTTATGAAGAGTCCTTGAGACTGCTGGATGGGATGGACGGGGAGGATGTGCATATCCGTATGCTACTGGTGGAACTGATAGATTATAACCTGCGCATACGGAATGTAAACGGCGCCTCGCGTTATCTTGCACGTCTGAACCTCTATCCGGAAGACCGGCTTTCTCCGCTGGAGCTGGCCATGCGTCACATCTCCAATGCTTCCTGCCAATTATTCAAGGGTGACTTGAAAGCTGCCAGCCATTGTCTGGTACAGATAGGCCAGCTTGAAACGCAGCTGATTCCGGAGATACGGCAATACCTTCTGATTATAGATGCCCGTTATCTGGTGGCCACCGGAGAGCATGAGGCAGCCTTGACCGCCTACAATGATTTCCTTCAAACCGAATATGCCCGGATAAACCATAACATCTACAAGGAAGCTCTGCTCGAAAAAGCGGATTTACTGGTGAAGATGGGAAATAAGGAAGAAGCCTACGGACAGTACGGCAAGGTCTTTTCGTATATCAAGACTTCGTTCGAGAAGAACTATCCCAAGGAGATAGACCGGCTCTGTACCCGTTTCCAGGCCGACCAACTGGCCTACCAGAACGAACGCGACCGCATTGTATCCATGCGTTTCTATCTGGCAGGCATCATTGTGTCCGTACTGTTTCTGATATTCCTCCTGGTGCTGGGCTGGAAGAAGATATTCCGTTTGAAGCGTTCCCAGATGCGGCAGGAGGCGATGAAGGAGAAAGCGGTGCAAGCCATACAACGGAAGAATATGTTTCTTTCGAACATGAGCCATGAGGTACGTACGCCGCTGAATGCCATTGTCGGATTCTCGGCGGTACTGACGGATGAGGACGAGTCGTTCGATGACGAATCGCGCCGGGAGTTCTCCGAAATTATCAAGGTGAATTCCTTTCAGTTGCTGAAACTTATCAATGACATTCTGGATTTCTCGGATTTCGAGAATGACAATATAACCTTCAACATCCGCACGCATGATGCCGTGAAGTTGTGTAATGAGGTCGTGGAGACCGTGATGGCCTCGCGCAAGCTGGAGGTTGAAATGCGTTTTGACACGGATTTGTCCGTCCTGATGCTGGATACGGACGATGCGCGCCTCCGCCAAGTCTTGATAAACCTGCTGGTGAATGCCACCAAGTTTACGGAACAAGGCTCCATCGTGCTGGAACTGAAGATGGCTGATGCCGGTACGGCACTTTTCTCCGTGACGGATACCGGATGCGGCATTCCACCGGAGAAGCAGCACTTGATTTTTGAACGCTTTGAAAAGCTGAATGATTTTGTGCAGGGAAGCGGACTGGGCCTTTCCATCTGCCAACTGATTGTGAAATATATGAACGGCAAGCTGTGGGTGGACAGTGGGTACACCCGTGGCGCGCGTTTCTGTTTTACGCATCCTTTGAAGTATAATCCCGCATTACACGGAGGAACGGCGCAATGAAACGAATACTGATTCTCATCCATGTTTTGTTTTGCGGATATATCTGTCCGCTGCTGGCAGAAGACACGGGGGCTGTCCGGTATCAGGACAGCATCCTGAAGGTTGCCGATGCCCTGCCGGCCACCCTTGTCCGGCTGACGTATCTCCGTGACATGGCCTACAAGCACCAGTATGCTCCCTATAACATGACTTTTTCCACCCGTCTGTACGAGGAGGCGCGGCGGCAGAAGAACGCTTTCTATGAGAATATGGGCGCTTACTATCTGGCGGCATGTTATGACAAGAAACACGACCCGGACAGTCTGTCGTATTGGGTGGATGTGTTGAAGGATTTTGTCCCCCAGGTAGGCACTTACGATTATTATCTGGAGCAGAAGGCTGCCATCAGCCGCGCCCTGGCTTCCAAGAGACAGATAGAGAAAGCGGTGTATGTGGCTAAGGAGACGTTGGAGGAATCAAAACTCCGCCATAGCAATAATGGGATGATAGCGGCGTATAACAGCTTGGGATGTGCCTACGGAGTGTCCAGCCGCCCGAATGAGGCACTGGACTCTTTCTTGGAGGCTTACCGGAATTTCTCTCCCCAGACAAAGGCCAGCCTGAAGGTGGATATACTGTCGCGTATTGCCCAGGTATACGGCAATGGCGGTAAAGACAGCTTGAAGCTGCCCTATTTGCATGAAATGGACATGACGTTGCAGACGGTTATTTCCAAAGAACCCGAGACAAGGAAGAACTGGAGCAATTTCGAGATTGACTGCGAAGTGAAGTATATCCTGCACTACATGAACCGGAAGAACTTTACAGTGGCGCATGAGCATATCGAGAAAGTAAAAAAACTGCTTGAGCCGCATGTAGATCCCGTCTTCTGGCTGAATGTCCAGTTGATACAGCTTCAATACTATGCCAAGACCGATGAGTATGACAAAAGCATCGCATTGATAGACGAGGTGACCCCTACGGTACTGAACAACTACGTCTCCACCTTTGCCACTTTGATAAACTACAAGGCGAGTACGCAATATGACAAGGGGGACATTGACGGGGCCATCGAGACCCGGCGCTACCTCATATGCAAGCAGGATTCGCTGAACAATGCCTTCTCGGCCAACCAGTTGAAGCAGGTGAAGGAGATTTACCACATTGACGAGCTGTTGTTGGAGAAGCAGAAGATTCAGGACATGAATTACCGTATAGGATTTATATTCCTGGGCGTCTGCCTGCTGCTGATGCTGCTTTTCTACTTGTATACGCGCTATGTCTCCGGAAAGATTGCTGTCGTAGAGAAGAAGACGGCTGAAGCCGCTTTGCAGGCAGAGACGGACAACATCGCGAAGGAACGTCTGAAATCGGAAATCAGCCATGATATACGTACTCCGCTGAATGTGGTGGTGGGCTTTGCCGAATTGCTGACCGGAAAGGAGGAGCTGGATAAGGAGACTAAGAGGGAATACGGGCAGATGATTCAGACCAATGCGGAAAGTCTGCTGAATTATGTCAACAGCATTCTGGAATTGTCCCGCTTGGAGTCCGGCAAGATTCAGTATGAGGACGAGGAGTGTGACATTATTCAGTTGTGCAGTGAGGTGCTGGATAAAGTGAACGGCCGTGAGGAGAGCACTGTGTCTGTCAGCCTGCAGACCGACCTCAAGGAACAGCTTGCGAGGACAGACCGAAGGTGGTTCGATACATTGCTTGTCAGCATGCTGACTCCGTCAGAGAATGACACTGCCCGTTATGAGGCGATTATCCGCATCAGACGGGACCGCACTAGGTCGGCCCTCTATTTCGACGTGGTCAACGCCCCGTTTGCAAAGGTACATTTTGAGAATAAAACGAGCTTGATTCGCCATGAAATCAATGCCCATTTTATTCATTATTTTGGAGGTATCTACAAGGTGCAAACCGAAGCGGAGGAAGGCCCTACTATTTCGTTCACTATTCCTTGTCGAGATTGATGCGGACGATGCCGCCGTAGGGCGTCAATGCGTCGAAGGCTTCTTCGGCTTTGAGGATTCCGGCATAGAGTTGCGCGCAGATGAGTACGCCGCCATGTGCGAAGATGGCAACGCGCGTATAGGGCTTCTTCTTTAATTCGTCCAAAAACTGGCTGACACGCCGGTATTGCATAGTAAAAGATTCTCCACCGGTAGCTGCCACGTTCATGTAGTCGGCATACCATTCCTGCAAGCGTGGGTCTTCATTCTGCTCGAACGGCTTCATCTCCCAGTCGCCAAAATTGATTTCCATAATCCGTTTGTCCCGTTCTGCATCGGGATAGCCGCAATAGGTGGCGAGGCGCACGCAGCGGGTCAGGGGACTGGTGTAGACGTGGTCGAACGGAAGGTATGCCTTCAGGTTTTCTGCTGTCACGGCGGCTTCCGCTTCAAACGTAGGTTTCAGGGGAACATCGGTCTGTCCGTAGCATACGCCCGGAGGGACATCTACCGAAGTGTGTCGAATGAGTATTACTTCCATCTTTAATTTTCAGTTGTTAATTTATAATTAGAATAAGGCTTCCCAAGTAGAAGGACAGTTCGCATAGCAGGAAAGTGGCCCCGCAGCAGTCACCCGTATATCCTTGTAGGCGCCGCTTCATCAATCGGTAGAGCAGGAAGAAGGTGAGCAGTGGGAAGAGGGTGGCAATCCACAGCTTTATAGGCAGCAGCAGTACGAAAGGAAGCAGACCGCAAAGAAATCCGGCCAGTAACTCGTGCCAGCTCATGCGGTTGTAGACGGTCTTGCTTTTGCTGTCTTCCTCTTTCCGGGCATAGGGCAGATAGTTGACAATCTGGGAGGCACAGAATTTGGACCAGCAGTCACCGCTGAGCACAAGGATGCAGAGAAGTCCCAGTGGCAGGTGATGAAGTTGGAACAACAGCAGGAAATAGCATATCAATCCGATGACACCGTAGCTTCCGATGTGGGAATCCTTCATGATGGCAAGAGTCCGTTCTCGGGTGGTACCGCCACCGAAACCGTCGAAAAAGTCCGCCAGTCCGTCTTCGTGCAGGCAACCGGTGACAAGCAGGCGTGCGATGAGGGCAAGAATCCATGCCAGTGACACCGGCATAATCTGTCCGGCAAGCCACAGCACTGCCGCCATCACGCCTCCCGTCAGCCAGCCTACAAACGGCCAATAGGGAACCACATGCTTGAAACACTCTGCCGGTACTTCCTTGATTTTCCAGAAGGGCAGTCGGGTGAGCATTATGAATGCAGCCAAGACATTGTTCATGTTAAAAGTATTTAGTGATGGAGGCATGTGCAAAGTTATCCATTTCATTGAGCATCCGCACGGCCGAGTCGACAATGGGATATGCACAGATGGCCCCCGTTCCTTCTCCCAAACGCAGCCCCAGATTCAGCAGCGGACGGGCATGCAGGGCGTCGAGCACCAGTTTGTGGCCCGACTCGTCTCCGCAGTGTCCGAAGATGGCGTAATCCGTCACTTCCGGGTAGAGCCTGGCGGCGGCAAGCAGGCAGTTGGTCATGATGAATCCGTCAACAAGGATAATCATCCTCAGCTCGGCAGCTTGCAGCATGGCGCCTATGGCCATTACCATTTCCAGTCCACCAAAGTAGCGGATGATGTCCCGGGGAGAGCCGTCGCCTTTGTAATTCTCCATAGACTGTTTCAGCACTTCGTATTTGTGGCGGATGCCCGCGCTGTCGAGTCCGCTACCTGCGCCGACACATTGTTCCAGAGGAATGCCGGTAAAGCAGGTCATCCACAGGGAGGATGAAGAGGTGTTTCCGATACCCATTTCACCGAAGCTGAGGACATTACTGCCTTCTTCGTGGCATTGGCGCACCACCTCGGCACCCCGTTCCAGGCACATCTCCATTTCCTCTTCCGTCATGGCTGCCTCGTGCAGATAACTCCGGGTGCTTTTGCGCACTTTCATATTGATGATGCCTTTCTCGTAGGGGAGGTCGTAGTCTACTCCTGCATCTACTATTTTCAGGGTAAAGCCGTGCTGCCGGCAGAGGAAATTGACACCTGCCCCTCCATGAAGGAAGTTGCTGATTTGCTGCCAGGTGATTTCCTTTGGAGACAGACTGACACCTTCTTCTACAATGCCGTGGTCGGCGGCGAAGATAATGTTTTGCGGATGTTTCAAGGCGGGGGATAATGTCTGTTGTATGAGTCCGATTTGGAGTGCCAGTTCTTCTAAAATGCCCAATGAGCCTTTGGGTTTGGTCAGGTTGTTGATTTTGTCAATCAATGTGGGACGGATTGACTCGTCCGGACGGGTGATATGAAATGTTTTCATCAGTCTGTTGAATTTTAATTGTTTGTTGTTTTATGAATGAGTGTTTTTTACGGTAAGTGGGATGCCGGATACCATCAGTATCACTTCGTCGGCACGGGCGGCTACATATTGGTTCATCCAGCCTTGCATGTCCGTGAACTTTCGTTGCAGTTCGTTCTCGGAAGCTCCTCCCATACCTATTTCATTGGTTACAAAGATGAAGGTTGCGTCTTGTGCCGTGAAGCGATCGAACTCCGCCTTTACTGCGGCAAGTGCCCGGTCGGTATCAGACTCGAGGTCGAAGAAGAAATTGGTACACCACAGGGTGATGCAGTCTATCAGGACAACCCGTCCCTCCAGCCGGTGGCGGCTGAGTTCTTTCTGCTCTTCGATGTTTGTCCATTCCGGTCCCCGGCGTTTCTGATGCCGGATTACCCTCTGGTGGAATTCTTCGTCCCAAATGCGTGCTGTGGCAAGATAAACGGGAGTGGGAGAGAGCTCGAGTGCCAGCTTTTCCGCATAGGTGCTTTTGCCGGAACGTGCTCCTCCGGTGATGAGTATGATTCGTTTCATTGGTATTTAGTCTGTATTTTGAAAGAATATCTTTGTTTTCCCGAGCAAAAATAGGAAATATTTGACGAAACGTTTGTTTTTTTAGGAAGGAATTTATTAACTTTGCCACCGTTTTTAAGGCATGACCTTGGAAATGTTTATGCGGCAGTAGCTCAGTTGGTAGAGCATCAGCTTCCCAAGCTGAGGGTCACGAGTTCGAGTCTCGCTTGCCGCTCCTCCATTTAGAGTTAGGCAGTTGCATCACAGCGGCTGCCTTTTTTTAAATATCGAGGAAAATGTTCGGGTCAAGCCATTTTAAACGTAGGAAAAACTTTAAAAAACGAAATAGAATGGCAGTAGAATTGAAAGACCTTACCAAACGTAGTGAGAACTATTCTCAGTGGTACAACGAGTTGGTGGTAAAAGCCGATTTGGCAGAACAATCGGCAGTACGCGGCTGTATGGTAATCAAGCCCTACGGATACGCTATCTGGGAGAAGATGCAACGTCAGTTGGACGATATGTTCAAGGAAACGGGACACGTCAACGCTTATTTCCCCTTGCTTATTCCGAAATCATTCCTCAGCCGTGAAGCGGAACATGTGGAAGGCTTTGCCAAAGAGTGTGCCGTCGTGACGCACTATCGTTTGAAGAACGATCCGAATGGCGGCGGTGTGGTGGTGGACCCTGCTGCAAAACTGGAAGAAGAGCTGATTATCCGCCCTACTTCCGAAACCATCATCTGGAACACCTACAAGAACTGGATCAATTCATACCGCGACCTGCCTATCTTGTGCAAGCCAAGACTATTGGTAGAAGATGAAGAACAGAGACAGTATCAGGACGCATTTGAAATCAAGAAGTATATTCATTTGGAAAAATACGATAAGGCTGTTATGGCAGCATTGATTTTAAAGGCTGAGGTTGTGGATGAAAACCGGCTGAATGTGGTATGGAAGCATCGGGATATTTATGAGAAGATTTTTTCCATACTGTAAACAGGTTGTGGTATAATAGGGGTGCTTGTTTTACAGGCACCCGGAAAGGATGAAACTATGATATATATTACAGGTGATACACATGGAAGATTTGAACGGATTGAGGCATTTTGCAGGCGTTTTCAGACTTCGTATGACGATATACTTATTATTTTAGGGGATGCAGGTATCAATTTCAGTGGGGCAAGATATGACAGCCTGAAAAAGCGGCTACTGGAGTCCCTTCCAATCACGATATTTGCCATTCATGGAAACCATGAACAGCGACCATATACGTTAGACAGCTACAAGGAAAAGCTGTGGCATGGTGGAACGGTATATTATGAAGAAGAATATCCTAGTCTTTTGTTTGCAAAGGACGGTGAGATATTCGACCTGAATGGAAAGCAGACGGTTGTCATGGGCGGTGCATACAGCATTGACAAAGAAATTCGTCTTGCATACGGCTGGGGCTGGTGGGAGGACGAGCAGCCCTCGGAAGAAATCAAAAGATAT
>OGDS01002039.1_pt1 | contig 13004 bp, 13 predicted proteins | sample 1570351 | NCBI WGS metagenome assembly OGDS01 (sample SAMEA2581974, study PRJEB24529) | metagenome | biome: Human gut stool | place: China | collected 2011
TTACCTGAAATGTGGTCTGTGCAACCGCAAAAATGGGCTTTTGGGGGTCAGAAGGCCCTTTCCACGCCTTCAGCTGGGCCAAATCGCTGAAAACAAATACCTCTCCCCGGGTATGTCCGACGATGCCCTGCACCTCCGGATGGGACGCATCACCGGCCACCACGAGCACTGCACCGGCGGCTTCGGCCTCGGAAGCGATCTTCTGTATCTTCTTCACGAAGGGGCAGGTGGCATCGTGATAAGTGCAGCCCCGGGCGTCCAGCTCGTCGTAAATACTGCGGGGGACACCGTGGCTGCGGATGACCACCTCGTAGCCCGTAGGGACATCAGCGGGGGTGTCTGCTACCAGTGCGCCCCGGCGCTCAAGGTCTTCCACGGTCTGGGGGTTGTGGATGAGGGGGCCGAGGGTGGCCACCTTGCGGCCCTCATCCAGCAGACCGTAGGTCAACTTGACCGCGCGGTCCACGCCGAAGCAGAAACCCGCAGTCTTTGCAAGTCTGATTTCCATTGCTTGTCCTTCCTATTCTAGCGTCCTTGCCCTCTCAGTCTCGCTTTGCTCAACAGATCCGGGTTGCGGCTCCCAGCGTCTGCTTCGCTGTCGCTCGCATTCTGCTGGCCGCGGCCCCAGCCTCGCCTCCCTCGATCCGCCACTGGCGGCGGTCGGTTCGGCTGCCCCCAAAGGGAGAGCCTTAAAGCGCAGCGGGCAAGCCGCCTTACAATTCACTCCACGCATCCAGAACGGCCTGCTTATTTTCCCGCAGCTTCTTTATGTCGCGGCGGCCTTCCATTGCAAACTGTGCAGCGGGCATGGGCTCGCCGAAGATGACACGCACCTTGCAGAACAGCTTCATCTTACCATCGGGGGTGTCGTAGTAGATACGGCAAGGCACGACGTCCACATTTGCTGCCGCCGCGATGACGAAGAGGCCGCTCTTGAGGGGAAGGAACTTTCCCTCCTGCTCCCGCGTACCCTCCGGGAAGAGCAGCAGTGTGCCGCCCTCCTGACACTTTTTCACGGTGTCGTCGATGACGCCGACCTCATCTTTCGTGCCGCGGACACAGACTGCACCGGCGCACCGGAAGAACCACGACAGGAATGCGTTTATCTCGAACAGCTCTTTCTTGGCAAACACTGTCATCCGCTGGCCCCAGAACCGGGTGATGACGACGAACACCGGGTCGATGGCGGAGATATGGTTGGGGGCAATGATGCAGCCCTTCGTGCCGATTTTTTTCAAGTTCTCCCTGCCCTCACACCGGACGCGGAAGCCGATGTGGAACACCAGCCATGCCAGCGGGACCAGAATATAATATAGTATCATCCGACCTTCTCCGTGATAATTTTCTTCATGGCCTCAAAGCTCTGCTCAAAATTCAGCTCCGAAGTGTCCAGCAGCACGGCATCGTCTGCCTGCTTGAGGGGGGCTGCGGCGCGGTGGGTGTCCTGATAGTCGCGCTGCTTGACGTCGGCCAGCACATCTTCATAGGAGGTATCGATGCCCTTCTGCTGGTACTCCTTCCAGCGGCGGGTGGCGCGGGCCTCCGGGCTGGCGGTGAGGAAGATCTTCACAGTCGCATTGGGCAGCACCACGGTGCCGATGTCGCGGCCATCCATCAGGATGTTCTGCGTCTTGGCCATGTCCCGTTGCATCTCCAGCAGGAAGGCGCGCACCGCCGGATTTGCGCCCACGGCAGAAGCCGCCATTCCCACCTCTTCGGTGCGGATGGCCGTGCTGACGTCCTCGCCATTCAGATAGATATGCTGTTCGCCCTCGATAAAAGCAAACTCGAGGGTGATATTGGGCAGCAGCGCATCGACTGCCTCGTTGTCCTTCGGGTCTTTGCTCGCGCGGAGGGCATAAAGGCCGATGGTACGGAACATCGCACCGGTGTCCACATAAATGTAGCCGAAGTCCGCAGCCAGACGCCGCGCCAGCGTAGATTTGCCTGCACCCGCAGGCCCGTCGATCGCAACAGAAATCATTTTTATATCTCCTTTTATATGAATCTGAAATTTCCAGCCGCTTAAACCTCTCCGTCACGGCTGACGCCGTTCCACCGCTGGCGGCAGTCGTTGTTGCCCTAACGAGGGGGCCGTCTGCGAAGCAGACTGAGAGGTCATTCCAGATGATTCGCAAAACTCTGTGCCGTGCAGAATGCGATTTGCAGATTGTAGCCGCCGGTATAGGCGTCCACATCCAGCACCTCGCCTGCAAAGTAGAGGCCGAGGGCCTTTTTGCTCTGCATGGTCTTGGGGTCGACCTCCCGCACCGACACGCCGCCCGACGTGATGACCGCGTGGGCCAGGTCGCCCCGGGCGTCGATGGACACCCGCCAGTGCTTCATCAGCTGTACCAGTTCCCGCTTCTGCTCCCGGGTGATCTGGTTTGCCCTGGTGGCCGGGTCGATGCCCCAGCGGGCCACCATGACCGGCTGCATACTGGACGGCAGCAGCTTCACCAGTGCGCCCTGCGCCGCGTGGTTCGCCAGAAGGGCAAAGTCCCGGGTAATGCGGTCATAAAGCTGTTCCTCACTGAGGGCAGGCTTCAAATCAATAAAAGCTTCGTACTTGTGCTTTTTCATGTCGCCCAGATGGCTCGACGCGCTGAGGGTCAGCGGCCCGCTGATGCCGAAGTGGGTGAACAGCATCTCGCCCTGCTCCTCGAAGATGGCTTTGCCGTCCTCGTGGAGAGTGAGAGTCACGTTCTTGAGGGCGAGGCCCATCATCTTCTTGCAGTCGGCGTCATGGCTCACGAGGCTGACAAGGCTGGGGACAGGCTCCACGAGGGTGTGGCCCGCCTGCTGGGCCAGCTTGTAGCCGTCGCCGGTGGAGCCGGTGGTGGGGTAGCTCAGACCGCCCGTTGCCACCAGCACGGCGTCCGCTTTGTACTCCCGACCCAAAGTTCCCCGCACTCCTACGCAGCGATAGGCCGGGCCTGGCTTTTTCTTTTTCGGGTGGCGCGGATCTTCCGGCGCGGCAGGCGCTTTTTCCGGCTGGGCCAGCGGCTCCAGCAGCAGCTTTTTTGCCCCGTCGTGGACGATGTCCGCTCCGTCTGCGTACCGCAGAAGGGCCTGCCGGATCTCTTCGGCCTTATCTGACACCGGGAACACCCGGCGTCCGCGCTCCACTTTCAGCTCCACACCGAGAGACTCAAACAGCTCCATCGTCTTGGCCGGTGGGAAAGCCCCCAGCGACGAGAACAGAAAGCGGGGGTTCGTCCGCACATGGTGCAGAAATTCCTCTGCGGTGCAGTCGTTGGTCACATTGCAGCGGCCCTTGCCGGTGACGAGAATTTTCTGAGCCGGTTTTTCCATATGTTCCAGCACCGTCACCTCATGCCCCTGCCGCAGGGCCGCGCCCGCCGCCATCAGGCCGGCAGCACCGCCGCCTACCACTAAGACCTTCATATTTCGTTTCCTCCGCTTTTTCTTCTGTCTTCACACTTATTCTAGTTTATCATACCAGAATCGACCGCCAAAAGCAATGTGAAAAAAGCAGGTACAGCGTTCTGCTGCACCTGCCCGGAAAATTTTGCTTATTTCATGGCCTTGATGGGGTCGAGATACTTTTCTCCCTCCATGACTTCCAAGTGGATGTGGCTCTCCTCGGCACACTCACAGCTCACGCTGCCCACCTTGCCGATGGTCTGCCCGGCCGAGACGGTGTCGCCCTTCTTCACCTTGGCGTCCGTCGTACCGCAGACCCGCCAGATCCTGCCGGAAGCGTCTTCAATGGCGACCACAGGCCCCCACTTGTCGTCCGTGCCGGTCTCCACCACCTTGCCTGCCGCCGGGGCGGTCACTTCCGCGCCCTTGTCGGCGGCGTAGTCCACACCGTTGTGGGTGCGCCAGTCACCCAGCGTCTTGCTGTAGACCAGCTCATCGCCGCTGTAGCTGTTTAAGACGCGCCCCGAGACAGGCTGCGTGGAGGCAGGCGCAGCCGAACTGCTGGCAGGCAAGGACTCGGTTTGCAGCGCGGAGGGTTCGCGCACCGAACCAGAGCCAGACCGCGCACCAGAAGAGGACGCAGCCCCACCGGACGAGCTGTCGGCTTTTGGCACATTGGCCACGCTGTTTGCTGCGGGTGCGTTCTGCTGCTGCCATTCGGCTTCCTCCTCTCCGGCAACGCCGGGCGATGTGTTGATGCCCTCGTCGATGCCGGGGGCGGTACTGGACGGGCTGCGCACCGCGTCCAGATCCTTCTTCAGCTCATTGCGCACCGTGCGCACAGCCCACACTCCGGCCGCTGCCGCCGCCAGCAGGCAGGCGGTGAGCACCAGCGCAAAGGCTTTGTCCCGCAAAAACTTTCTGAATTGCTCCATCGTTCGTTACTCCAATCCATCTTTGTGTACGGAATCGTTTCTTTGGTGGTAGTTTGGAGCGGTGGAGCGGGGTTTATTCATCCTTTATTAGAAAGGACACAAAAAGGCCCCGGCGGACCGGGGCCAAAAATCCTATTTAGTTGTTGCGGCTGCGGCTGTTCATGCCCAGCAGGCGGACGACGTACAGGAAGATGTTGATGAAGTCCAGATACAGGGTCAGTGCGCCGTAGATGGAAGCCTTCTCGGCCAGCTCAGCGTCGCCTGCATAGTAGGCGTAGATCTGGCGGAGCTTCTGGGTATCATAGGCGGTGAGCAGCATGAACACCACCAGGCCGATGCCGCAGTAGAGCACCGAGGTGCCGAAGCCAAAGCCGAAGAGCGCGCCCACGAGGCTGGTGACGATCATGGCCACCAGAGCCATCATGAGGCGGGGGCCCCAGCCGGTGAGGTCTTTATGGGTGGTGGTTCCGTACACAGCCATGAGGCCGAAATAGACCGCCGTGGCGAGGAAAGCCATGACCAGCGTGCCTACCGAGAACATCAGGAAGTAGTAGCTCAGGACCATGCCGTTTAAGATGGCGTATCCGAAGAACGCAGCTCTTGCTCCGTCGATGGACATCTTCTGCACCCGGGCGCTGAGCATGAACACCAACGCCAGCTCACCGATGGTGAGCAGGAAGTAGAGAGAATCGACCAGGTAGATAAGGGGCGTGGTCGCCGTGATATAGGCCATTGCGAAGGTGACGAGCAGGCCGCCGGCCATCCAGCGGTAGGTGCGGGTCATATAGTCCGATGCGCTCATCGAAGGCTCCGCATAGCCGCGGTCATAGTTGTTGTAATCCATAAGGAATCCTCCATTCAAAATCAGGGCATCGGTCTCGGCCTTGCCCCGGTCTACGAAATATAGTATACTGCATAGAAATGAACGATTCATGAAAAAGGCTGTGATATTTGATGTCCCTCGGACTTTATCTGCATATTCCTTACTGTTTTTCCAAATGCCGGTACTGTGATTTCTACTCCGCCCCCGGCCAGCGCGGCGTCCCCCGGGCCTATGTGGACGCTTTGCTTCGGGAACTCTCCCGGTTTGCGCCGGACGCGCCCCTGCGGCCGGACACCCTTTATTTCGGCGGCGGAACGCCCAGTCTGCTGGACCCGGCAGACGCCGCCCGGCTCATCGCCGCCGCACAGCCCCTACCCGGGGCCGAGATCACGCTGGAAGCCAACCCTGAGACCGTAACCGAAGACTCTCTCCGGGCATTCCGGGAGGCGGGCGTCAACCGCATCTCCTTCGGCGTCCAGTCGGCCCGGGACAGCCAGCTCAAGACGCTGGGCCGCCCCCACACGGCAAAGCAGGCGCGGGCCGCTTTCGCCGCCGCACGCCGTGCCGGGTTCGAGAACATCAGCGGCGACATCATGCTGGCCCTGCCCCATTATACGCAGGCCGAGTTCGACGAGACGCTGGAGCTTATCGAGGATGGCGGCGCGACCCACATTTCCGCCTACCTCTTGAAAATCGAGCCTGACTCCGCCTTCGGCCGCACGCCCCCCGAAGGTCTGCCCACCTCCGACGAGGCGGCAGACTTCTACCTCTATGCCGTCGAGCAGCTGGAACATCATGGCTACCGGCAATATGAGATCTCCAACTTCGCCCGCCCGGGCTATGAGGGAAAGCATAACCTCACCTACTGGGACTGCGGCGACTATCTGGGCATCGGCCCTGCGGCCCACTCCTGCATGGGCAGCAAGCGGTTCTACTACCCCGCCGACACCGAAGCCTTTCTGCGGGACGAGGCCGCGCCCGTCATGGACGGCGGCTGCGGTGCGGAGGATTATCTCATCCTGCAGCTGCGTCTGCGCAAAGGTCTGAGCCTCGACGAATACAAAAAACGCTATGGCAGGGAGTTTTCCACCGCACAGCTGGCCTTTGTGCAAAACTGCGTGAAGAGCGGCTACGCCAACTTTGACGGTCACACCCTCGCCCTCACGCCCGCCGGGCTCATCGTACAGAACAGCATCCTTGCCGAGCTGCTGTGAGCCTCAGTGAACAGCAAAGCTCATCGCCGCCAGCACAAAAACACCGATGATGCTGGCAATACGGCTCACCCTCTGCATCGCGTAATACCAGTCGGTGGGCTCACCGCCGTACACTTCCAGCCCGTGACGGAGGTTCCAGAACAGCAGCGGGAACCGGACATCCAGCACAAGGAGCACCACCAGCGCCCCGATCGGCAGCAGGAACGCCACGCTGCCCCGGGTCTCCCGCCGCCCGCCGACGGCCACATTATAGAGCCAGTTACAGCTGGGCCAGAGGTCGGATCTCTGGTATTCGCCGTTGACGATGACGTTCACCTCGTCGGCCAGGCCCCCATCGTCTTCCCTCCACAGGATGGCGTCGCCGGGGCCGCCCAGCGCGGTCCCGGTAAAAATGACCACTCCGTCCTGCTCAATTTTTACGCCCGGGTCGCTCATGCCCTCGGCTTTCGATTCGAGCCGATAGCGCCGCGTCTCTCCGTCCATCGTGAAATCCACTTCCGCACCGTTTTCCGTCTGAGCAACCTGCATGGTGTAGGCGGCATACGCATCCTTGCCCGAAAAGCTGCCGTCGGCCTGCCGGTACAAAAAGGCATCCCGCAGCCAGACCCCCGGGCGGAGTGCCGCCCAGAGATAGAGCACAGCGAGAAGCAGCGCGGTAAGAACGCAGAGCAGGCAGCTCGTCTTTTTCTCCATGGTCAGGCTCCTTTCGTTTCAGACCAGTTCGATCACTTTCCACCCCAGCTCCCGGATGGCTTCTTTATCATGGGTCGCCAGCAGGGTGGGCTTTGTGCCGCAGCGTGCCTTGAGCATGGCTGCGGCTTTTTTCATGACGGCGGGGTCCATGCCGGTGAAGGGCTCATCTAACAGAAGCGTGTCGCTCTCGGCCCAGAGAGCGCGCAGCAAGGCGGTGCGGCGCTTCTGTCCGCCGGAGAGCTTCCGGGCAGGCAGGGTAAGGGCCTCGTCATCCAGTCCTAATTGTATAAGGTCATCTCGTATCTGCTCTTTGTATTGTGTTTTGGTCTTGTACTGTTCTGCGGTCAGCACCAGCGCCACATTCTCTTCGGCGGTCAGCTGGGGGCAGAGCCTGTCTTCCTGAAAGACTGCGCCCACACGCCCCACGCCCTCCACGCTGCCGGAGGTGGGCGCTTCCAGCCCCATCAGGATGCGGAGCAGGGTCGTCTTGCCCCAGCCGCTTGGCGCCCAGAGCACCGCCGGGCCGTCCACAGTAAGAGAGAGGTTTTTGAAGAGAATTTTCTCTCCGAATCGTTTAGACAGATTCTTTATTTCCAGTTTGTTGTTGGTTTCACTCATTTTTCAGCCCCCTCTTCGCCCAGAACCGCCGCTACCGCTTTATCCAGCAGAGCGAGGAACAGCTTTTCGAATACGGCGCTCAGCAGGATGATGACGAAGGTCCAGGCAAACAGCTCCCCGGTGGAAAGGGTGATCTTTGCCCGGTAAAGCGCGTCGCCGATGCTGCCGTCGGGCAGGCCGATGACCTCTGCTGCTACGCCGCTCTTCCAGCAGATGCCCAGCGCCACGCTGCATCCCTGCCGGAACGCGGGCAGCACCGCCGGGAGCCAGACCGCCCGCAGACGCCGCCCCAGAGGCAGACGGAACACCTGCGCCATTTCGAGAAGCTGGCGGTCAGCACTCCCGATGCCGGTGCGCACTGCGCTGTAGAGGACGGGCAGCACCATCAAAAAGCTGATAAGGACGGACAGCGACGAGCCGCTGACCCACACCAGCGCCAGAATGATGAAGCTCGCCACCGGAGTGGCCTTGACCAGCTGCATCACGGGGGCGAGAAGGGCATCCACCCACTCCCACTTTTCGGCGGCTACCGCCAGCACCGCGCTGGACAGCGCGCCCAGCCCGAAGCCCAGCAGGATGCGCCCGGCGCTGAAACCGATGCGCTGCCAGAACTCGGCCTGCGGCAGCAACTCCACCAGCGCACCGATGGCCTGCACCGGCGAGACAAGAAAGACTTCCTGCCCGATGGCCACAGCCGCCGCCTGCCAGACGCCCAGCCAGAACACCGACGCCGCTAAGATTTGAATGCGGCGTTTTTTTGTTTTATCCATGTATTTCTTTGCTCCTGTTCGTTTTCTCGCTTTCAGAATATCACATCATGTATGAGAATACAATCCTTCATCTTTTCTTCTCTTGACATGAAGGTCATAAAACACTACACTGGAATAAAGTAATCCTTATTCTACGTGCCTCCGCGCACAGCTGGGAGAGATGACCATGCACGATTCCGCTCAGGCCCTCCGGGGCAAAAAGCTCCTTCTGGTGGGGTTCACCCTGTTCTCGATGTTCTTCGGGGCAGGCAACCTCATCTTTCCGCCCTTCCTCGGCGCACAGGCCGGGACGGCGCTCTGGCCCGCTTTTGTGGGCTTTGTCGTCAGCGCCATCGGCCTGCCCATCGCGGGCGTGGCAGCGGTGGCCCGGGCAGGCGGTCTGCCTACGCTGGCCGGGCGGGTCCATCCCCGCTTCGCACAGGTGTTCGCTGTGCTGGTCTATCTATCCATCGGTCCCTGCCTCGCTATCCCCCGCACGGCCAGCACCTCGTTTGAGATGCTGACGCCGCTGGTGGGGCGGAGCACACCGGGACAGTTCATCTACTCCCTCGTGTTCTTTGCTGCGGCGTACTTCGTGGCCCTCAAGCCCGAAAAGCTGACCCAGCGGCTGGGCCGCATCCTCTGCCCTGCCCTGCTGGTGCTCATCGTGGTGCTGTTCGCGGGCTGCATCCTCCGCCCGGCCGCGCCCGGCTACGGCACACCTGCCGAGGCTTACGCCGCCCTCCCAGCCGCACAGGGCGTGCTGGACGGCTATCAGACCATGGACGCGCTGGCAGCGCTCAACTTCGGCGCGGTCATCGCGCTGAACCTTCAGGCGGTGGGCATCACGGAGGAATCCGCCGTCCGGCGCGGCACCATCCGGGCCGGGCTCATCGCGGGCGGGATGCTGCTGGTGGTCTACGCCATGCTGACCCACATCGGCGGCATCTCGGGGGCGGCCTTCCCCGGCAGCAGCACCGGTGCTGCCGTCCTGACTGCACTGGCCGACGGCCTGTTTGGCCGGGTGGGACAGGTGCTTCTGGCCGCCATCTTCGTCATCGCCTGCTTCAACACCTGTGTCGGCCTCATCGCCAGCGTAGGCGAATACTTCCACCAGCTTCTGCCCCAGCTGCCCTACCCCGCCATTGCGGCTTTCTTCGCGCTGGTGAGTATGCTGCTGGCGAACATCGGCCTTGCGGACATCCTGAGCCTTTCCGTCCCGGTGCTGAACGCCATCTACCCCATCGCCATCGTCCTCATCGTGGTGGAGTTCCTGCCCGGACGGTTCCAGCGGACATCGGTCTGGCGGCTGAGTATCCTCTTCACGGCCATCCAGAGCATCCCTGCTGCCCTGCCCTTCGGCCCCCTCTCCGCCTTGATGAACGCTCTGCCCCTGAGCAGCCTCGGCTTCGGCTGGCTGCTGCCGGCCCTCATCGGCATCGGCGCGGGCCTTCTGACATAAGAAAGGGGCTGCTGCACTTTCGGCTAAAACGATGTGCAGCAGCCCCTTCTTTGTTTCAAAGCTTACTTTGCAGAGTTGCGGATAGCCGCCATGACCTTGCGCAGGACGGACGGCTCGGTGTAGTAGAAGTTATCGTCCGGCAGCTTGCCGCCCACGGCGGCGGGAGAGGCATCGTAGAGCACCTGCAGGTAAGCAGAGATGTCTTTCTTCATCTCCTGACCGTTGCGGTAAACGATGTTGCACTTGGGCAGGGCCTTCTTGGCGATAGCAGCCTTGGCCACCACGCCGACTTCCTCACAGAGGGCGGCGGTGCCGTCGATGTCCTCGTTCGCCGCCTTGACGCTCTTCTGGTAGTCGGTCAGGAAAGCTGCGATGACGTCGGGGTTCTGCTTTGCGTACTCGGTGCGCACCACGGTGACGCCGGTGATGAGCTGGGTGTCACAGACCCTGTTCCACTCGCGGGTCAGGTCGAGTACGACGCGGAGGTCGCTGTCCTTCATCTGGGCAGCGGTGACGTAGGGCTGAGGCAGGACGGCGATGGCATCCTTCCTGGCAGCGGCCATCTGGGCCGTGACCTCGGAAGCCTCGCTGTAGTATTCGATCTTCACGTCCTTGTCAGGGTCGAGGCCGTTCTTCTTGAGCAGATAGCGCAGGACGTACTCGGGCGTCGTGCCTTTGCCGGTGGAAAGGATGGTGCGGCCCTTGAGGTCGGCGAAGCTGTGGACGGTATTGCCCTTCTCCACGACGTAGAGGACGCCCAGCGTGTTGACGGCCATGACCTGGATGCCGCCTTTCGTTTTCTGGTAGAGGGTCGCAGCGAGGTTGGCCGGGATAGCGGCCATGTCGAGTTCGCCCTTGATGAGCTTCGGCACGATCTCATCGGCAGCGCCGTAGAGCTGCAGGTCATAGTCAAGGGAAGCAGTGCCGTCCTTCTCCATGCTCAGCAGGTTGACGAGGCCCATGGTGGTGGGGCCTTTCAGGCCGGCGATGCGCACTTTTTTGCTCGTCTTGGCCGATGCGCCGCAGGCCAGGACGCTGACCATCAGCACCAGCGACAGCAGCAGAGATGTCAGTTTTTTCATAGGATTTCGTTCCTCACTTTCATTGGGAGTAATTTTCCCGCAAAAAATTTGCAAAACCATTTGCTTTATGCCCTCAAGTTTACTATAATAAGAGAAAAAATACCGTTGCGCACGCAACGGAATCGCAGAAGGGCGGTGAGGGCCCGGGGAAAACCTCACGGAATGGGTATGGAAAATTATCTTCCGCTGTTACAATCCACCTCTCTGTTCGCCGGACTGGAAGCCGAAGCGCTCCGGGTCCTGCTGGGCGAAGTGGGGGCCGTATTGCGCACCTACAGCCGGGGCGAGACCCTCGTACTGGCCGGACAGTCGAACCGCCGGGTGGGCGTGGTGCTCTCCGGCGCCATCGAGGCCTACCATCCCGCCGCCAGCGGGGCGCGTCTGCCCATCAGCCAGATGGGGCCGGGCGGTGTGTTCGGCGACGTGCTGGGCGGCTCGAGCCTTTCCAGCCCGGTAACAGTGATGGCCTCGGCCCCCTGCGAGGTGCTGCTGGTGCCTTACGAGAAGCTTCTGCTGCCCGGGGCCGACCCGGCTCGCCAGCGGGTGCTGCAGAACCTTGTGCGCACCATCAGCGACAAATACTTCCTGCTCTCCCGCCGGGTAGACCTGCTGCTGCTCAAGAGCCTGCGGGCCAAGGTGTGCGCCTACCTGCTCAGCGAGGCCGAGGTTCACCACAGCCTCACCTTCACCATTCCCTACTCCCGCATCCAGCTGGCCGACTACCTCAACTGTGACCGCAGCGCCCTCTCCCGGGAGCTGAGCCTGATGCAGCGGGACGGCCTGCTCGAGACCTATAAGAGCAGCTTCAAGCTGCTGGAACCGGACGCGCTGCGGCACATGGTGCTGTAACAGCCTCTCTGTCAGCGTCCTTGCCCTCTCAGGCGCTCACGCGCCAGATTCCCCTTTTTGTCGCTTGCGCGACATCTTCCCCCGGCCGGGGGAAGTCTTTCCTCAGAGGGAGAGCCTTATATAGAAGGAGAACTTCATCATGTCCAAACCGATTTTATGGATCGTCATTCCCTGCTACAATGAAGAACAGGTGCTGCCCATCACGGCCCCCATGTTCCTGAAAAAGATAAACGACCTCGCCGCAGCGGGCCTTGTCAGCGAGAAGAGCCGGGTGCTCTTCGTCAACGACGGCTCCCGCGACGCCACCTGGTCCCTCATCCAGAAGTTCGCCTCTGAGGATGAGCACTTCATCGGCATCTCCCAGAGCCGGAACCGCGGCCACCAGAACGCCGTGCTGGCCGGACTGATGGAGGCGCTCCACAGCGGCAGCTGCGACATCACCATCTCCATCGACTGCGACGGCCAGGACGACATCAACGCCATGGACGAGATGGTCAAAAAGTATCTGGACGGTGCCGAGGTAGTCTACGGCGTGCGCAGCCGCCGGGACACCGACACCTTCTTCAAGCGGTTCACCGCCGAGGGCTTTTATCATGTGATGAACGCTCTGGGCGCGGATATCGTGTTCAACCACGCAGATTACCGCCTGATCAGCACCCGCGTGCTGGAAAGCTTTGCGGATTACAAGGAGGTCAACATCTTTTTGCGGGGCATGGTGCCGCTGGTGGGCTTTGCCCACGATGTGGTCACCTACGAGCGCCACGAGCGTCTGGCCGGCGAGAGCCACTACCCCCTGAGCAAGATGCTGGCGCTGGCTTTTGACGGCATTACCAGCCTTTCCAACAAACCCATCCGCATCATTACCGGGGCGGGCATCGCCGTGAGCCTGGTCGGCTTTATCGGGGTCATCTGGGCCATCGTGTGCGCCGCCATGGGCAGCAGTGTGGCAGGCTGGGCCTCTACCGTCTGCATCGTCTGCTTTATGGGCGGTGTGCAGCTGGTGTGTCTGGGCGTGATCGGTGAGTATATCGGCAAGATCTATATGGAAACCAAAGCCCGCCCGCGCTATATCATCTCGGAGCGCACATGGGCTCCCTACGAAAGGAAATATCACGGATGAGCAAGCAAAGTTGGAAGGGCAGCACCCTTTTGAACCCGGAGCCGCCGGTACTGGTATCCTGCGGAGGGCTGG
>OGDS01002051.1_pt1 | contig 12904 bp, 7 predicted proteins | sample 1570351 | NCBI WGS metagenome assembly OGDS01 (sample SAMEA2581974, study PRJEB24529) | metagenome | biome: Human gut stool | place: China | collected 2011
GATTTCCTCCGGCGTATGGCTTCTTCTTGGTGCGCTCTTGTCGTGGCGGCACTTCTCCGAAAAAGCATAGTGGCTTGCAGCCGATCATGTTGTTGTCAAGGTACGATGTTGTCTTGTAAGAAGTTGTGGACTTTCCAAAATGCAAAGGGTTCGTTTCTGAAAGTAGTCCCTACACCCTATACAAACTTAAAGGGGTATTTTTAAACGGGGTCTTATGAAAATTTGGGAAATTTTCACTTTTTCAAACAACCTCCTATACCTATAACATTCTAAAAAGGGTGTTTGGCAACCTGATTTTCAGATTTTGTTTGGAAAACTTCTTACACCAATATGAATCTATAGGGCCGTTTTGGAATACAATTTTGGACAAAAAGAAAAACGGCAAAGTTCACAATAGAACCTTACCGTTTTGGGGAATGCTGCACAGCAGCACCGTATTATTTCTTTTGGTTTATTATTTCATAACTGCGTTCAGCAATGTCTGATAGTCACTCACCACATCGTACACCACGTTTTCATCGTTCAGTGCCTTGAAATGTGCACGGGCACAATCAATTTTCGCCTGTTCTACCGGGGTGATGTGATTGAGCTTCATGGAATCCAGTGTGCCTTTGGTTTCAGCAACAAAGTAGATGTGCTTGACTGTGCCCTCATAGAACGCAATCGCCCAATCGGGATTGTATTTTCCAACAGGTGTGGAAATATAGAATCCATCTGGCAGCTTTACATAGACTGCCACATCACGGTTCGTATCGAGGTCGGCGGCAAAATCACGCTCGTTGCTTGAATCGTAAATCAGATGGTCATACAGATGCCGCTGTACTTTCATGACGTTCGTACCGAGTTTTCCCTTCAAGGTCGGCTCAGTGAAAATGTCCGTATCGTAATGTTCATCCAGAATATTGTAGGTGATATGCTGGATGATGGCTGTTGCCTTTTCGTCATTGATGAGGGCAGCTGCTTTCAGAATGAACTCTTCCGGGTTGTCCTTGAACTGATCGAATACCGCTTTTTCAATGCCAACCAGAATCTGTACAATCGCCTTGCGGGTCAGCGTGGTTTCGGCCACCAGCTTGCCGATCAGGTCATACTTGACGCTCTGGCTGGCGTGAATTTTAGTCTGTGGGTCATATTTATGCTGATCCGCTTTTGCGAAAGCAGAGCCATCTAACAGAGAATCCTTGGATTTGATCTCCGTCATTTCACCGGATTCTACTTTGAAGTAAATCTTTGATACGTTCAGATTGCGGTTGAGCGAGCGAATGGACTTTTGCACCAGTTCGTCCGTGTCAAAATCCACCACATAAACCGATTTCGGGCTGATTTTGTTCCAAAGGGCCTTGAACTCCGGCATGGCCAGCTTGTCCGGGTCGATTTTTAATTCCACATTGTTGGAACGTGCATTTTCAGGCAGCATGACCTTATCGCTGTAAACAGAATCCAACAAATCAATGGCCGATGCTGCACAGTCTGCAACTTCTTCTGCCACCTGCACCGCATGGTTTGCATGGTCGGCATAGTACTTATCCGTCAGCGCACCATGGCGGTCCACATAGCCATTCTGTACCAGATCAAAGTAGATGGCAGCGGCGGTATCTGTATCCACAATCTGTTCGTTGCCGTTTGTATCCGTAAGAACTCTGCCAACAAACAAGGCTGCATCCACCTTTCTGGGGCGGTTTGCAACTGCTTCGGCCAGTTCGCTTTGCAAGCCTTTGGCGAAGCTGTCATAACTTTCGCTGGCAATGACAGTCAGGATATTGATGTTATGCACATCGTTGCCCAGAACATTCGCATCCATGCGTTCGCCGTTCTGGTTGACGCACAGACGCAGGCCGCGGCCAACCTCCTGCCGTTTGCGGACTTCACTGCTGCTCTGTTTCAGGGTGCAGATCTGGAACACGTTCGGGTTATCCCATCCTTCCCGGAGGGCAGAGTGTGAGAAGATAAAGCGCACAGGGGAACGCTTGGGGTCCCGGTCAAGAAGAAGCTCCTTGTTTTTCATAATCAGGTCATAGGCACTGATGTCATTGGAGGTTTTCTCCCGCTTGTCATCGCCTGCAACCTGATTGACAAAATGGCCTTTCTTATCCACCGAAAAATAACCCGCATGGGTATCGTGTGCAGAAATTGCTTTCAGGTAGCGGATGTAATCATCCTCGCCCAGCGAAAGCTGCATCTGGCCGACAATATCCTCGTACTCCTGCTCAAACATCTCTGCATAAATACCGTTGTAAGGCCGGCCTGCGGCATCGTAGCACTTGTACTTGTCCACCTCGTCAATAAAGAACAGGCTCAGCACTTTAATGCCCTTGTGGAACAGCTGGCGTTCCCGCTCAAGATGCGAAAGGATCGTTTCCCGAATCTGGATGCGGCGCAGCTGGTCCTCGTCCACCTTGCCGACCACATCTCCGGCAAACAATCGGACACCATTCAGAAATTCAATGTGGTTATCACGGCCATCAATCTCTTTCACCACATAGCCATCCTTGTATTCGTCCAGATTGCCGGAGTAGTCATAGAGGTTGAATTTCAGCCCAACGGTGCGCGTTACTTTGCGCAGGCCGGATTTTCCCTTGCAGTCGAACTGAATCGTTGCCGTAGGGTCTGCCTTGGAAAGATTGATGCTTTCCAGATAGACAAACCCATCCGTAGCGGTACTGCCGGATTCCGTAATGCCTTTGACCACGATTTTCTTGACCAGACGCTTATTATAGGCTTCCATCGCATCCAGCCGGTAGACCATGTTGTAGATGCTGTCTGCACGGTGGGTAGCCGAGTAGCGCAGGGTGATCATCGGGTTGAACTCTTTCATCCGCTCTTTGGTCTGCTTGCCCTCTACCGACTGCGGCTCATCAATAATCAGGATCGGGTTCGTCTTTGCAATAATGTCAATGGGCCGACGGGAACGGAACTCGTCCAGCTTCATATAAATACGGCGGGCATCTTTGCCTTTGGCATTGAACGCCTGCGAATTGATGATCATGGCATTGATGGAACTATCCGAGGCAAAGCGGTCAATTTCCGTCAACTGTGCGGAGTTGTAGATAAAGAAGCGGATCTTCTTGCCGTACTCCTCTGCAAAGTGATCCTGTGTGACCTCAAACGATTTATACACGCCCTCACGGATGGCAACACTGGGCACGACCACGATAAACTTACTCCAGCCGTAATGCTTGTTCAGCTCATACATGGTCTTGATATAGGTGTAGGTTTTGCCGACACCTGTTTCCATCTCAATGGTAAGGTTATAGTGTCCCTCCAACTGCTTGGACGGCTCAATCTGGTTGGTGCGTTGGATTTTTTGCAGGTGCTCCAGAATAATACTGTCGCTCAGCTCTGGTACAATATGTTCATTGCGCCAGCCTGTGAAGCTTGTTTCCATATCGGTCTGGTAAATGCCGCTGCCGTTGTCGATGCGGTAATTCGTAGTCAGGTAGGGCTGACCCGCAAAGACGTCCACCACGGCTTTTGCGGCATCTGCCTGAAATTTCTGGTGTTTGAATTGAAGTTTCATCTGCTGTTCTCCCTCAAATCACCTTGACATCGGTATCCTGTGCATACAGCTTGAAAATCTCAAACACATTGATCTTTTCCGGGCTGCTGGCAAAGGAAGAATCCCGGAACACTGCACGGCGCGGCTTGCGCTTGGCGATTTCCTTGATAACATTTTCCGGCACATTATTATCAAAGCAGGCAACCAGGGCATCGGGAACATTCAGCGCAGCATCGCCGGGTGCGTAGGTATGGACAGTGCAGTTGTCGATTTTCTCAGACCGATACGGCATGGACAGCGGCAGGCCCCAATCCAGCAGACAGCCAAACAGCAAATCAAGGTCGGTGCGGTCCTCCTTGATGTTGCTTTCCAAATCTTCAAGGTTGGTCTGGGAGTATTCTTCGGCAGAATAATAGACGTCCTTCATATTGGTATCGTCCAGCTTGAAAACACGGAAGCCCACATCTGGATTCTTGCTGATATCCACCATTTCAATCGGCGGCTTTCCATCTCCAGCGTCAATCGTTTTTACAATTTTAGCAGTGGTATCATCGCCCGGCTTAGAGCCATCCATGCGGTTCAGAGGAACGCACTTCCAGCAATCATCTTCCTGCTTGATTTTTTCGCCAGCTCTGCGAATACGTTCTTTACCAATTTCGCAAATATTCTTATATCCCGCTTTATAAGCTTCACCATCTTCGTCACAAGGCTCCGGTAACTGTACCATGATAAACTTACGGTGGCCGCCATCTTTAGCGTTCAACTGCATAACAGCATTTGCTGTCGTTGCTGAACCTGAGAAGAAATCAAGACAAATACAGTCTTTTGTATTTCTGTATGATGCCAATAACTTCTCAATCAATCGTGTCGGTTTTGGATAATCAAGTATTTTTTGAACGCCAAAGATAAGTCGCAATTCCTCGTCTGCATCTTCGTTTGAGCCCCATCCAGAACGGTTCAGATTATTCAAATCAATCGGTGCATTATACGATACATCTGAATCATCTCCAACACGCGGCAACCAATCTTTTAAGGTTTTATATCGTGTTTCATTAACAATTCTACGCAAATAAAGGTCTCTTGTAATATACAACTCTTTTTTCTTTGCGTACTGTGTCATTGCGCTTTGCGAATAACGCCAATTTCCTTCCAAAACCAAGTCTTGTGCCAACATACTGTTTTTTATAACCAAATCAGAATGAAGGACAATACTCATGGTCGTATCACTTATTTCAGTTCCTTTAGGCAAAAAGAAATTTTTTTCTTTATATTTGCTGATAATGCCAGAAGGAATCGTTCGTAACTCTCGTTTATTAACTGCATTTATACAAGGATATGTTTCTGTGTTTGTCTTAATTTCGCCGATTAGGCCCTCAAAAGAATCGGCGTCTTTGCAATATACGACGATGTATTCTTTAACATTTGTGATAGAATTTGAAAGAAACGACCCCTTCTTTTTCTTTTCCCACACTAGTTCCGCAACAAAATTAGAAGCGCCAAATATTTCATCGCAAATTGATTTTAGTGCCGAGACCTCATTATCATCAATGGAAATAAAAATCACACCATCTTCTGAAAGAAAATTTCGGGATACCAGCAATCTGGCGTAAAGCATAGAGCACCAGTCCGAGTGAAAACGTGGGTTGGATCTTGTGTTTTCTTTAAAAAGTTTATTACCGTCATTATCTCGTAGCCCTATACCATCTTCATATTCAGAAGTCTCCATAGTAAAATCATCAGGATAAACAAAATTATCCGTTCCCGTATTATACGGCGGGTCAATGTAGATCATTTTGACCTTGCCCAGATAGCTCTCCTGCAACAGCTTGAGTACTTCCAGATTGTCACCCTCGATGTAGAGATTCTCGGTATCATCCCAGTTCTTGCTTTCTTCCGGGCAGGGGCGCAGGGTCTTGCGAATGGGCTTGTTGGCTTCCACAATGGATGCCTTTTTGCCCACCCATGTAAACTCGTATGCTTCATCTCCGTCTACAACGTCCGGCGAGAGCATCTGCTTCAGCAGTTCAAAGTTGATACCGCGCTTGTAAACCTTGCGGTCGGGAGTACTTTTTTCCGCATCCAGCATTTCTGTGATGCAGTTGGGGAAAAGCGCGGCGATTTTATCAATGTTCTGGGCTGTCAGGTTGGGGGTCTGCATTTTCAGCTTGTTCATTCGGATTCTCACTTTCTTCTATGGGAGGAGTTTCACCAATATTTTTCTCCAAATCATCTTGAGGCTTTGAAAGTTCACCATGTTGAGCTTCAAGAATACGGAGGATGTTTTGATATTGCTCCTTGATTTCGGGAGAACTTAATGTTTGCACCAATTTTATGTAGGCTGGCATTTTTTGTGAGGCTTCTTCAATAGTCTTTGCCAATTCGGCATATATTGACGACGCAGATTTTTGAGCAATCTTAGCTTGCATATCTCGAATGGTAGGCGAAATTTCAGCCTGCGACGCAATATCGTGAAAAATCTTCTCATACGGAGAATGCGGCACATTAACGGATATTGCCATAGCCGTTTCATGGTCTCTAAGAGCTTGGTTTAGAGTGGAGTTAAAAGACTGTGTATCATTCGCTTCTTCTTTTTCTGGGGATTTAACAAGTTTATTTAACTCGTCGTCCAACTGGTCATTTATCTTTTTGATTACACCTAGTGCTGAAGTATAAGAAGCCGCATCCATATTATGTGCGTGCATAACATCGTTTCGATAATTTTTCACCCGAATAAAGTCGCTTCGCAGAATAGAAATAGTTTCGTGGCCGATTAGAGAATCCCATAAGGTGCTTTCGGAAAGCTGGTTGATAGTGTTTATAATCTCATCTCTTGTAAATTGCCATGATTTTTCATTGATGCTTTTTTTGACATCTTTTATAAATTGAGTATCTGTGAAAAGCAGTTCAAAAATCGTGCCAAGATCTTTGCTCTCTAACTCCTTGATATTTTGAGAAGCGGTAGCATCATGTTGCAAAGCACTTTTTAAGTATAAAAGTTTCCGCAATTTTCTTTCAAACTCATTAAAGTACGGATAAAGAGATTTGTTAAAATATGCGGCACTCTCGTTTGTCAAAATTGTCGGATTGAATTTTGATGTAATATAACCATTGGTTTTTGATAATGTTTTTGCGCTTTGAAAATTTTCACCAGAAGCCTCATAGACAGCAATCCAGCAAGAGGAATCTTCTATGTTTTGAATTGAACAACGAACATTTTCCGGCCTATAAGATTCAACTTCTGCTTTGTGGGTATCTTCAACGAATAGATATTCCTGTTTCACCTATTTTGCCATTCCTTTCGCATTTCATCGACAGACTTTCCAAGGATTTTTGCTTCGAGATAATATGCTTTCCACTGCAAATCTTGATATAGATTTTCTTTTGACGCTTGTTGAATTGAAACACCAGAAGGAACATTTGCATGAAGCAGATTCCAAATCATTTTATTATCTGGATGCTTTGCGTTTGTTTCACAAATCTTTTGGCGAGCAGTATCTTCATCAAATGGAGCTGTTCGCAAAATCATCTGAATATCGTCAATCGTTAACAGCATATCTGCTATTTCAGCGGCGGTATGAACCGATGAAAGATTGTTATCCATCTTATAACTCCTCCTTTGTAAGTTGTTCCAGATTCTTTTTTAGTTGTTTCAGTTCTGCGTTCATCTCCACCTGACGATTGAACTGTTTTTCTTTCCGAATCTTATTCTCCAACGCCGCAATCTGCTTTTGCAGTTTTTCACGTTCCGCAGAGCGTTGGATGTTCTCCGCAATGCTGTATGCGGCACTCCAGCTTTCACCCTGCAATTGGGCAATCTGCCGCACCAGTCCATCGTAAACCGCCTCTAAGCTCAGGCCGCTTATCGCAAGGGACAATTCTGTTTCTGGCATCCAGTCTGTATGCAGATAACGGCTCACCTTGGCACTGCTGTTCGCAGATGTATCTTTACAGCCGATCCAAGCCTGCACTTTATTCTCATAAGAAAGAACAAACAGAATGTGATAGAGGATTTCACTGTCGATTTGGCGCAGAACAGCTTCATCCAGTTTTGGCCCGGTCAGACACAGCTCGAAAATCTCGATCTCTGTCACCCGCTCTCCGGCAGTGAGATTCAAGGTGGACACCGCCAGCTTGTTGCGCCAGTAGATACAGCGCAGCTGGTCTGCAAACAATCGCTTGACTGCCGCTGGAACGGCAGCATTTTCATAGAACTTCTGTTTCGGAATCCGTTTGTTAAACTCCGTGGAGGGTGGAAAGCCCAGCATTGATCTCACCTCTTATTGTACCACAAGGAAGCAGATCAGTTCAAAGTCATCCAGCCCGGAAATCGAAGAAAGCAGGGCCGTCGTACCGCCCATCTTGAACAGACTGTCAATGTCGCTCTCTTCCTTTGCATCCAGAATGGAACGGATGGCCTCGCTCAGCAATTCGGAATAGGCCGACATATTCTTTCCATCGTCCGTGGCCTGATTGAACTGTTGGCAAAGGCTCTGGTCGGGTTCGGTTTTGCCTTTGCAGAGCAACCGCAGACGATCCAGCAGCTCTTTCGGAGAAAGATAATCGCAGACAGTCGAGCCATCCTGCCCAATATAAACCATGTAGAATGGATGCAGACGGTTTTGCTGATCCACATTGATCTCATTGTTGATGTTTTTCAGAACAAAGATTACACCCGGAGGTGCATCGGGCGTAGATGCAACAATTGCGTGCATCCCAAGCGGCGTATGCTCCACATCATCGTGTTTCTTCATATAGTCCAGCAAGTCCAACCGGAACTCGTTCAATCCCAAGTCCATAATGGAAATGCCGCCCGACATTTCTTCCAGATCGACCACCTCGTTTTTCAGCCGTTTGAGCTGTGCACTGCGATATTCCAAATCGCCTTTTTCTTCCGGGCTGATGAGGTTATCATCCCCTGTGGAAGTCATGACCGTCAGCTTCATCCGGGTTTCCACGCGGCCTTTCAGGTTGATGTACTCATCCAAATCCACATCCGGCCAGAAGTTGACCAACTGGATACAGCAATTCTGGCTTCCGATGCGGTCAATGCGGCCAAAACGCTGGATAATGCGCACAGGATTCCAGTGAATATCATAGTTGATCAGATAATCACAGTCCTGCAAGTTCTGACCTTCGGAAATGCAGTCGGTGGCGATCAACAAATCAATATCCGCCTGATTTGCGTTCGGCAGGCTGTCCCGCCGCTTGGAAATGGGCGAAAAGCAGGTGAGAACTGTATTCAGATCACCACTGAGTTTGGGAATGGTTGTTTTACCATCCACGCTGCCGGTGATTTCGGCAGTGTTCAGCCCAAACGCTTGCTTTACATAGCCGGAAATATTCTGATACAGATAGTCAGCAGTATCTGAAAACGCAGTAAAAATAATGATTTTCCGGTTGCCGGGATTGATGGGATGCCTTTGCTTTTCGTCAATCAGGCGCAGCAATTCTTGCAGCTTGGCATCGTATGCAGGGGTGATATCCTGCACCATCAGGGAAAGAAGCTCCAGATTTTCAGCATCCTTTTCCAGATCATGCAGCCACGAAACATGATCCATATCCGCAAGATCAATCTTTACTTTGCGGCCGACTGTAAAAATGTCGTTGTTCTGGTCATCATCGTCCCAATCGGTTGCATCGGAAATGTCGTTCAGCTCCAGCACACGGCTGCCATTTTGATATGAACGTACCGATTGCATGGTATCTTCGATCAGTTTACTGATTCGGTCAATCGTCAGCCGGAACGCATAAACAGAACTTTCCAGCCGTTTGAGCAGGTTAATGCTCATCAGACGGCGGATTCCCTCTTCACGGCCTGCCTGCGTCAGTCCCTTTCCATGCTGGCTGGGGTCGATGTATTTGGAGATCCGAGAGGACAGAATAAAGCTGGTTGGTGTGTAAATGTGCAGCGTCAGCGAATCCAGTACACTATAAATCTGTTGGTAGTTGATTGCATTATCAAGGCTTGTCAGGCATGGCTGCACAGAGATTGGCTTCAACCGTTCCGGGAAAGTACCAACATCAGAAATATTATAGTATTTTTCGATATGTCGGCGAGAACGTGCAATCGTCACACTGTCCAGCACCTCAAAGAAATCGAAGTCCAGCGCCGCAAGCAGCGCATTTGTGGTACGCTCTGTGACAGGAAGCTTGCTCCATGTATTGAAAGCCTTTTGCGCCTGCCGGAAAATTTCATCAATCGGAGACGAAGTATTCAGCTTTTCATTGATTTTTCCGGCATCTCCCTCATAGGCGAGCGCAAGTTGGTTTTTCAAATCCACAAAACGATTATTTACGGGTGTTGCCGAAAGCATCAGCACCTTGGTGCGCACTCCAGAACGAATCACGCGATTCATCAATTTTGTGTAGCGGTTTTCTTTCTCATCCGTAGAGGTATTACTGCCATTGCGGAAATTGTGGCTTTCATCAATCACAACAAGGTCAAAGTTCCCCCAGTTAAGTGCAGCAAGGTCAATACCGTTAGAGGTTCCGCCGGAACGGCTCAAATCTGTATGGTACAACACATCGTAACGGAAACGGTCTTCTACCAGTGGATTGTTGACGTAGTTGCCTTTATAGATGTTCCAGTTTGCTGCCAACTTTTTGGGACAGAGTACCAAAACGGATTTGTTGCGATTTTCATAGTACTTGATTACAGCCAGTGCAGTGAACGTCTTGCCAAGGCCCACGCTGTCTGCAAGAATGCAGCCGTTATACTGTTCCAGCTTGTGGATAATGGCCAACGCTGCATCTCGCTGAAAATCATAGAGCATATTCCAGATTTTACTCTGCGTGAAGCCTGTAGCTTCATTTGGGAGATTATCTTCTGACACATCCTCCAAAAATTCACTGAAAATATTGTAGAGGGTGAAGAAATAGATAAAGTCCGGGCTGTTTTCTCGATAAGCTGTGCTGATGCTTTGCAATACAATGTCTGTAACATCCTGAAGTCGGGAAGAATCATTCCAGATTTCATCAAACAGCGACAAAAAGTAACGGCCGTTTTCAAAAGCTTCGGTTCGCTGAACAGGGTAGTATGCGTTGTTTCCGCGTTCACAACCAAGGTCGACCGTTGTAAACCCACTGATTGGCATATAGGAACTTTCACCAACCGTCATGAAACCGGGCATTTGCTCTCCACTGACATTGGAACGAAATTTTACTTTCCGTCGCACCCAGTCGGCACATTCTTTCGCCAGTGCTTTTTGAGTGAGTTCATTCCGCAAGCGAACCTCAAATTCTGTGCCGTAAAGGCTCTTTTCGCGGGTCAATTTCGGAATATAGAACTCTCGCCGCTCTTTTGGCGTGTTTTCCTGCACAAAGGTCGGTGAAGTAAAAATAAAGCGAAGTTCCGCGATTTCTTCCAACTGTTTCTTTAATTCCTGATACGCATAAATGGAAAAACAGGCCGCAGCAATGGACACGCGGCTCCCTTTCTGCATAGTATCCTGTAAATCTTCCCGAACAGTATGGTTGATATTATCCAGAATTTTCATAGAAGAGTCCCCGCAATCGACTGACTAAAGCGAAAATTAACTTTCAACGACAAGACACAACAATTCATTTTAATGATACTCTAATCAGGTCGGAAAATCAATCGTTGCCCAGGCAGAAAAAGCTCAGCAGGTACTAAACAGATAAAAAGTTTTGAATTTGGCCTTCAAATAAGGTATAATGAATTTACAAACGCTAAAGATTAAGAAGCGAGCAGGTGATACCATGCCTTTCCCCCTCGACCATTACATTGAAGCCTCTCATGTTGATTACAAGGAACGCCTTGAAGAGAAAAAGCCGCGCAGCTGGCTGAAATCCGTGTCGGCATTTGCCAATACCGAGGGCGGACACCTGATTTTTGGCGTAAAGAATGAGCCGCGCGAGGTCGTAGGATTGGAAAATCCGCAGGCTGTGGTAAGCAGATTGACGGAACTTATCAAAGTCCGCATTGACCCTACGCCGCGCTATCGGGTGCGGGAGGTCGAAATAGAGGGCAAGTCCTGCGTTGATTTGGAAGTACAGGACGGCCCGGCGTATCCATATTATTATGCCTTTGACGGTTCCCATACGGCCTATGTGCGGCATGGCGACCAGTCCGAAGAAGCCACTTCACGGGAACTGAACGAGCTGATCCTACAAGGTATGAACCAGACCTTTGATGCCCTGCCCAGTTCTTATCGAGTGGGTGATGTCAGTTTTACACTGCTGGCCGCGACGTTTAAGAATCTGAAAAAAGAGGATTTCGACCTTGAAAAAGACTTGCCCTCCGCAGGATTGGTAACAGATGATGGACAAATCACGAATGGCGGCCTGCTGCTTTGCGATCAAGGCGTTCTGAAACAATCCCGTATTTTCTGCACGCGCTGGAAAGGCAACTACAAGGGCAGCATTGAAGAAGATGCTCTGGATGACAAGGAATTTCAGGGTGCAAGTCTGATCACGCTGCTGCAAAATGCGGAAGATTTTGTTCGCAACAACAGCAAAAACCCGTGGAGTATCCGTGGTATGACCCGTGAAGAACGCAGTGACTACCCGTATAAGGCCGTTCGTGAGGTGCTGGTCAATGCGCTGATCCATCGGAATTATCAGATTCTTGGTTCGGAGATTCATGTAGAAGTGTTCGATGATCGGCTGGAGATTACTTCGCCGGGCGGCATGATGAATGGCCGCAGGGTGCAGGACATGGATATCCGGCACATTCCGTCTATGCGGCGCAATCAGGTTATTTCAGACGTGTTCTCACGGCTTGGCTTTATGGAGCGCCGTGGCAGCGGCATTGACCGCATCCTGAACTCTTATGTGGAAGTAGCCCAGAAGCCGACTTTCTACTCGGATTCGGATTTCTTTATCGTCACACTGCCGAATAGAAGTGTAGCGACTCCGGCACAGATCAGTATGGAAAGTGTGGCAAGTGGTGCGGAAAGTGCGGAAAGTGCGGAAACCTCTGCGGAAAGTGCGGAAACTTCTACAGTGCTCCACGGAATGAGTACGGATGCAGAAGTGAGTGAACTTTGCAAAAGGCTGGATAATACCAGGCTGACTGCAAGTACAAAAGAACGGACGCTTGAACTTTTCAAGAGATATCGGTATCAATATCAGTTCCGCAGCATAAACGTTGCACAGCTATATGGCGTTCAGAAATCGCGTGCATCCTCTATTATCAAGAATCTTATCAAGCATGGATTGGTGACGTCACCAGAATATGGCGTATACCAATTTGTGAAGAAGTAACACCGCTATCAACAGGTGGTTTTTGAAAACCAAGCGGTGAAGCTGTTACAGCCCATGGAACGTCTTAATATAATTTGAATTATCATAATCGAAATTATATTAACCACTTGTGTGAAAATGCCCACTCCCCTGAGAACTCCTCAGACGAGTGGGCATTCTTCTTTCCGTGTATCAAATTTACCT
>OGDS01002055.1_pt1 | contig 12885 bp, 10 predicted proteins | sample 1570351 | NCBI WGS metagenome assembly OGDS01 (sample SAMEA2581974, study PRJEB24529) | metagenome | biome: Human gut stool | place: China | collected 2011
AGTACACACAGGACGAGCTTGCCGTAGCCGCGCGCCCTCTCTGCGAGAACGAAGCTCTGCGCGGGAAGCTCCTTGAACTCCTGCACACGTTCTCCTACACCGACAGCGCCGGAGCCGTAAAGCAGGTGCAGAGTATCAGAGACCTGCCGCCGGAATCCTACGCGGCTATGGCGAACGGTATCAGACAGCTCGGAGGTAAGATATAATGCCTGAAACTCATGCCTTGCTTTCGGCTTCCTCGGCGAAGCGCTGGCTTGCGTGCCCGCCAAGCGCGAGGCTCACTGAGAATATGCCGGACAGCGGCTCCGGATACGCCGCGGAGGGTACCCTTGCGCATTCGCTGTGCGAGCTGAAGCTCCGCAGGAAGTTTGAGGGGCTGAAAAAGTCCGCGTTCGACAAGGCGGCCGCGGAGATACGGAAGGACGAGCTGTACTCCCTGGAGATGGACGGTTACACCGACCAGTACATCGACTACATATCGAAGATAGTGCATAGTTACAGCACGAAGCCCGCCGTCATTCCGGAACAGCGGGTGGATTACTCCGGGATAGCACCCGGCGGCTTCGGAACGAGCGACTGCATAATACTCTGCGGCAATGATATGCACATCATAGACTTTAAGTACGGCAAGGGAGTTCCGGTAAGCGCGGAGGATAATCCACAGCTCAAGCTGTACGCGCTGGGAGCGGCGCGGGAGTACGATATGCTGTACGATATCCGGAACGTCACTCTGCATATCGTCCAGCCGCGCACCGAGGACGGGAACTCTTCGTGGAGCCTTTCACGGGAAGCTCTGGAGGAGTGGGGCGAGAGTATCATTCCGACCGCAAGGCTCGCGTGGGAGGGCAGGGGAGAATTCTCCTGCGGAGATCACTGCCGGTTCTGCAGGGCGAAGGCTACCTGCCGCGCCAGAGCGGAGCATATCCTCTCGGAGGCGGAGTTCTCCGCAGTTCCGCCGGAGCTCCTCTCTGACGATGAACTCGGAAAAATACTGGAGCGGGCGCGGCTGTACGCGAACTGGCTGTCGGATATCGAGGAGTACGCGCTGAACGAGATACTGAGCGGCAGAACCGTGACCGGATTTAAGGCGGTCGAGGGTCGGAGCAACCGCCAGATCACTGACCTTGAAGCCGCGTTCGCCGTACTGAAAGACAGCGGAATCGAGGAAGCTATGCTCTACGAGCGCAAGCCCCTCGGTCTGACCGAGCTTGAAAAGCTGGTGGGCGGCAAAGGGAAGCTCACCGAGCTTATCGGCAAATACATCGAAAAGCCGCAGGGCAGACCGACCCTGGTTCCAGCGGACGATAAAAGACCCAACTACAAGAAAGACATGACGAAGATTTTTGGAGGTAACAACAATGGTTGAAACAGCAGTAACTACAAACAGAGCAAGACTTTCCTACGAGCACCTTTTCAGACCCTACGCGCACCAGCAGAATCAGGAGCCGAAGTACTCCGTGACTGTCCTCGTTCCCAAGACGGACGTTGAGACCAAGCGCCGTATCGACAGCGCCATCGCCGCTGCCACAAACGCGGGAGTGTCCAAGTGCTGGAACGGCGTGAAGCCTCCGGTGCTGGCTGTCCCGGTGTACGACGGCGACGGAGTACGCCCCAACGGCGAGCATTTCGGCGCGGAGTGCAAGGGGTGCTGGGTGTTTACGGCTTCAAGCAAGAACGCTCCGCAGGTCGTTGACCTCAGCCTGAACCCGATAATCAACCAGAGCGAGGTTTACAGCGGCTGCTATGCGCGCGTGAACGTGAACTTCTTCCCGTACAACAGCAACGGCAAGCGCGGTATTGGCTGCGGTCTGAACGCAGTCCAGAAGCTGGTGGACGGCGAGCCTCTCGGCGGCGGTATCTCCGCGGCGGAAGCGTTCGGTTCATTCGGAGCGCCGGCGCCCATGCCCGCGGTTCCCGCGCCCGCTCAGCCCGCGTATGATCAGGCGCCGCCGCAGGGTTATCCCGCGCCTCCCGCCGACCCTTACTACGGCGTAGACCCTATAACAGGTATGCCCTATGGCGGTTAAGCACGTTTCGATAGACATCGAAACCTACTCCTCCGTTGATATTCGCAAGTCGGGACTGTACAAATATGCGCAGTCCCCAGACTTCGAAATTCTGCTGATAGCGTACAGCATTGACGGGGAGCCGGTCAGGATCGCAGAGCCGAAGCGCGGATCCGTCCCCGATGAGCTGACAGAGCTTCTCATGGACCCCGGCTGTATCAAGCACGCGTACAACGCGGCGTTCGAGTGGTACTGTCTGTCGGTTTATTTCGGGATCAAAAACCCGGCGGCATGGCTCCCGCAGTGGCGCTGTACAATGCTCCATGGGCTGTATCTCGGCTATCCGGCGGGACTGGCTGAGATCGGCGAAGCACTGGAACTCCCGCAGGACAAGAAGAAACTCAACACCGGAAAGGCGCTGATAAACTACTTCTGCAAGCCGTGCAGACCAACCCGCGCGAACGGCATGAGAATGCGGAATTATCCGAGCCACGCGCCGGAAAAGTGGGAGCTTTTCAAGGAGTACTGCCGCCGCGACGTCGAGACTGAAATGGCGGTCGAGCGCAATCTGTCGGCGTTCCCGGTACCCGATGAGGTTCAGCGGCAGTGGGAACTCGATCAGCGCATAAACGCCGCCGGAGTGGCTCTCGACACCGAGCTGATAGCGGGCGCGGTTGAATGCTCCGAGATGATAAACAGCCAGCTCATAGAGGAAGCCGCGCGGCTGACCGGGCTGTCGAACCCGAAGTCGGTGAAACAGCTCAGGGACTGGCTCGAAAAGGAGACCTCCGAGGACATTTCCTCGCTGAACAAGGAGAACGTCGCGGCGCTGATGAAAACAGTCCCGCAGGAAAACGCGCGGCGCGTGCTGGAGATACGTCAGGAGCTGGGGAAAACCTCCGTCACGAAATACGCCACCATGCAGAACGCGATATGCGCCGACGGCAGGGCGCGGGGGCTGATACAGTTCTACGGAGCGAACCGCACCGGGCGCTGGGCGGGACGTCTGGTTCAGGTGCAGAACCTCCCGCGTACTTACATAGAGACCCTCGGCATGGCAAGGGAGCTGGTGAAGAACCGCGACCTTTTCACGCTGAAATACATCTACGGCAACGTCCCGGACACGCTGTCACAGCTTATCCGGACGGCGTTCATTCCTGCGCCGGGGAACCTGTTCGCGGTGGCGGATTTCTCCGCCATCGAAGCGCGGGTCATTGCGTGGCTCGCGGGCGAGAGCTGGCGGCAGGAGGTATTCGCGACCCACGGCAAGATATATGAGGCTTCGGCTTCGCAGATGTTCCATGTCCCGATAGAGCGCATTAAAAAGGGAAATCCCGAATACGCCTACCGTGCGAAAGGCAAGGTCGCGGAGCTGGCGCTCGGATATCAGGGGTCGGTCGGGGCGCTGAAAGCAATGGGCGCGGACAAGATGGGGCTTTCCGATGAGGAGCTTCTGGATATCGTCACGCGCTGGCGGGAAGCCAGTCCGCGTATCCGGGACCTCTGGTACAAGCTGGAGACCGCCGCGGTATCCGCTGTGAAATTCGGTCAGCCATCTGGGGTTCAGGGACTTATCATCGACCGCGAGACCGACCCCGCGAACGGGCTGGACTTCCTTACGATAAGGCTCCCCAGCGGGCGGAAGCTGTACTATCCGCACCCGGAGATCGCCTGCAACGAATTCAACAAGCCCGCCGTGCATTACTGGGGCGCGGAGGGCGGCACGCGAAAATGGACGAGGCTTTCCACCTACGGCGGTAAGCTCACGGAGAACGTCGTTCAGGCAATAGCGCGGGACTGCCTCGCGGTAACTCTGGAACGGCTCGAAAACGCGGGGTATCAGACGGTCATGCATATCCACGACGAAGCGGTCGTCGACTGCCCGGCTGAACGCGCTGACCTCGGTACTCTCTGCGGAATAATGAAACAGCCGATATCCTGGGCGCCGGGGCTGGTCCTCAATGCGGCAGGATTCGTCGGCGAGTACTACAAAAAAGATTAGCAGCCCTTTTCAGAGCTGCTATCAATTGGTGGAGGGCAAGGCGCAAAGCCTTCGGCATAAATCTATATAATTACAGCTAAAATCGGGGTTCCCACAAGACGATATTTACACCTCTCAATATATGCCGGCAAAAATTGTCATTTTCGTGCTCATATTAACCACTCCCTTAATCGTCGCAATTGTTTGGATTGTTGTAAGGAGGAGGGCGATCCACTCTATGGGTGCCCCGATAAATATTGCTAAGCAAGCTGTAACTATAAGCACACTTGAATTATACATCACAATCGACAAAATGTCAAGAGGTGATTTCTTTTGAATTGTGACAAAAAATTGACTATAACCGTAGGAACGAGCCGAAAAGCAGTATCATGGCAGCGGCAGGAGCTGATGTGGTCGGAGCTTTGCGTGAAGCTCAGCGCGCCGCAGCGCACTACGGAGAAATATACAGAATACATGGCGCTCCCGAAAGCAAAGCAGGACGAAATAAAGGACGTCGGCGGCTTCGTCGGGGGAACGCTTGAAGGAATACAGCGCAAGGCCTCCGCAGTCAGCGGCAGGGACATCGTTACGCTGGACCTCGATAATATCCCCGCCGGGGAAACCCAGAATCTCCTGCGCCGGATAGACGGTCTGGGCTTCGGGTACTGCGTGTACAGCACCCGCAAGCACTCCGAAGCGGCGCCGAGGCTTCGCGTGCTGATACCGCTGAACCGCACCTGCACCGCCGACGAATACGAACCGCTGGCGCGCAAGCTCGCGGAGTTCGTCGGTATGGAGTACTGCGACCCGACTACGTTTCAGGCTTCGCGGCTGATGTACTGGCCGAGCTGTTCGGCGGACAGCCAGTTCGTTTACGCCTGCGCGGACAAGCCGTTTGTAGATGTGGACGGAGTTCTCGCAATGTACGCTGACTGGCATGATGTGGCTCAGTGGCAGGGCATGACAGCGCCGAAGCTCCCGCGGGGCGGAAAGCAGGCGGATCCTACCGAGAAATCCGGTATCGTCGGCGCATTCTGCCGAACCTACGATATCTGCCGCGCGATGGACGAGCTTCTCCCAGGTGTGTATCTCCCCTGCGGGAACGACCGCTATACATACTCCGGCGGCTCGACCACCGGCGGCGCAGTCGTGTATGAGGACGGAAAGTACCTGTACTCCCATCATGCGACCGATCCGGCGGGTGGAAGGCTCTGCAACGTGTTCGACCTTGTGCGCCTGCACATGTTCGGCGACAGGGACGACGGAGCCGCGCCGGATACTCCCGTGAACCGCCTGCCGAGCTTCGCGACAATGTGCGAGTTCGCCGCCGCTGACAAGGAGGTCAGCTCCCTGCTGAACACGGAGAAGTACGAAAAGGCGGTAGCGGCGTTCGAAAATCCCCTCGCGGGCGAAGCTCGCCCCGCAGGCGCCGCACCCGGGAACGACCTCGGCTGGATAGCTCAGCTTGAGGTCTCCCTGACCACCGGGCTTCCGAAAAAGACCACCGACAACATCATCATAATTCTGGAGAACGACCCTATGCTCAAGGGAAAGCTCCGGTTCGATGAGTTCAGCAACCGCGTGCAGGTAGTCGGCGCGCTCCCTTGGGACGGGCTTCCCTCTGATTCTGGGCGAACGTCGCCTGCGAGAGTACGAAGCTGGACGGACAACGACGACGCGGGTATCCGTCATTATCTCGAAAAGGCTCATGGGATAACCGGGGTCAACAAGATACTGGACGCCTGCTCGCTGGTCTGCCACCGTCACACGGTGAACGCAGTCAGGGACTACCTGAACGCGCTTCCCGCATGGGACGGCGTTCCGCGGCTGGATACGCTGTTCGTGGACTACCTCGGCGCGGAGGATAACGCGTATGTCCGCGCGGCCGCGAGGAAGTCGTTCGCGGCGGCAGTCGCACGCGCTTTACTACCGGGCGTGAAGTACGACACTATGCCGATACTCGCGGGACCGCAGGGAATAGGTAAATCCACGCTTCTGCGTATCATGGGCGGCGACTGGTTCAGCGACAGCCTCGGGACGTTCGAGGGAAAGGAATCCTACGAGCTTATTCAGGGTTCGTGGATTCTGGAACTCGGCGAGCTGAACGGCCTTTCAAAGGCGGAGATGGGCGTTGTAAAGCAGTTCCTCTCCAAGGTGGCGGACATCTTCCGCGAACCCTACGGCAGGAGAACGAGGGAGTACCCGCGCCGGTGCGTGTTCTTCGGAACCACGAACGAGGCGGAGTTCCTGCGCGATAAGACCGGAAACCGCCGCTTCTGGCCGGTGGACTGCGGGATAAATCCGCCGACGAAGAACGTATTCAGACAGCTTGCAGAGGAAGTCCCGCAGATATGGGCGGAAGCTGTGCTTGCATGGAAGAACGGCGAAAAGCTGTACCTTGAGGGCGAGGTCGAAAGGCTGTCCCGGCAGGAGCAGGCGGAGCATTCCGAACACAATGCGAAAGAGGGCGTTATCCGCGAGTTCCTTGAAAGGAAAATACCCGCAGACTGGGACAAGCGCACGCTGGCTCAGCGCCGTTTGTTCTGGGGAAGCGAGTTCGCGAGAACGCCGGAGACCCAGCTTGTGGAGCGCACAAGGGTATGCGCCATCGAGGTGTGGTGCGAAGCCCTGGGCGGCGACATGAGGTTCTTCCGGAAGTCGGACGCGGCAGAGATAAACGGCGTTCTCGGCGGTATCGAGGGGTGGAAGCGTTCTGACAGAGCTATGCGGATAGGCGCGGAATACGGCGTACAGCGCGGGTTCATAAGGGCTTGAGCGCTTGTAACATTCTCTTGTAACAATCTCCGATTTTCTGTAACATTCTCATTGGAATGTTACTGGGAATGTTACGATTGTTACGGGAATGTTACAGGAATGTTACCACCGGAAACCGCATAGCAGAAAGGAATACAGCCAGTTGTAACATTTGTAACATTCTATTCCTGATAAAATAAAAAAATAGAGGTAATAGAGAGTAATACATACGCCTGTGCGCCTGTGTGTGTATGCGTGTATACGCGCGTGCGCGCGAGGATTTAAAGATTTCAGTCCTCCCAAATTGGGAGAACGGTTCAGACAGGAGGAAACAATGGGAAGCAAGGAAAACAGGGTCGAACAGCGGCTGATAGACGGCGTGGAGGCTCTCGGCGGCAAGACGTTCAAATTCGTTTCGCCGGGGCTGGCGGGGGTTCCGGACAGGATAGTGATACTGCCGGGCGGCGATGTACATTTTGTTGAACTGAAAGCGCCGGGCGGAAGTCCGAGCAGGATACAGCTCCGCAGGATAGCACAGCTAAGACGGCTTGATGTCACGGCGCTTGTGCTGACTGGCACAGACGAGGTGGAGCATTATCTCGATAATCTCAGGGAGCTGATGAACGAATGAATTTTATACCGCATGACTACCAGAAATACTGTATCGACAGGATAATCTCCGACAGCAGTCTCGGGCTGTTCCTCGACATGGGATTAGGCAAGACGGTCATCACGCTGACGGCGGTAAACGAGCTTATCTACAACCGGTTCGAGGTCGGAAAGGTGCTTGTGATAGCTCCGAAAAAGGTCGCGGAGACCACATGGACGAACGAAGCGCAGAAGTGGGAGCACCTGCATAATCTGCGTATCTCGCGGGTGATCGGAACGCTGTCTCAGCGGGTGAGGGCGCTGAACACTCCCGCGGATGTGTACGTAATCAACCGCGAGAACGTCCCATGGCTGGTGGAGTACGACCGGAACGCGTGGCGGTTCGACATGGTGGTAATTGACGAGCTGTCCAGCTTCAAGAGCAGCAAGGCACAGCGGTTCCGGAGCCTGTGCTACGTCCGGCAGCACATAAGGCGCCTGGTGGGGCTGACCGGAACTCCGGCGAGCAATGGGCTTATCGACCTCTGGGCGCAGATATACCTGCTGGACGAGGGTGAACGTCTCGGGAAGAAAATAACGCATTTCCGCACAAAATACTGCGACTGCAACACGCACGGCGGTCATTTCTCCACATACGCGATGAAGCCCGGCGCGGAGGAATCCATCAGGGCGGCGATAAGCGACATCTGTATCAGCATGAAAGCCGAGGACTACTTACAGCTTCCGGAATGCACGGTGGTGGACGTTCCGGTCTACATGGACAAGCGCACCGAAAAGCGCTATGAGGAGTTCGAGCGCGAAATGCTTCTCCAGATCGACGAGAACACGCTTGACGCGGGAACCGCGGCGGTGCTTTCCGGAAAGCTCATGCAGTTCGCGAACGGAGCCGTCTACGACGAGAACCGGAACGCCGTGGAGGTACACAGCGGGAAGCTGGATACCCTGTCGGAGCTGGTGGAGGGTCTGAACGGTCAGCACGCGCTGATATTCTACAACTTCCGGCACGATCTGGAGCGTATCCTGCGGCATTTCGAGAAATCTTCGCTGACCATCAGGGAGCTTAAGACCGCGCAGGACGAAGCCGACTGGAATGCCGGAAAGATAGACCTGCTTTTGGCGCACCCGGCTTCGGCGGGCTACGGGCTGAATCTCCAGCAGGGCGGCCATCATGTGATATGGTTCGGGCTGAACTGGAGCCTGGAGCTTTACGAGCAGGCGAACAAGCGGCTCCACAGGCAGGGTCAGCAGGAGCGCGTGATAATCCACCGGCTGATAACGCAGAACACCCGCGATGTAGATGTCGCGGACGCGCTGGCAGGCAAGCAGGACGTTCAGAACGCGCTTCTGGAGGCGCTGAAAGTTAAGATCAGGGAGATAAAGAAAGGACGGGAAGCTGAATGACATCAAAAGAATACCTATCCCGCTACCGCTGGCAGAACGACCGCATAAACGCAAAGCTGGAGCAGGTCGCGGAGCTCCGCCGTAAGGTGCAGACAGTAGCTTCGCACGGTTCGGGGGATACGACAGGAGCAAGCAGTTCGGCAATTTACGACCGCGTAGGCGAAATAACCGCGCGGATAGTCGATATGGAGCATGAGATAGACGACGATATAGACCGCTGCATTGATATCCAGCGGGAGGTGCTGTCGGCAATATCGGCGGTCCCGGACGAACGCCTGCGCCATCTGTTAGAGCTGAAATACATCAACTGCGCAACTCTGGAAGAGATAGCCGTCAGAATGGATTACAGCTACAAGCAGATATGCAGGCTCCATGGGCAGGCGCTTTTGCGGGTAAGATGTCCTTGAATGTCTTACTGCACCTGTGCTATAATATAAGCTAGAACAGAATACAACAGCGCTCCGTAGCTCCGGGGCGCTTTTTACATAGAAAGGAGGGCTGCCTGTGACAGCCAAGCAGAAACGCTTCTGCGAAGAATACCTCATCGACCTGAACGCTACCCAGGCAGCTATCCGCGCGGGATATTCCCCGGAAACCGCGAAAAGCGTAGGGAGCGAGAACCTGACAAAACCTGACCTCCGCGCGAGGATAGACGCCGAGATCGCGAAGCGCTCCCGTCGCACCGGGGTGAGCGCCGACCGCGTAGTCCGGGAGCTCGCAAAGATAGCGTTCGTGAACGCCGCCGACATCATCGACCCGGACACCGCGACCGTCCGCCCCGACGCCTCCGAGGAGGACAAGGCGTGTATCGCGGCGGTCAAGTTCCGGTCGTCCTCCGGCGAAAGCTCCGACAGCGTGGAGCGCGAAATACGGCTCTGCGACAAGCTGAAAGCGCTGGAGCTTCTCGGAAAGCACCTCGGTATGTTCTCCGACAGGCTGACCGTCAGCACTCCGTCCGATGGATGTCTCGCGGATATCCTGAAACAGCTCGGAGGTTCCGGTGAAAATTAAGCTGTCCGACAAGTTCCTCGATTTCCTGCGGTTCGACGATTTCACGTTCGAGTTCCTAGAAAGCTGCACCTCCGCCGGGAAAACCACGGCCGGGGTCATTAAGTTCATGTTCACCGTGGCGAAGTCCCCGAAGCAGTTCCACGCGATATGCGGACTGGACAACGGCGTTATCGAGCGCAACATCATCAATAAAGACTGCGGGCTTCTGGATGTGTTCGGCGGCACCGTCAGCTACTATTCCGGCGGTCACGGGAAGATACGCCTGCCGCATATCCTGTTCCACACCGGCGGTCAGGACAAGGTGATATACCTTGTCGGCTATGACAACGTCGCGAAATGGAAAAAGGTCCTCGGCACGCAGTTCGGCGTTATCTTCATTGACGAGGCGAATCTCGCGGATCTCGCGTTCGTGCAGGAGATAACCATGCGCTGCGACCGCGCGTTCTTCACACAGAACCCCGACGACCCCGGGCTTGAGTGGTACCGCCAGTATGTGAACTGCTCCCGCCCGCTGGACAAGTACCGCGCGGATTACCCGCGGGAGCTGCTTGAAATGCTCTCAGAGCCGAGAAAAGAGGGCTGGGTGCATTGGTACTTCACCTTTGACGACAACGCCGCTCTCAGCCCCGAAAAACGCGCTCAGATCGTGTCGTCCGTTCCGGCGGGCACCAAGCAGTACTTCACGAAGATACTGGGGCTGCGACGAAAGACGACCGGGCTTGTGTTCGCAAACTTCGACCGGAAGCGGCACGTCCTCACACGGGAGCAGATACGCGCCGCGGTGGACGGCACGGCGGAGCGCTTCGTGCAGTTCTCCTGCGGGCTGGATACGGCGTATTCCGCGAAATCGGCGGATACGCTGACGTTCAGCTTTATCGGGATAACGGACAGGCGGCGCATATTCGTGCTTGACGAGCTGGTGTTCAACAACGCGGAATTATCCGTTCCGATAGCGCCGTCGGACACCGTCCGGAATCTGGTGGAATTCGCACAGCGCTGCGGCGAGGAATGGGGCGTGACCCGGGAGCTGTTCATCGACAGCGCGGACGCCGCTACTCTCACCGAATGCGCGAAATACAAGCGCGCGAACGGCTGTTTCTTCAACTTTGATCCCGCGTGGAAGAAGATGAAGATACTCGACCGCATAAACCTACAGCTCGGGTGGTTCGCGCATGATGAAATGACAGTCTGCGCGGACTGCCGCGTGTACATTTCCGAACTGGAGCGCTACTGCTGGCAGGAGGGAAACGATAGTATTCCCGAGGACGGCAACGACCACATGATAAACAGCGTACAGTACGCATTCCTGCCGTACATCGGCATGATAGGAGGGACAGCATGAAAGCGGGTGATTTTATCAGAAACAAACTCAGGAGCTTCCTGCGGCTGGAGCCTGCGGACAGGCTCGCGTTCTCCGTCAAGGAGGAGCTGGATTTCGCCGGGACGGCGTATATGCACAAGCTCTGGTACCGCGGGAGCGCTTCGGAGCTTTCTCAGTTCTACCGGGAAATGCCGGACGGCGGCGGGCGCTTCTGGCACTGTTCGGCGACCTCCGGGCTGGAGATACGCCGCGTCCACACCGGAATTCCGAAGATAATGGTGAACAAACTCGCGGGTATCGCCGCCGGAGATTTCAACGGCGTGACCGTCAGCGACTCCGGCGCGCACATCTGGGAGGAGATAGCCCGGGAGAACAACATCAGGTCGCTGATACAGCAGGCGGTGACGGATATGCTGGTCGTCGGGGACGGCGCGTTCAAGGTGTCCATCGACCCGGAGGTGTCAGAGCTTCCGGTGCTGGAATGGTACAGCGGCGAGCAGGTGGAGTTCGTCCGGCGCAGGGGCAGGATACGGGAGATCGTGTTCAGCACACCGTACTTTGAGGGCGGCGTTCCGTTCGTGCTGTAGGAGCATCACGGCGTCGGGTACGTCCGGTATGAGCTGTTTCGCGGGACGGAGCGCAGGCAGGTGCCGCTCGGCTCCCTGAAAACCACCGTGCGCCTGACTGACGTGGCGTTCGATGATTCGTTCATGATGGCGTGCGCGATGATGACCCACCCCTCCGAGCAGTTCCGTGGGCGCGGGCAGAGCATATTCGACGGCAAGACCGACGCGTTCGACGCGCTGGACGAGACCTACTCGCAATGGCTTCAGGCGCAGAGGCAGTCCCGCCCGGTGACCTATATGCCGGACAGGCTGATACCCCGCGACCCTAACAGCGGCAGGCTGATGAAGCCGAACAGCTTCGACAACCGTTTCGTCACGCTGAATTCTAACGTCGCAGAGGGCGCCCAGGATAAGGTCACGGTCGAACAGCCGGTATTCCCGGCGGAAGCGTACAACTCCACCTACATCACGGCGCTCGACCTCGCATTGCAGGGCGTGATATCCCCCTCGACCCTCGGAATAGACGTGAAGAAGCTCGACAACGCTGAAGCCCAGCGCGAAAAGGAGAAAACCACGCTCTACACCCGCGCCGACATTATCGAGGCGCTGACCGGGGCGCTCGGCGAGCTTGCGAAATCGGCGGTCAGGGCGTACCTCACCGGAGCGGGTCAGCCGCTCGCGGGTGCGGCGGATTCCGTCGAGGTGAAGTTCGGCGGGTACGCGAATCCGTCGTTCGAAGCGCAGATAGAAACGCTGTCCAACCCGAACGCGCCGATGTCCATCGAGGCAAAGGTGGAGGAGCTCTGGGGCGACAGCAAGGACGACGTCTGGAAGCAGGACGAGGTCGCGAGGATAAAGGAGCAGTCCGGCGTTGCGGAGCTTGACGAGCCGTCGTTCGGGGGCGGGTTCCCCGGTCCGGCGAAGGCTGACGAGAGTGCCGGCGCTGATGACGGCGCGGCGGTGACAAGCACATTGAACGGCGCGCAGATAGGCTCGCTGATGAACATGATAGCAATGGTCAAGGCGGGAACCATCACCAGAAACGAGGGCATTGCCATCGTGACCAGCACGCTCGGCATTGACCGCGCCGTTGCGGAGACCTACTTCGAGCAGGTGTGATAAATGGCTGATTACGACGTATCCGGAGCGCTGAGCAAGATCGAGGATATGCTGATATCCAGCATGATGAGGAACCTCCGGCACCACCTAGACCTCGAAAAGCAGGAGGGCATAAGC
>OGDS01002063.1_pt1 | contig 12835 bp, 16 predicted proteins | sample 1570351 | NCBI WGS metagenome assembly OGDS01 (sample SAMEA2581974, study PRJEB24529) | metagenome | biome: Human gut stool | place: China | collected 2011
TTATTTTTATTTGCATTTTTATGTTGCTTGTTAACGATTTTTTCAGCTTGCTCGCCTAACGTATCAACAACAAATTCTCCATCCAAAACTTCAAATAATAACTTTGCTCCTAACCCTAAGCCTGCGGCAAAAGCTGCTTTAGTAAGTTTTGCTTTTTCTCCGGTTTTTGATATCGGATTATTATCATTTTTGGATGTTTGTTTTTGTTGAGTAAATGAGTAGCTATTATTAATTGCGCTAATTCTCATTTATACTCCTTTAATAAGCATTCCATTACCTTTGTTTGCCATTTGAACAGATGCATAATGGTTAATTTTTTGATCTAAGGAGATATCTTCATCTTTTACTTCATTATCAACTTCTTCTAAAATATTAGATTTAAGTTCTCTGTCACGAGAGAATACATCCATTTCTTTTTCTCTTGTGAATGCTCTTACTTTTGTATCATAGAGTTTTGCTGGTAGTGTAAGAGCTAAAGTTAATAATCCTGCAGCAGCTCCGATACCTCCAAGTTTAAGCCCTCTGTTTTTTGCTCCTGATTTAATAAAACAGCTTCCGATACCTGCAGCTGTAGCGCCAACTAAAGCACTTCCGCCAATTGAGCCCCATATTGCAAGACCTTTTTCTGTATTTCTGTTAATTGGATTTTCATAACCGTTTTTGTATGATGTAAATTGCGGTTTAGGACAACATCTGTTGATAGCTGAAATTTGCATAATTTTATACCCCTCATTTTATTATGTTTATATAATAAACAAACATTAAATTTTTTGCCAGTATGTTAATAATTTCAGTCTTAATTGTAACAATTGTTTGAAGTTTTTGATGTTTATGATATTATCGACTTACATAGAATGATTATATTATTATGAAAAGGGGAAAAATATGATTTCAGTAAACGATTTAAAAACAGGCTTAACGCTTCAACTAGACAACGGTTTGTGGTCTGTTGTTGAATTTTTACACGTAAAACCGGGTAAAGGTGCAGCTTTTGTAAGATCAAAACTTAAAAACGTAGAAACAGGTCAAGTTGTTGAAAAAACATTCAGAGCCGGTGAAAAAGTTGCAAAAGCTATGTTAGACAGACGCGAAATGCAATATTTATATAAAGAAGGTAAAGAATACGTTATGATGGATAACGAATCTTATGAACAACTTCAATTAACAGAAGACCAAATCGGTGATGGTATTAAATATTTGAAAGAAAATATGATTGTTCAAGTATTAATGCATGATTCAAGAATTATCGGTGTAGATCTTCCAGCTCACGTTATTTTGGAAGTAACTGATACTCCTCCATCAGAAAAAGGAAACACAGCTCAAGGCGGTACTAAACCTGCAACTCTTGAAACTGGTGCTGTTGTTAACGTTCCATTCTTTATTTCAAATGGTGACAAAATCAGAGTAGATACAAGAACTAATGAATATTTAGATAGAGCGTAACTCTGTATAATGTTTAAGAAAGGCAAAATAATGAAATTTGATATAGAATATATTGAAAAATTAGCAAAAGTTTTAGCTGATAATTCTTTGACAGAAATATCTTTAGAAGATGGTGAACAAGCTATTACTTTAAGAAATGAAGTTGTAGGTGTTACAGCAGCTCCTGTAGTAGCTGCTCCAGTTGCTCAACCTCAAGCTGCTCAGCCAGCTCAAACTTCAGCTCCTGCAGAACAAAAAGAAGTTAAAAAAGGTAAACCTTTGACATCTCCAATGGTTGGAACTTTTTATTCTGCTCCATCTCCTGATGCTGACCCATTTGTAAAAGTAGGTCAAACTATTAAAGAAGGCGATGTTGTATGTATCGTTGAAGCTATGAAATTAATGAATGAAATTGAATCTGAATTCTCAGGAAAAATTGTTGAAATTTGCGTACAAGACGGTCAACCTGTAGAATTCGGTCAAGTTTTAATGTATATTGAATAAAAGAATAGTGAGTAGTAACAAGTGAATTTTTAAATTCACTTGTTACTGTTTTATAGGGATAAGAAAATATGTTTAGAAAAGTATTAATTGCAAATCGCGGAGAGATTGCTGTAAGAATTATAAGAGCTTGTAGAGAAATTGGTATTCCAACTGTAGCAATTTATTCTCAAGCTGATGCAAATTCTCTTCATGTAAGACTTGCAACAGAAGCATATTGCATAGGACCTGCTCAAAGTTCTAAAAGTTATTTGAGTATACCTGCAATTATTTCTGCTGCAATCGTATCTGGAGCTGATGCAATTCACCCAGGATATGGTTTTATGTCTGAAAGAGCTGATTTTGCTGAAATTTGTGCAAAACATGGTATTAAATTTATTGGACCTACAGCTGAAGCTATGAGAAAAATGGGAGATAAAGCTACCGCACGTAAAACTATGATTGAAAACAACGTGCCTGTTACTCCTGGTACAGGAATTTTAAAAACTCCTGAAGAAGTAAAAGAATTTGCTCATAAAGTAGGTTATCCGATTATATTAAAAGCTACAGCAGGCGGTGGCGGAAAAGGTATGAGAATTTGCAGAAGTGATGAAGATGTTGAAACAAATATGAATCTTTGTCAATCAGAAGCTCAGAATTTCTTTGGAAATCCTGATGTATATGCAGAAAAATTCTTAGAAAATCCTCGTCATATTGAAGTTCAAATCTTAGCAGACCAATATGGAAATGTTGTTCACTTAGGTGAAAGAGATTGTTCAATTCAAAGACGTCACCAAAAATTGTTGGAAGAAGCTCCTTCTCCAGCAATTGATGAAGCTACTCGTAAAGAAATGGGTGCAGCAGCTGTAAGAGCTGCTAAAGCTATTAATTACGAAAGTGCAGGAACTTGTGAATTCTTGCTAGACCATGATGGTAAATGGTATTTTATGGAAATGAATACCAGAATTCAGGTTGAGCACTGTGTAACAGAAATGATTTCTAACGTTGATTTAGTAAGAGAACAAATTATGGTTGCAGCAGGTGAAAAACTTGATTTTACTCAAGATGATATAGTTCTTCGTGGTCATGCTATTGAATGTCGTATTAATGCAGAAAATCCTGAAAAAGATTTTATGCCAAATCCGGGAACTATTACAGGTTATGTTACTCCTGGTGGTTTTGGTGTAAGAGTGGATTCTCATGCATACCAAGATTATTCAATCCCGCCATATTATGATTCAATGATTGGAAAATTAATCTGTTGGGGTAGAACAAGAAATGAAGCTAGACGCAGAATGTATAGAGCATTGAAAGAATATGTTATTACTGGCGTTGAAACTACAATTCCGTTCCACCAAGATATTATTGAAGATCCTGTGTTTATGAGTGGAAACTTTAATACTGGCTTTATAGAAGATTTCTATAAACGAACAGGAAAAGACAAGAAATAATTAAAAAGCCGAAGATTATATCTTCGGCTTTTTATTGAAATATCATAAATATTTGATATAATATTAATTGTAATAAGATGAAAAGGAGCAATGAATATGAAGTTATCATTTAATGTCGCAAAGTCGGGGGGGGGGCATTTTTAAGCTCCTTAAACCTTTTTTGTGTTTGCAAAAAATATGTCCTATGTTATAATAGTGATGTAGTTTATCACAAATGTAGCAAAGGATTCTTAATGAAAAAAGGTTTTACTTTAGCAGAAGTATTGATAACTTTAGGTATTATCGGTGTAGTTGCTGCAATGACAATGCCGGCATTGATTGGAAATTACCAGAAAAAAGTAGTTGTAGAGCGTTTAAAAAAAGTATATACAACAATGAAGCAGGTAGAATCGCTAGCTATAGTTGATTATGGTGATATAAGTGAATGGGCTCCTGATGGAACTAGTCCAATATGGTCTCCTAATCCTGGTACAGCAATAATGAAAAAATTTGTCTTACCATATGTTGATGCAATTAAAATTTGTGAGCCTAATGAATGTGAGTATAAATTTAAACAACCAAATGGGACAGAATCAGATGTATCTTCAAATATTGGGTTTTACCTAAAAGATGGTTCTTTAATTAAAATATATGCATATCATGGTACAAGTGATGCTTGGGGTTACTATTTAATAGATATAAATGGAGATAAAAAGCCTAATTTATTAGGAAGGGATGTTTTCATTGCTGAATTTGATTTAAATAACGGTGGAAGATGCGGAAAAGAATCTTTGTTTTGTTTTAATCCATGGGATGCTTGTAAATCTGATAGTAAATTAGGCTGTTATAAGACCATATATAAAGCTGGTTGGCAGATAAAAAAAGATTACCCATGGTAACATTGGTTATGTTAAATTAAAAATCAAAAAAATCTTTGACGGGAATATCTAGTTGTTCAGCAATATCAATTAAAAGTCCAAGACTAACACATCTTTTTGCTGTTTCTATTTTGGCTAGATGTTCTCTAGATATTTCAAGTTTTTCGGCTAGCTGATTTTGAGATAGCCCTTTTTCTTTTCGAAACTTAAATATTTTTCTGCCTAATTGTAAAATTTTTGTAGTCTTATTGTTCACAAAAAATATTTTATGTGATACTATGGTAAATGTATGTAGTCTAAAAGAGAACAAAATGGAGAGTTTTATGAAAAAAGGTTTTACTCTTGCAGAAGTTTTAATTACTCTAGGTATTATTGGAGTAGTCGCAGCATTGACAATACCTGCATTGATTGGAAATTATAAAAGAAAGCAGATTGTTACTCAGTTAAAAAAGGTCTATTCTTCCATGCAACAATCGATACAATTTTCACAGGCGGAGTATGGTGATATTCGAGATTGGGATTGGTCACAAGATGGTGTACAATTTTTTACCCAATATTTTGGCAAGAATTTTAACGTTGTAAAAAATTGTGGAATAGAGCAAGGATGTTGGAATAGTACAGGGATTTTGACATTAAGTGGAAATGAATATATCCCAAATCCTTTAAAATCAAGTGGTTGGAGCTCTTTGATATTGTCTGATGGTGTGTATATTTCTTTATTGAAACAAGATAATATTCATGTTCATTTTATGATAGATTTGAATGGTAGCAAAAAGCCTGATATGTTTGGAAAAGATATTTTTGAAATGACATTTACAGCTGAAGCTTTTAGTGATGGTATGCATATTATAACTAAACCTGGTTTGTATTTTTACGGTTTTGGGCTTCCTAGAAATTCTCTTCTTGATAATTGTAAAAAAAATAAAAGTGGTCAATATTGTGGAGCTTTAATTCAGTATGATGGCTGGGAAATGAGAAAATATTATCCTTGGTAACTATTATTTATATAAGGGTTGAAAACCTCTCACAAATGTGTTACAATTATAGTAGGTAGTATGTGTGTGAGGTTTTTGTATGGCAGGAATTAATTTGTTTTACAGGTTTACAAATCCTATTGAAAAACAAAAAGAGCAACAAAAAGCTCAAAAAGATGCTTTGATTAAGAAAAATTATGATGAAATTTATGCTCATGAGCTTGCTCATAAATCTGCAGGTGGAGCATTAGCTGGTTCAATTGTTATCGAGCGTAATGCAGATGGAATTCCATTTGCAGGTCATGTTGATATTAAAATGCCTTCATTGAATCCTAACAACCCTCAAAAAACAATTAATGATGCAAATACAGTAATTAGATCTGCAATGGCACCATTTGATCCTTCTGATCAAGATTATCGAGTAGCTGCTCAAGCTCAAAGTATAAAAATGCAGGCTCAGGCTATTAAAGATAAAAATGTTGGCAATAAGCTGGATTATAATGCTTAACTTTGTTTGTGTTATAATCATGCTCGTATGAGTACTCAGTTTAAGTATTATGCAAAAGAACTTTTAAACATTGCCCTGCCCATTATTATGGGAAACCTCGGATTTATTTTAATAGGTGCGGGTGATGTTTTGATAGCAGGACATCATTCGACGGATACTTTGGCTGCGATTAGTATTGCGACAGCTATTACAAATTGTATTCAAACATTTGGGATTGGATTAATAGCTAGTGTTTCTCCTTTATTGTCAAATTTTAGAGGAGAGCGAAAAAGTGCTAAAAAATATTTTTTCCCAACAATAAGATTTTCAATGTTTTTGAGTGTTCTTGTAATGTTTGCTGTACTAGCTTCAATTCCGTTGATTGATTATTTGCATTTTGAAGCAAAACTTGTCCCAATGATTAAGCAATATATGTTTGTGACAGCTTTTGCGACTTTTGGAGGGTATTTGCACGCAGCATTAAAAGAATTCTTGCAAGCATTTGAAATAGTTTTGTTCCCGAATTTGGTAACAGTTTTTTCAGTATTTTTGAATATTGCTTTGAATGTAATTCTTGTATTTGGTTTGGGACCAATTCCTTCTTTAGGAGTTCTCGGCTTAGCTGTTGCAAGTTTTATTGTTAGATATTTTATGGGTTTTGCTCTTTTAATATATTGTTTTAGTGTTATGAATTTTAATGATTACAAAGATTTTGATTATTATAAGAGTTTAATCAAGATTGGTATTCCTATATCGTGTGCTATTATGGTTGAATTTATAGCATTCAACAGTATTGCAATAATTATGGGCAGGGTGTCAGGAGTGTATGCTGCTGCTCAGAGTTTAGTTTGTACATTGACGACTGTATCATTTATGGTGCCTCTTGCAATTTCAAATGCGATTGCTGTTAAGGTTGGTTTTGCAAACGGTGCCGGTAATATAAAAGACCTAAAACGATATTCTTTTGTCGGAGTTGTAATGTCTGTAGGATTTATGCTATGTAGTGCATTTGTTTTTGCAACATTCCCTCAGTTTTTAGTAAAATTGTTTACTCAAGATAATAATTTGATTAAAATTTCTATACCTGTTTTATATATTTTATCTGTGTTCCAAGTATTTGATGGTTTGCAAGTTGCACTATCAGGGATTTTTAAAGGAATGAAAAGAACAGGAGTTGTATTGATTTCTAACTTTGTTGCTTATTGGTTGATTTCAATACCTTTAGGGTATACATTAGCTTTCCATTTTCATTTGAATTTAAGAGGTTTTTGGTATGGACTTGCATCAGCTGCGATTATTCTTTGTGCAATGATGTCAGTTATGTTATTGAAAAGTATTAAGAAAATGGAAACTGTTAAATAGCTTATTTTTATGGTAATATAAACTTGAATGGAGGAATTATGCATACAGAAGAAAGAACATTTGTGGCAATTAAGCCTGACGGAGTTATCAGAGGTTGTGTCGGAGAGATTATCAGCCGTTTTGAAAAGAAAGGTTATAAACTTATCGGCATGAAGATGCTTCAAGTAACAGAAGATATTGCTGCAAAACATTATGCAGAACATATCAATAAACCATTTTATCCAAGTCTTGTAAAATATATTACAAGTGGTCCTATTATTGCAATGGTATTTCAAGGTTATAAGGCTGTTCAAGGTATTCGTCATCTTTTAGGTGCTACTGATCCTTGTGAAGCTGATGTAGGATCTATCAGAGCTGATTATGCTCAATTAAAAGAATATAATACAATTCACGGTTCTGATAGTCTTGAGAGTGCTGAAAGAGAAATTAATATTTACTTTAAGCCTGAAGAACTTTGTACAGATTATAAAAATATGATGGAAATTGTTACAGAAAGCGTTGATGATTAATGAGAGATAATGCTCATGAATATTTTAAATATGAATTAGTGCATGAATGTAAACAAACAGGCGCAAGAGCTGGTGTTTTAACAACTCCTCATGGAATAATTAAAACTCCTATCTTTATGCCTGTTGGCACAAATTCAGCTGTTAAAACTTTAACAGCTGATCAAATTATGGATACAGGTGCTCAGATTATGCTTTCTAATTCATATCATTTATATTTGAGAGCAGGTACAAAGTTAATTAAACAATTTGGCGGAATTCACAGTTGGATGAATTGGCATAAGCCTGTTTTAACAGATTCTGGTGGATTTCAGGTATTTTCATTAAGTCATTTGAATAAGATCACAGAAGATGGTGTTGAATTTAGAGATCCTAAAGATGGTAAAAAACATTTTATCAACCCTGAAGTTTCTATGGAAATTCAACAGGATATCGGTGCAGATATAATTATGGCATTTGATCAGTGTGCACCATTCCCTTGTGATTATGATACCGCTAAAAAAGCTATGGAGCGCACTCATCGTTGGTTAGAAAGATGTTTTAAAGCTAAAACAAATCCAAGACAAGCTCTTTTCCCTATTGTTCAAGGGGCTTTTTACGATGATTTAAGACGTGAGAGTGCTGCAGTTATTTCATCTTATGATGCTGTAGGTTATGCAATTGGCGGATTAAGTGTGGGTGAAACTAAAGATATTATGAATCACTTTGTAGAATTTACAGCACCGTTGTTACCGAATAACAAACCTCGTTACTTAATGGGAGTAGGTACTCCTGAAGATTTATTAGATGGCATTAAACGAGGTATTGATATGTTTGATTGTGTTTTGCCTACAAGAAATGCAAGACACGGATCATTCTTCACTCCTAATGGAAAATCTAATATCAAAACTCAAAAATATTACGATGATCCTCGACCGTTGGTTGAAGGTTGTAATTGTTATGCTTGTAAAAATCATTCAAGAGCTTATATCAGACATTTATGGAGATGTGGTGAATCTACTGCTGCAACATTATTATCAATTCATAACATAAAATATCTTGTAGATTTTTCGCAAAAATGTCGAGAAGCTATTTTAAACGACAGTTTTGGAGATTTTTATAACGAGCATTACAAAAATTTGATTTAGTTTGACATATAAAAAATTCTCATTAAATACATTATAGAAGTAACTATAATGAGGTTTTTATATGAATGAAACTTTTGAAAATTATAAAATTAATGAAATTCAGGAAGATACGTTGAAGTTAGATGATCCAAGAATATGGGTTTGGCTTAGCAGTGCAGATAATCAAGGTTTTATGAATGAAGATTTTGTTGATTTTTTCACGATTTAACTTTTGAGTAGTTATTTAATTTTTGATCTACATGTGCTGCGTGTTGGTTCGATTTTAGATATGCTTTAGCAAACTGATAACCGCCGATAGCAGCTGCAGTTACTCCTGCAAATATTTTAGATGATTTACTTATACATTTTAAAGGTTTGTTGAACATATCTTCAAACTTGATTTGTTTTTTCATAACTTTAGGCCAGCCTTTGAAAAGCCAGTTAGAAAACATTATAGCTCCAGCTGCAAGTCCTCCATAGATTACAGTTGCACCTGTTGCTTTTATGTAGTCGCCTGTTTTAACAAATGTCTTACAAAAACTTTCTAATTATGTTTTAAAACTTTTTGGGTGTTTATTGTTTTCTTTATTGTTGATTTCTTCTTCTTTTATATTTTTTGGAGGAATTTCTTGAGTTTTTTCAAAACTGTCAGGTTTTTGCTCTGTTGTATTAGATGCAGGCATTTGTGGTATTTGTTCATCTGTTTTGTTATTTATTTTAGTAGTTTGTAGTTGTATTGGAGCAGTTACTTTATTTAATTCTAATTCAACACCTGACATAACAATACCTCCTGTTTGTATTTAAAACTAAACAGGAGATTTTTTGTTATTTAAATTTTAAATTTTTACAAATATTAATTGAATAAATTAAGTTGAGGAACTTCAACTGTAGGTGCATCTGAAGTTTTTTTGCGAGTTGCAAGATTATTAGAGTAATCCTTTTGCATTCTCGTCATTAAATCTTGAGATCTTTTAATTACAGCGCTTGGAAGTCCTGCCATTTTTGCAACTTGGATACCGTAACTTTTGCTTGCTCCGCCTTGAACTATTTTACGTAAAAATTCAATTTCTCCGTTTTCTTCGCTAATAGTAATTCTGTAGTTTTTAATTTGCGGATAAGTTTTTGTCATTACATTTAATTCATGGTAATGGGTTGCAAAAATACATCTTGCTTTAATTTTAGTTGCAATATATTCGGCAACTGACCAAGCTATTGCAACTCCGTCATAGGTGCTTGTACCTCTGCCTATTTCGTCAAGTAAAATGAAACTTCTTTCTGTCGCAGAGTTTAAAATACAAGCTGTTTCAATCATTTCTACCATAAATGTAGATTGCCCTAATGTTAAATCATCTGAAGCGCCTACACGTGTGAAGATTTTATCTATAACTCCGATTTTTGCATAATCTGCAGGAACCCATGAGCCTATTTGTGCTAAGATTGCAATTAATGCATTTTGTCTCATATATGTAGATTTACCCGCCATATTAGGACCTGTTAATATCATAAATTGGGTAGAATCTGCAGAATTACATTTTAATTCCAAATCGTTTGCGACATATTCGCCAAGTGGAAGTATCTTTTCTAATACAGGGTGACGTCCGTTTTTAACAATAAAATCATCAGATTCATCAATTATAGGTTTGCAGAAATTATTTTCTGCAGCAGTTTGTGCAAGACCTGTATATACATCACATTTTGCAATGCAATCTGCTATTTCTCTAATTTTTGAAACAAACTCTTTTGAATATTCTCTGAAATCACAGAATAGTTTATATTCAAGTTCTGTAGATTTGAATTTTGCAGATAGTACATCATCTTCATGTTTTTTCAATTCTTCTGTGATAAATCTTTCCCCGTTTGTAAGCGTTTGTTTTCTGATATAGCCTTCTGGGATTTGATTAAGATATGAATTTGAAATTTCTATGAAGTAGCCAAATACTTTGTTAAATCCAATTTTTAAGGATTTAATTCCTGTTCTTTCTTTTTCTTTTTCTTCAAAATCTTTTAGCCAATTTTCTCCACCAGAAAGCAGTTCTCTAAAGTAATCTAGTTCTCCTGATACACCTTCTTTTATAATTCCACCCTCTTTGATTAGAGCTGATGCATTTTCTGAAATTGTTCTATCAATTAAATTTGTGTATTCCGCAATTTCATCTTTATATTGTCCAATTTGAGAAAGAGGGTTAAATTCAAGAGATTCTGTCGCATCTAATAAGTCAGGTAACATCATTAATGATGCTTTTAAGCTTAGAAAATCTTTAGGATTTGCTGAACTGTTTGACATCCTTGTAGCAAGTCTTTGAATATCATAAATTTTTTCAAGTAAGTTAGAGATATTTATTCGCTCGTCTGTTTTTTCAACAAGTTCAGTAATACAATTTTGACGGCTTTGAATATCTTCAATTCTTTTTAACGGCTGGCATATCCAATTTTTAAGAAGTCTTGCTCCCATATTGGTTTTGGTCTTATCTATAGCCCATAAAAGTGAGCCGAATTTATTTTTATCTCTCAAAGTTTCAGTAAGTTCAAGATTTTTTCTTGTGCTTCCGTCCAAAATCATATATTCAGAAAGTTCATAAGGCTCTATTCTTTCAAATTTTGGAACATTGTCTTTTAAAGTTTCCCAAACATATGCAAGTAATGCACCTGCCGCTCTAAAACCTATTTTGTATCTATCGTATCCAAATGATTCTAAGCTGTTTGCCTGGAATACTGCTTTAAGATTGTTTTCTGCAAAATTCGCATCAAATACTGATGATGGGATTTTTGAACAGTTATAGATTTTTGTAATTTCTTCAGGTAAATCAATTTTTTCATCAGGTACAATTTGAAAAGGCATAATTTTTTGTTTTACTGATGGTCCTATAACTTCAGCAGGAGATATTCTTGTTAATTCTGCTAAAATGAGTTCATAATTTGCTTGAGTAACCTTAAATTCTCCAGTTGATATATCAGCGTATGAAAAACCCCATATTCCGCTTTTTTCATCTTTGAATAATGCACAAATGTAGTTATTAGAATTTTGTTGCAAAAAATCACTTTCAGTAAGTGTGCCTGATGTGATAATACGAGTAACCCCTCTTTTGACAAGTCCTTTTGCAAATTTTGGGTCTTCCAACTGATCGCAGATTACTACTTTGTAATTTTTTTGAACAAGTTTTTCAATGTAATTATTTACGGCTTTGGCAGGAATACCTGCAAGTGGAATTCTTCCAAATTTTCCTTGTTCTCTTCCTGTTAAAGTTAATTCCAATTCTTTGGACATAGTTACGGCATCTTCAAAAAATGTTTCGTAAAAATCCCCTAATCTGTATAAAAGAATTTTATCTTGGTTTTGATGCTTAATCTTTAAATATTCCTGCATTGCAGGAGTTAAGTCTTCTACCTTAATATCAGCCGTATTGATATGATTGATTTCTGCCTTTTTCATAGTTATAATAATAGTATAACATGATAAGGATTTCAATATGGGTTGTTTAAAAAATATTTTGAGAGCAATAATCCTTACACTGGCTGTAGTTGGTTTTATGGCATTGGGCGGTAAAGAACTTGTCAGTGGATTAATTAATAATTATATAAATCCCCCAAAAGATACCATGCTAGAAAGAGCTCAAAAAGTTGGAGATTTTTCTAAAATAAATGATGAATTTGAAATTGAAAGAGCTGCTGGGATTATGGGCTATAATGCTGTAGTTGCTGAGCATAAAGCATCTGGTCAAAAAATGTTTGTTGTTGATTCTGGTGATAAGGATATTTTAACTGTTGAAGATATTAAATCTAACAATGTAGAAGAAAAATTATACAAAGCTATTAGCAAAGTTAAATATCAAGCAGTGTCTGTAGAAGATTTAAAAGTCACAAAACATGGCACAATGCATTCATATGGGAAAGAAGTCCCATATGTTAAGTTTGAAGCAAGAATTAAAAAACTTCCGATTGGTGATGTCGGTGGTATAATTTCTGTAGCAGAAACAAAGGATGGAGAATCAAGATTATTGATTTCTGCAAACGAAAAAAGTAAATATTCTCAGTTAATTTCAGATGAATTTTTCAAAAAAATAAAATAATCAGATGTCTGGGTGGCGGAATTGGTAGACGCGCATGATTCAGGTTCATGTAGAGAAATCTTTGTGGGTTCAAGTCCCATCCCGGACAATTATAATTTATTTAATGCATTTTAATTGGTATAT
>OGDS01002064.1_pt1 | contig 12826 bp, 11 predicted proteins | sample 1570351 | NCBI WGS metagenome assembly OGDS01 (sample SAMEA2581974, study PRJEB24529) | metagenome | biome: Human gut stool | place: China | collected 2011
TCGTAGAGCACTTAATACTTTAGTAGATTATGATATTCAACATAAGAATATGAAAACATTAGGTGATATTGCAACTCGTACAGTAAAAGAAATAAGGTCTATATATAATCTTGGTTATCATACTTATATTGAATTAAGTGATGTAATAGAACATTATGGTCTTTGTTGGAATATAGATATAGATTATTTCATTTTAACTGGAAACGTAAATGTAAAAATAAAGGAGGGTTAATTCCCTTCTTTTTTCTTTCTCCAAATGATGTTTTTGCGCTCCTAGGAAACCTAAACCCTAATACATGACATAGAACAATTATAAAAGAAATTTTGTAGTTGTTCTTTTGTTTTCTTAAGAAATGTGTAGTGTTTATTTAATATATAATAATTATTAAAATATTATGAATGATTTTTGCAACTGTGGTTGTGGATTCAACCCTGGAAGTGATTATAATGCGTTCGGGGATATAGGTTACAATCTTCCGCTGATTTATGAAGTCTATTGCAAAACTATTCAGGAAGTAAATGGTACAGATCCAGATACTCAAGACAAAAATAATAAAATTTATGTCAAGAATGGAGTATTATACCTTCCTAATAGTTATCATGCAAGTTTCAAATCCCCAGATACATTGATGATCTACGATGAAACAGTAACTTACAAAGATTCTACCCTAGGTCTTGTAAATGATTAAGAAAATTTTATTAAACGTTTAATTAAAAGAAAGAATAAATTATGAGCGAAAAAATCTCTAAGATTAGTGTTAACGGAGTTGTATACGATATCGCGTCTACAGGTGGTGGAGAAGTTCCAGGTGATATCCAAGAACAACTCTCTGCTCTAGAAAATAAGGTAACTGAAGAAGCTAGTGCCCGTGAAGAAGGTGACGCTAAGTTATCTGAAAAAATTGAATCAGAAGCTTCTCGTGTTGATGGAATGGTAAATCAAATCAACGAAAATGTAGCTTCTTCTATCGAAACTCTGAATAATAATCTTGTTCAGGCTATCGAAACTATTAATAATGGTATTGCAGCTGAAGTAACTAATCGTGAAGAAGGCGATGCTAAACTTCAAGCAGCTATTGATGAATTAGCTGAAAAAGTAAACGGTGAAGGTGCTGATCTCACTGAACTTGAAGGAAAAATTGAAAAAAATGCAGCTGATATTGCAACTGTAAACAATAATCTTGTTGAAGCTGTTAATAATATCAATAAGAATGTTGCAGACGGTTTCAGCACCATAAACGGAGGACTCAATAATGAGATACGTCCAGAACTTGAAAAAGCTGTTAAATATGAAGATACAGCAACTGAACAAAATCCTGGACGTAAGACTATTTTCCTAAACAATCATGATAATATTTGCGGAAAAACTACTGATGGTAGTGCTGTGAATATTGCTATGGTTTCTAAGTGGAATAAAGTAGATCTAGGTTCTAGTTCAGTAGAAATCAACTTAAACGGTTCTGCTGAAAGACCTACTTATAACGATTCCAAACAAATTGCCCTTCTTGAAGATGTTCATGGCAATATGGAAACTATTGCATTAGTTAAGAAAGATGACTTAACTTATGAACTTCAAGTAGGTGATAAAATTGCTGGTACTATTAATATTCCTGCAGACCAATTCTTGAAATCTGTTGAGTACTCTGCAGAAGATAAATCATTGACCTTTGTATTTAACACTTCTGAAGGAGAACAAACTTCAGTAGTTGATCTTAGCTCTTTGGTTGATACTTACGTAGCTGGTAATGGTATTGAATTGATTGAAAATGGATTCTCTATTAAATTAGATCCTTCCAGTGAATCTTACTTGAGTGTATCTGAAGCAGGTATTAAAGTAGAAGGTATCAATGAAATTAAGAAGAATGTTCAAGAAGTTGCTGCTAACCTAGTAACAGTTAATGAAAATCTTGCTTCTTCTATCGATGCTATTAATAAGAAAGCTGTTAAATATGAAGATGTAGCTGACTCTAATCTCCCAGAACGTAAAGCTATTGTTCTTAAGAATGGTGATGTTATTTTAGGTGGTAACTTAGAAGGTGGTACATCTAGTCTCGTTCAGCTTAATCGTTGGGGTGTAGCTGATTTTGGTTCTTCTAGCGTCCCATTTAATATCAATACTCCGAAAGATGTACGTCCAACTGTACAAGAAGCAGGTCAGTCTGGTGAAGAAGCTCATAAGATTGCGTACCTGAGTGATGTTGAATCTAGTTCGGCACAGATAGAAGAAGTTAAGGCTGCTCTTGAAACTAAAGCTGATAAGGCAGATGTTGATAGTGCAGTAGAAAATATAAATTCAGCACTTGATCAAAAAGCGGATAAGATAGCAGTTGATGCGATTACTGAACAATTAGCTACTAAGGCTGATGCAGAAAGTGTTGATAATCGTTTTGCTACAGTTAACGAAGGTCTTGATTCTAAGGCTGATAAGATTGCTGTTGATGCTATTACTGAAAAGGTTGATGGTATTTCTGCTGATCTTGAAGGTGTTGTTAAGTATCAAGAATTCGGTGAAGGTCGTAAAACAATTCAACTTTCTAATTATGACAATATTTCTGGTATCGATACTAAGGGAGAAGGTCATAATCTAGTAATGTTGTCTAAGTGGGATAAAGCTGATTTTGGTGCTCCTGGGGTTGAATTGAATCTTAATGGTTCTGCAGATCGTCCTACTTATAATGATACTAAGGAAATTGCTCTTACCGAAGATATTGAAGCTGCAAAAGAAGGATTGATTTCTTATAAAGTTCTCGAAGATGGTTCTAAGACTATCGAACTTGCTAATGGTGATTCTTTGAGTGGTGTTAATGCAGAAGGTGTTGCTGGATTTAACCTGGCAAAAGTAACACCCGAGAATAAAGTAGAGATTGGCTCTGCTGGTATGGATCTTAACTTAGTTGGATCTGAACCTCGTCCTCTATTTAATGGTTCTAAAGGAATTGCTCTTTCAGAAGATTTAGAAACTAAAGCAGCCGAACTTCAAGATAATATTAATCTTAAGGCATCTCAATCTGATCTTGAAGCTTATATGAGTGCTACTGATACTAAAGTTTCTGAACTTGAAGAAAAGATCGGTAATGTTCCTACTAAAGTATCTGAATTTGAAAATGATGCTAACTATCAGAGTGCTTCTCAAGTTGATGCTAGAATTCAAGAAGTAGTTGCTGCTGCTCCTGAAGCTCTTGATACTCTTAAAGAACTTGCAGATGCTCTTGGTAATGATCCTGATTTCGCTGGAACTGTAACTACCGAACTTGCTAAAAAAGCTAATTCTATAGATGTTTATACTAAGGAAGAAGCTGATGCTAAGTTTATTACAGAACATCAAAGTCTAGAAGGACTAGCTACTGAAACATGGGTAGAGTCAAAGGGATATCTGACTGAACATCAAGATATTTCAGGATTAGCTACTAAAGAAGAAGTAACTGAAAGTTCTAATGAAGTATTAACTAATATTCTTGGTAGAATCTGGACTAACACAGATAAAGAAGAGAGTGGTAATTTTGATACCTCTTATAAACATGCTGATGGTTCATATGCTAGAATATGGAACGAAACAGATGGAGGAGGTTCTCAATATTATAATAGTAATAAAGACACTCTCTCTTTCGTTGGAGTAAATGATGGTAATGATGGAATTCATGTACAAATTTATTCTAAGAAGAAATCAACTAATGTAGGTGCAAGACTTAATGCTACTCCTGATGGTATATTCTATGGTGTAGGTAATTCTGCTAGTATAGCTCCTGAAAATGAACTCGTAGTAAAGAAAGATATTACTGAAGTTAACACGAATCTAGAAGCTGAAATAGAAGCTAGAAGTACTGCAGATACTCAACTTCAGAATGACCTCCAAGTTGAAGCTACTACTGCAAGAGAAGCAGAAAAAGCAAATGCAGATGCAATTGTAGCAGAAGTATCAAGAGCAACTGAAAAAGAAGCAGAAATTGAAGCAAATTTAGCTAGTGCAGTGAAATTTACAACATCTACTTATGAAGGTAGAGATAAAAAAGTCATTACACTAGATAATGATGAATTGATCAATGCACGTTCTAATTCAGAGGATCTTGAAAATAAAGTAAATGTAGGTGGTAAATCAATTAGTTTGATTCAACTAAACAAGTGGAATGTAGTAGATCTCGGTAGTCCTTATACTATTACTAATATCAATACTCCTAAGGGACAAAGACCTACAGTTCAAGAAGCTGGACAGTCTGGACCTGAAGCAAATCAAATTGCATATGTATCTGATGTAGCTGGTCTTAGCAATACTCTTGAAGCTTTGAATGCAACAGTTCAAATTCTTCAAAGTAAAGTTGATGTTCTTACTAAAACAAATACTGAAGTTGTAAGTGTTGACGGTTCTGCTGGTGAATTGAAAGATTCTTCTAAGGATTATATCGTATCAGGATCTATTAATGAAAATGCTGAAATCGTTGGTAAGTCTATCTCATTAAAATCAATTAAAGTAAGTGATAATGCTAGACTTAAATTGAATGCTGGTGATGTAGAAGCCAAAGATCTAAATATTTCAGGTTCATTCCCGAAAGCTAATGGAAATACTGTAATAAGCGTAAATAATGCTGAATTTATCGTATTCAAAGATATGGTATTTGATGCATCTGAAGTTTATAACGGTATTGAGATTGGTCTAGCAAGCAATTCTGTACTTCCGAAAAATATCTTGTTCGATAATTGTAAATTCCAAGGTGAATTCAGTAATAATGCTATCTTAGTATTCGGTACTCAAGACAATGCTATTATTACATTGAATAACTGTTATTTCGAAAAGATCAGTAATACTCTTAGATTAAGTAATAAGTCTAATGCTTCTGGTGTAGTTGTTAATATTAATAACTGTACTGTAGATCAATGGGAAACTAGAGCTCCATGGCAAGGTTTCTTGATTTGCGAAGATTATACTAGTAAGACTGAAGAAGAGGTTAATGCTAATAACTTGTTTGGTGACGGTAAGATTACTGTTAACTTTAATAATTTAGTTCATGCTGGAGTAAAGATTAATCCAGCTGATCCTGCTTCAGTTTGTGGCACTAAAAATGAAAGTCAAGTAGTTATGGTATGTCAAGATGCTGGTCCAGAAGGTGATTACTGTTTATCTTATGACGCGGCTAAGTTCCCAGTTGTAAGCTTTAAATAAAAAAAAATAAATGGAGAGGGATTAAATTTCCCTCTCTTTTTTCTTCTCACTCAATAACCAAAAATCTTTAGTTATTTTCTTCATTATAACAGATACCATTCCAGCTAAGATAAATAATTTAGGTAATGATTGGTGAGTTATTATAAACCAACTACTTACTATTATATCTGCATCCCTAGCATAATTTTCTTGCTCTAGTGACATCTTTTCTCCAAGATTCTTAAATTCATTATATTTAGTGAGATACTTTTCTGCAAATTCTGCTCTTTTCTTTCTCTGCTTTCTTATTTTCTTTAAAAACTCTTTCTTTGTCAGCCACTTCTTTTCATAATATTCTTTTAATCGATTCTCTCTACACTGACATTCATGAAGTTGTTTTTTTAAAGATAGTTAAGCTTTGTTTTGCTTGTCTTGTAATTTCTCCTGTTTCCATTTTTATTCTCTTTTAAGTTTATTAATAAAAAATCTCCCTAAGCTATTTCATTGTTAGCTTAAGGAGTTTCTTTCTCTACATTAATAAGGCTTTAAAGGACTCAAAAAGGAAGAAAAATAAAATCCATCTATCTTCACAGACCGATGGACTAAATAGGGTACAACAATATTACAAACTTAAAAGAACCCGTTAATTCTTTTCTTTATCGTTTAGTAACTTGTCTTCTTTTTCCTTTATTTTTGTTTCTAAGTTCTTATTAATATCTTTCATCCAGTTAATTGCTTGATCTTGTATAAAAGTATTCATCTTATTTTTTACTTCTGAAACACCATCTATTACACTATTCGTCTTCTTAACTGCTTTATATATTAAATATATACCTCCAATAATTACAGAGGTACCTACAATTACTTTTACTGTTTTCATATTATTTCTCACATTTATTTTTATTACATATATAAGGCTTTTAATCCTCTTCTTTTACCTCCCTTACAAGAAGATTCATATTCCTTGCAAGAGATACCATATTCTTAGTTCCTTTATTCTCTGCAACCGAACTAAAGAAAGCTATACATGCATTAGCCACTTCTGCCATTTGTTTATTTCTCCTATACCCAGCACTTTTTCCATATCTATCCCAATCAGCTGGATAACGCAAAACTTCATAACCTTTTTCTTCAGCATATTTTTCTCCAAGTCTATCAGCACCTCTAGCACATCCACTAACAATCACAATCTTTTCCGTTGGGTCTGCTGCTTTTCTTGATAAAATAAGATCACACTTCTCCTTAAGAAGATCGTAATCATCAAATTCTCTAGAACCACAAATAATTACTCTAAACATCTAAATAACCCTCCAATGTTTTAATTATAGAATCAAGTCCTTTATCTTCTCGCTGGGTAGATGACAGCCCAGATAAATAACCATGTAAATAATAACAAAAATTCTTAGGTAACGAAATCATGTCATCTTTTGAAGAGATTTCCGGGCTGAGATAATCCTCCAGCGGTCCATTACAATTATACCCATTATAAACATACCACTTTCCTGATTCGAAGATATATAAATACTCTTCAACTCTCTTAGGTGGTTTATCTGAAAAAGCTGGTTTGCTATTCTCCCAACTCTCACCTCTTCGAACATAATAGTCACAACCCTCAAGAGACTCTGCGATGGAACTGATATCACCACCTAGAATTAACTCAAAAGCTTTCTCAAATGAATCATAATAACACTGCAAAATCTCTCCAACACCATCTAAATAACCGTCAAAGTGACAGTAAATAACCATATACTCTCCTCCTAGATAAACTTGATGTCCATGAATGTTCTCGTATACCTTTCCAATCATTTCAGTAGGTATCTTAACTGAAATAGTACTTCTTGTTGACATAATAATTTAATTTTTATATTTATTTTTCTTTCTTTCCTCTAACAATATCTGCAACTCTATCTCCTGCAGCATCTTCTATTTTATCTCTTTGTTTCTTGAGATTATTTCCTAAACCGTAAACAGCTCCTATTCCAGCTCCAATTGCTGCATACTTTCCAACTTTTTTCACTGGTTTATATAATTTCTTTCCAGATTTAACTGTCTCGTTTAATTTCTCTAAGGGTTTATCTAAAAATTTCTTTTTATTATCTAGAAATTTTAAACCTATTTCCTTAGATTGATGTTCATTTCTCTTAGTTTTCTCAATAAGATCTGATTTCTTTCCAGTAACTATATCTTTTACTGCCTGTTTAGCATTACTATATCTATGCTTCATTTTTAATTTATCAGTATCTCGGTTACTTTTCTTTCGATATAATTTCTTTATAGAATCTTCTGTTACCTCTTTTTGAGGATTAAATGCTTTTTCATAGGATAATCTCCCAGAACCTGCTATCAAAGCACCCATTCCTGCTCCAACGGTTACATCAGAAGTTATATCAGATTTGCTTCTTTCTTGTTTTTCTTCTTTAGAAAATAATTTACGTCTTATGATCATAATAAAATTCTATGTTTAATTTTTATATTTTCAAGTTCTTCTGTTTCAGGCCCATGTAAAAAGATATCCAACACTACACAATTACTTATTTTATCTCCTAAAAGAGGATCCTTATAAATCATTGCACAGAGCTCTAAATCATTAAATAACTCATCATATCTTTTCCTATAGTTATCTAGATCTTTCATAAGTTGTTCACCTCTTTTACTAGGATCTGAAACTAATTCCGTCATGATTATAGCATCATTTTTATATCCCTTAATGAGATTCTTAAAATCTTCAATAATTTGATATTTTTCATATGAAGTAGAATATTTCTGAGTATCATGATTATCTGTAGAAATTAATTTTAAGAATTCATAATTACTTTCATTAAAATCTGATAAATACTCATTAAAGAATTTCTTTTCATATTTTGCCATCTCATTATTCCACTTTACTATCTCTGGATCTTTTCTTGATAAAGTATTCCGAGTAGCTTTAAAAATAGCTGATTTAATTTTATCAAACATAATTAACACACCTCCTTTCTACTTATTATATTATATATCTTTACCACCTTCTTAACCCCATCTATCTCTACTCTGGCTGAAGACTCCTTTACATTAAAGTAATTTTCTAAGTCTTTTGCCTTAGGTGTAGCATCGTAATTAATGGACTTATATAACACTTCAAGTCTAGATTTTATATCAGATAATGTTATTTTATCTCCTACTTTAAATTCTGAATATATATTAGACTCTAGAAGTTCTTGACTAAATGTTACTACTCCTAACTCCTTTTCTATATACGTTTTATTATATCCAAGAGCTCTAAGCTTTTCGGGACCAAGTGCTAAGTAGTAAGATTTAATATTATCATGTTCTCCAATCTGATCTAATATTATATTAGTCATAGTATCATTAAAACTACATTCACAAAGATACTTAAGTTTAGATTTAAATGTTCCAAACTTTTGATATTGCTCTAAAAATCTAGACACTTCTTGATTAATATCATCTGGAGATAAAGTACTATATATAGTACTAAATACAGTAAATCTATCTTTATAATCTATTTGTTGTATTCTAAAAGCTCTAATCTCATTTACTAATACTAAATTATTAAGTACAGGTATCAAAGTTCCACTCTGATGTTCGTTTACCGCCACATAATTATCTTTATAACTAAAAGATTTTGCCATTTTTTGATATGTTTCTGCTAGATCATATTTTGCTTTATCAGGTGCAGAGCTATAGGAATCTAATAAGTTTTGAGTAATTTCTTTTTTTCTTTCTACTTCTTTATTAAACTCCTCTTGAGACACTTTCCTATAATCACATATTGTTCGATAATAAAATACTGCACTATTACTCCATGGATTCTCTTGCAGCCTTTGTCTACCTAAGATCTGAGGCAAGTCTTCAGAGATATCAACAGCTAAAGAATCAATATTACTATCACTAAAGATAAAACTTCTAGCACAAGTAGAGTAAAAATCTGCTCCTAGGTAAACAGTTCTAGTACAAAAGGTAAACATTTTAGGTTTAACTCCTTTTAATGGCACTTCACCTATTACGAATTTCTTCCCTAATTTACGTTGTATTCGTTTTTGATTATCAGGAGTATCACTACACAAAATATTTACTTCTTCAGATTGGAGATTACACTTTTTTATAATACTAGTAATATGATTAACAGAATTTACATAAAATACAGCTTCATCCGATATTATTTCAACAGGATAGCCATTTACCATTCTAATAGCTCTCTCAAAATTACCATCCTTGTAGGACTGAATAATTTCTGGGAGTTTTTCGCCAACAGATTTCATTGTAAGTACTTTTAAGGCAGGTTTTAATACCCTAGTCGAATCCTCCTTACTCCAATCCATATTAATATATGGAAGACCATCAAACTCACCTAACATATTAAGATATTCCTCCAACATAGGAGTTGCACTAACAAATAAAGCTGAGTGAGATTGGTGTAGATGATATAAAAAATCTAATTCTGTATTAGACTTAAACTTAGAATCATGTAAGATAGTTTGAAACTCATCTATAATGGTGTAAAAAGATTGAAATATACCCAAAGATGTTAATATATCTTTTACAATTCTATAAGAATCATATGTTACAAGAATTTTACAAGGTTTATCTCCTAAGTATTTTCTTTCATTTAGATAGTCTTTTATTTCATTCATTAGTCTATTATAAACTGTATCTTTTCCATGAACTACTTCTTTAAGAGTATCCATAAATACTTGAGATCTAGTCTTATCTATCTTGCTTAAATCTTTATCAACTGTCAATTCTTTTTCAAGCTCATTCACTACTAAGTAAACACTATCCTTATGTTGGTCTTTCTTATTTTTAAGTAACATCTTTCTTGGAGAACATAGGATAACATTTTCAGGACCTCTAAGACAGTATTCTGTAAATCCACAACCTGGAAGTTGTTTATTAATAATACATTTTACTGGGAATTTATAAAATCTAAAGTTTGTTCCTAATTCTGATATAAATCTTATTCCTCTAGGAACTACATAATCATTTAATTTTAGTATTGGCATACGTATAATTTTATCAAATTTATTATAATCTAATAGAGAATCCAGTTAAAAGAACTACTATGTCTCTTTAAATTGAAGACATAGGAGGATTCCCTTTTCAATCATAAGGAATTGAAAGGATATTATACGCAAAATCGTCATTTAAAATGGGGTAAAAATAGGAATACATAAAGAAGAATGATATCTGAAAAAAAAATTCCACTTTTTATTTTAAATAAGGTCCGCCTCTCGAAGGCGGAAATCTAAATAAAATCTATATACTTAAATAATCGGAAAAAAAACTATTATCATTCCCATATATCTTATTCAAAGTTTCTTCCTTAGATCCCCTCAGCGGTAGCGATCGGAGGGGATAGATAACGGGAAGCTCCTTTGTCTTCGAACTTTAAGGACAATTTTGCTCTCTATAGTCCTTTAGATTCTAATATATGAAAGAAAAACCCCAGGCACATTTTGCCCAGGGTGTATTTGATTAATTAATAACCAAATTGAAAATAGCTATCAAAGCCTTCAGTAATATTTTTACTAAGACTGAAGCTACTAGGGATATCACTATGATACTCCCAGCTATCCATACTACAGCGAATAGTACTACATTAAAAATCTCAATGTTCATAATAAATATTTAATTGAGTTTTAGTTAAAAATATTAGAGAATAGAACTATTATATCCAATTTCTTTCAATACTTTAGGATTCTATAGTTTAACTTCTATTCTCTCATATATAAGGCTTTTAGCATTTTTGAGACGGTTAGGAGAAAAGGGTGGTGTATATGCTATCCTTTTCTTTTTCCTTCAAGGACAAAAATAAAAGAGGGATTTAATTTCCCTCTTCTTTCAGTGCATCATTGATAGATTTTTTAATTAGTTTTTCAAGTTTATCGTTATCAGTTATTCTCTTTCTTACTTTTCGCACTATACACTCATTTATTTTTATGTTATATTTGAATCCTAATCGGTTTCTTTCATAAATTGCATAACTTACTACCTTATCTGTAACACATTCTATAAGTTTACCTGAATCTACTGTTTTATTGAGATCATAATAGAATAAACTACGATATTCTTCGAAGTTTCCAATACCATGATACTGTTCACTTATTGCAGTAATTCTTAACATATCAGACTCTTTCTTTACTATTATTGTGTATCCTAGAGTAGTATTTTCGCTGTATAATTTTTCCGGGTATTTAATATTTATCCCTAATTCATTTAATCTTTGGATAAAATTTACGGATCCATAATAAGTGTTGTAATAATCACTAAGTCCATAACAGATACCTTCTATACTATAGTTGCTTTGATCTTCAAGCCTTTTATCTAATTCCTCCAGTGTCATTGTTTCTCCTGGAGTAAATTCCATTATAATTTCTTGTATTCCTAAATCTATTTTTCCAAATCTATCAAAATAAACTGTTTCTGTTCCACATATATTGCTATCCTCATCATACTTCATAGCAATAATATATCCCCCTATTTCCATAAGTAGCGGGACATGTTTTTCTGAGTTGTATCTAGCTAGTACAACTTTAGGTTTTTCGAAATTTACTACGTTTTGTAAAATCTGTTTCATATTCTTTTTCCTTTCTTTTAAGTTTATTTTATTCATATATAAGGCTTTTAAGAATTACTACCAGGGAGAAAGAAAAAGGGGAGATTTTACACTCCCTTTTTATTTTTTAATTTTTCATTGATAAGTTTCATTAACTCTTCATCACGCTCATCCCCTAGTAAATCCACACTAGTACATGTTATATCGTAGTCATGTAAAAATCCAAATATCTCTTTACGCATATTTATTTCAGATTTTAGTTTTTCAACGAGATCTCCGCAAAAATAATCATATCGTCTGCTATAGTCTTCCTTCTCTGAGTAAGGATAGAAAGAATTGTTATCTAAGAATTCAACTTCACTTACTAAATGATCAAAATCCTTAGTTTCTATACTAGCAAGGCAATAATCTTTATCCTCTCTGTAAGTAACTACATTTAGATCATATTTCAGTACAGTATTTTTGCAGTATAAGTCCTCTGAAAACTCAAAATTTATACAAACTCTGTCTTCAATAACTCACAAACCTTTGGAGAATTAATTCGATATCCTCTTAGGTAATTAAGTTCTTTTACGTCATCCTCTGCTACTTGGCGTAATCTTTCAAGAATATCTACTACTTGATCTACTGTTAATGTTCTAGGGATATATTCTATAACTTTTTCAACCCCTGGATTTACAGTTTCAGACTTGTCAATGAAAAATGTTCGTGATTTTATAAAGGCGCCATGTTCATTATATACCATCTCTACGATATATCCATTAAGTTCCACAAAATCATAGCAACCTTTACTGTCTTTTCTTAATACTAATGCAACTTTAGGTTCATTAAAGTTGTACATGTTTTGTAAAATTGTCTTTTCCATAATTCATTTTTTTTTAAGTTTTTATTATACATATAAGGCTTTGAGAGGGGAGAGAAAAAAGGATATAAGTTTTTTATTATACCTATATCCTTTTACAACGTTAACTAAAATCTTCAGCAATGGTGAATCTTAGACCATCGCTATAAAATTCTCCATATTTATTTGGCTTATATTTTTTTAGTTCTGGAGGGGTTATCTGAGAATAATCAAAATATGAACAGATTTCGCTTGGGTGTTCATTATAGTAGCTCTCTAAGTCATATCCTTTATCCAA
>OGDS01002083.1_pt1 | contig 12689 bp, 10 predicted proteins | sample 1570351 | NCBI WGS metagenome assembly OGDS01 (sample SAMEA2581974, study PRJEB24529) | metagenome | biome: Human gut stool | place: China | collected 2011
GCAAGTATCGAAGAAACGCGTACCTTTGCAAATGACTAAAAGAATCGATCGTTTAGACTAGCCGTTTCTATCTATTATATAATGTACGCATGTACATTATATATGGTATCCATCCATAACCGCATAATAAATACAAAATACAAACATTCACATGCAATCATTGCAAATACTACAAACGTATAATCCAAGGCTTGTCAAGCCATAAGCTTACGAGTTGAGAAGTGATTAGTTATTCACTTGGAGAACTTTATGCTAGCGGCTTAGTCTATTATTTAATGTTATCTTTATACGTGAAAAGAATAAGTCAACCATACCAAATTTGATCTCTTAAAAAGTACAATAAGCCTAATATTTAAAGATTGTTATTTATATTTCTGATAATCAGCGTATAATAAGAATTGATCAAAATGGGAGCCGATTACTATCCATAGTATTTTGCACTACTATTAATACTAATCGTACTTTCTATAAATAGTAAAGCTGACTACCATGAATCTGCTTTTTAAGAAATATACAATAAACAGGATGTGCGATACGAAAATAAACCTTACCTTTGGAGCAGTAATCACCTAAAACCATTTAACTATGGCACAATACGTAGACATCATGACTGATGCTGGATTTAAGGCTGTCTTCCAAGACAAGCAAGTTACCATCAAGTTCCTTAACGCCGCCCTAGCCGGCGAACGGCAGATCAAGGACATCACCTACCTCGACAAGGAGATCAAGCCAGAGACCGTCGAGAACCGTACCATCATATTCGACCTGCTCTGCGAGGACGTGTCCGGGGCCAAGTTCATCCTAGAGATGCAGAATTGTCCCCAGCACTATTTCTTTAACAGAGGTTTTTATTATCTTTGTCGCATGGTGGCCCGGCAAGGACAAATCGGCAAGCAATGGCAATATCGGTTGCTACCCATCTACGGAGTCTATTTCTTGAATTTCAAGTTGCCGGAGTTCACAGACTTCCGTACGGATGTTGTCCTCGCTAACGAGAGGACGGGAAAGGTGTTCAATGAGATCAAGATGAAGCAGATCTACATATCGTTCCCGTTATTCAGTTTAAGCAAGGAGGAGTGCAAGAGCTCCTTCGAACGTTGGATTTATACATTGAAGAATATGAACCTATTTGAACAATCTCCCTTCAAGGAGGAACAGGAGACCTTCCTTCGCTTACTGGACGTGGCGAACGTCAACTCACTCAGCGAAAAAGAACGTGCGATCTACGAGGAAAACCTAAAGAATTATCGGGATTGGTATGCGACCATCGATTACGCACAAACGGAAGGGATTGAAAAAGGAATGCAGGAAGGAATGCAAAAAGGGATGCAGAAAGGGATCGAGAAAGGGATCGAGAAAAGCCGTCAAGAGGAAAAACTCCAGATAGCCCAAAAGATGAAGGAGCAAGGACTTGACTCCGAACTTATCGCCCAATGCTCCGGACTTTCTGTTGAAGACATTGAGCGACTATAACCCGAATCAACCGATTCAATTCGATCCGGGCCGCTTCCATCCACTATCCGGAGGAAACGGCCCGGATTACTTTCGTACATTCACGATACCTAGAAAGCGTAATTAAAATCCAACGGAATAAAGAAACTGACGATTGTTCCGCTCCCCATCCCCTTCTCCTTGCTTTGGACCGAATATGTGATCTTCTCTTTATTTCTCCTATTCAACAATAGGATCGTACGGTAAAGGACTTTCGTTCCCATCCCCGTACCGTTATGTCCCGCATTCGTAAACAGACGATACCCGGGTCCATTATCCTCTATACGGATATGGATGCCTTTCCCGTCGCGCTCCACGAAAACAGATAATCGCTTCTCGCCCTCGATCGCACACAAGCCATGTTTCACGGCATTCTCTACGGGTATCTGGATCAGCATGGCCGGGAGATAGATTGCGTCCGTGTCAAGGGAGGGATCGAGATTCCATTCCAGACGGAAGTCCGGCCCTAATCCTTGCGCCTGCAAATTCAAGTAAGTCCGGACAAAGCGTAATTCTTCCTCCAACGTGATACTAAGCTTTTCCGTGATCTCCAAACTACTACGTAACAACTCCACCAATCCGGAAAGTTGCGTACGGCGGGAACTTCCTTCTTCCTCCGAGCTAATCTCCCGGTTCAATATATTGAATATAAAATGAGGGGATACACGGTTGCGAATACTCTCCATCTTTAACTTCGTCACCTGATCGATATGGCTTAACCATTGGGCATGCCGTTTACGTTTCATAAAGTAATAAGCCATGCCGCTGACGATCGACAAGATCGCAAAAAGCAAGATCCAAACCCAACGGCTCATTTCCAAGTATTCCATCCGGCCGGCCTGTTGTTTAATAATAGCCTCCCGCTTGAGTAAAGTCGTATCTTGGCTATAACGCATATCGATCTCGGTGACACGCATCTGGGTCCGTTCGCTACGAATATTGTTCTCAATGACGCTATTCTTCGTTTGGTACTCATAGGCACGCCTAAAATCGCCCGTGGTAGCGAAATAATTCTGCAAGTTCTTATTACGGATCGCTACCATCTTGGGATCTATGCCTACCGTATCCGTGTAACTCCTCAACAATTGATAAGCCAGCCCGGAGTTCCCCTCTTTTAAGGCTAGCGAAGCCTTCAAGGTCGTCAAATGGTACAAGGCCGTCTTATTATTATAGGTATGGAAGTACCTAAACCCTTTTTCCAGATAAAAACGAGCGGAATCCAACTGATTCAGACATAGATAGATCTCCCCTAAATTGATCTCGCATACGTTAGTATAGAAATCCATATGAGTAGGACGTACCACCTCACGGGCTTTCAAGAACCAAGGAAGCGCCTTCGCATACTCTTCCTTGTAATAATAGTAATTTCCCCGGCTATTGCAAAAGGTGAATTTCTCGCTCAAGTTACGAGAATCCAGTTCTTTCTCCGCCAAACGGTAAAAGTGATCGGATAAGTCAAAGTCCCTCAATTCCATATACGTCTCGCCCAAACCAAAATAAATAGGAAAGGACATCCGATCCATAATACCCAATGAATCACTCACGAAAAGAGCTTGGCGAAAGTAGCGGGCTCGCTGATCGTAAGCTCCTTTCCGGGTATATATATCCGCTATATTGATATAAATATCCGGGATTTTATGCTCCATCTCACTCTGCCGGATCTCTTGATACGCCTCGGAATAGCAAAGGAGGGCCGAATCCGTTTTATCCAAAAATGAATAATAATTGCCAACCGTATTTTTCAACGTCCCTAAGAGTCCATGTATCTTGGGAGACATCGGTACACGGTCGCAATAATCTATAATTGACCGATGTAAAACAAACCCGGAATCATATACACTATTTGCAAAATAAATCTGGCTTTTAACCGCAAGTAATTTATAATATTTATCGCTATCTTTAGTTAGACTTAAAGCTTCATCCAATGCGGAATGAGCATATCGAGGATTCCGGTAAATCGAATCCATAGCCATATGTTCCAAAGAGTCAATCCGCAGGTTATCAGAAAAAGCAAATGTTTTTTCCGGTAGCTTTCCACAAGAAAACAGAAACACAAAATGAAATAGCAATAATAAAATGGACATAAAAGTCATACACACCCTATATTTCGTCATCATCTTGGCGGTTTTAAAGTTCATATGCAAAAATATTTAAAAATTTAATCTACGCAATTATTTCTCCTAATAAATATCGAAAATCGATTACATTTGTAAATCTAAAATAGAGTACACATGAAAAACTTGATGATTCCTGCGCTGGCGTTATTTTTATCGGCGGCGGCGCAAGCAGACGACAGTCCGTTATGGATGCGTTACTGCGCGATCTCCCCGGACGGGCAGACGATCGCATTTTCTTACCAAGGGGATATCTACACGGTCCCTTCTTCCGGAGGAAAAGCCCGGCAGTTGACAACACATCCGGCGCATGATACCCGTCCGGTCTGGTCGCCCGACGGACAGAGAATAGCCTTCGCCTCCAACCGTAGCGGCAACTTCGATGTATTTCTCATGAACAATGAGGGAGGGGAACCTAAGCGGCTCACCACCCACTCCACAAACGAATATCCCACTACCTTTAAGGACAACGGACACATCTTGTATCTAGCCAACGTATTGCAAGACGCCAAGGATATCCAATTCCCCGGCACCCGCTTTATGCAAGTCTATGAGATAAGCACGGACGGAGGAAGGCCGGATTTATATTCTTCGTTATACATGGAAAATATAGCCCTCAGCAAAGATGGCAGTAAATTATTATACAATGACTACAAAGGTTACGAGGACCCTTGGCGCAAGCATCATCAATCTTCTATCACCCGTGATATCTGGTTATGTACGCTTGGAAAAGATCGCTCTTTCCAGAAAGTAACCACTTTTGGCGGTGAGGATCGTAATCCTGTATGGGCCGCGGATGGGGCGTCTTTCTATTACCTAAGCGAGGAGAAAGGAAGCTTTAACATCTTCAAGAAGGATTTGGCAGGCAACAGCGAGAAACAAATCACGACGCATACCACCCACCCCGTGCGTTTCCTTACCTCCGATAATTCCGGGACTCTATGCTATAGTTACGACGGCGAGATCTATACCGTTAAGGAAGGCCAGAAACCGGCCAAGGTGAATATCCAGATCGTCGCGGATAAGATCGAGAACGACGTGATCCATCGTCTTCTGACCGATGGAGCTACGGATATCGCCGTCTCCCCGAATGGAAAAGAGGTAGCGTTTATCACTCGTGGCGATGTTTACGTAACTTCTATTGAATACGAGACGACTCGTCAAATCACGAACACGCCGCAACAAGAGCGCAATATAGATTTCAGCCCCGACGGACGTTCATTGGTATATTCCGCCGAACGGGAAGGAACATGGGGAATCTACGAAAGTAAACTTACACGTGACGAAGATAAGCAATTCACGTACGCCCCGGAATTGAAAGAGGAGCCTCTTGTCGTCTCCGGACAAACCTCGTTCCAACCCTTATACTCTCCGGATGGTAACGAGGTGGCTTTCCTTGAGAACCGCACCACCTTACGTGTTATCAACCGAAAGACCAAGCAGGTCCGCACCGTATTGGACGGGAAATACCTCTATTCGTATAGCGATGGAGACCAGCATTTTCAATGGTCGCCAGACAGCAAATGGTTCTTGGTAGATTACATCTCCGTCGGAGGATGGAACAACACGGATATCGCCCTCGTGAAAGCGGACGGTAGCGGCGAGGTAACGAACCTGACGGAAAGCGGTTATTCGGATGGCGACGCGAAATGGGTATTAGACGGTAAGGCCATGATCTGGTCCTCCGACCGTGCCGGTTTCCGCAGCCACGGTAGCTGGGGTGCTGAGCGGGATGTGTACATCATGTTCTTCGACGGTGAGGCTTACGATAAATTCCGCCTCAGTAAAGAAGAACTGGCCTTGGTAGAAGCGGATGAAAACAAAGATAAGGACGAGGATAAGACATCCGATAAAGATTCCGATAAGAAAAAAGAGGATAAGGATAAGCCTGTAGTCCCCTTGAAGTTTGATTTGGAGAACCGCAAGGACCGGATTATTCGCCTGACCGCTAATTCATCCTCATTGGGAGACGCCGTACTCGCCCCGAAAGGAGATAAACTATATTATTGCGCCGCTTTCGAGAAAGGCTTTGATTTATGGGAACACGACTTGAAGGAAAAGTCCACTAAATTACTGCTCAAGAATGTCGGTCGAGGCACTCTATTCGCCGATAAGAAAGTAGAGAACCTCTATCTTACCGCCGGCGGTAAACTGAAAAAGATAGAGTTGAAGGATAGCAAGGAAAAACCGATCGCTTTCAAGGCCGAGTTCGCTTATCGTCCGGCAGAGGAGCGTGCTTATATCTTCCATCACGCTTGGCGTCAAGTCTTGGATAAGTTCTATGATCCGACACTCCGGGGCATGGATTGGAAAGGGTATGAGACCGCTTACGCCCGTTTCCTTCCGCATATCAACAACAATTTTGATTTCCAAGAGATGCTTTCCGAGCTATTGGGCGAGTTGAACGGCTCCCATACGGGCGCTCGTTACAATCCGGGACTAACCGGGCCGGAAACCGCCAGCTTAGGCGCTTTCTTCGATAACGCATACACGGGCGACGGATTGAAGATCGAGGAAATCATCGCCAAGGGCCCGCTGACATTGGCCGACAGCCAGATAAAGAAAGGCTGTATCATCGAGAAGATAGACGGAACACCGATAAAGAAAGACGCCGATTATTATCCACTGCTAAGCGGTAAAGTCGGTAAGAAAGTAATGCTTTCTGTCTATGATCCTACCAGCAAACAGCGTTTCGAGGAACAGGTAAAAGCGATCAGTAACGGAGAGCAATCGAACCTCCTTTATAAAAGATGGATCGAGAATTGCCAAGAAACCGTAGATAAATTATCGAACGGGCAAATCGGGTACGTACATGTAAGAGGTATGAACAGCGAGAGTTTCCGCGAGGTCTATTCCGCCTTATTAGGCCGTTGCCGGAATAAGAAAGCCGTGATCGTGGATACCCGCCATAACGGAGGTGGCTGGTTGCATGATGATCTGGCTACCTTATTGAGCGGCAAGGAGTATCAGCGCTTCGAGCCTCGCGGACAATACATCGGTAGCGATCCTTACAATAAGTGGACCAAACCGTCCTGTGTCTTGATGTGCGAGGATAATTATTCGAACGCTCATGGTTTCCCTTGGGTTTATAAGACCTTAGGTATCGGCAAGCTGATCGGCGCCCCGGTTCCGGGAACCATGACAGCCGTATGGTGGGAAACGCAAATCGATCCGACCTTGGTGTTCGGTATCCCGCAAGTAGGCGTGAAAGATATGCAAGGCAATTATCTGGAAAACCAACAATTGCAACCGGATGTCGAGGTGTACAATACTCCCGAGGCGCAGCTCTCCGGCGAGGACACGCAATTAAAAAGAGCGGTAGAAGTGATGCTGCAAACTGTAAAATAGCTTTTCTAGGCCTCGGAAATGACTTTTCAACCTTGTAAAATGCCTTCCGAGGCCTCAGAAACGACTTTTCAACCTTGTAAAATGCCTTCCGAGGCCTCGGAAACGACTTTTCAACCTTGCAAAATGCTTTCCGAGACCTCGGAAATGACTTTTCAACCTTGCAAGGTGGTTTCCGAGATCTCGGAAGCCTCTTTCACTCACATCGAACAGAAGAAAGAAACGAAAAACGGAACTGTGAAGTCCACCAAGATTCCGTGAAAGATAGAGACAAAGACCAAATCCTTTCCACAATAACGGGTGATAATCGGCAATGTCGTATCCATCGTAGTAGCTCCTCCCGCGCAGATCGGAGATAGCCTTCCGAAATATCTAACGAACAACGGAGCGCCCAGCAAGGCGAATATCTCACGGATAATATTAGCGATCAAGGCGATCGTTCCTAACTCCGCCGCCAATTGCGCCCCCAGCGTCGGTTCTTTTAGCTCTGTTATCAAGATGGAGGATAATGAATAATAGGCGAAACCGCTTCCGACCGCCAAACAATCGAACACACTCCATTTGGTAAGAGCAAGGCTGATCAGGGCCGAGAAGCTCAACGTCCCGATAATAGTAGCCAGAGGCACCAATAAGAGTTTCGGCCGTATACTCGATAAAATATCTTTCAGTTTCTTATCGCTTCCTATGCTAATCCCTACTTGAAACATCAAGAGGTAAAGTACATAAACCGTTATATCATTCTCGATAATGACCCCGGGCAGATAACCGCTCCATCCCAGCAAGCACCCCAAGGCAAAGAAGCCCACGACGATCAAACTCCCTTTCATCCCCGGCTCCTTTCCTTAAAAAAGAAATGATAAACTCCCCACGCCGCCAAGACGCTACCCAACGTACCGGCCGAAGCAATCAACAAGGCTTGCCCGCCCAACGTCGTAAGATTATTCACGATAGACTCATTAGCCCCTACCGAAATTCCCAGCAGGAACAAAAGAAGAAGAATCGTATAAGAAATAGGCTTACCGATCTTTTGCAGCAATTCTACTTTACGAAAGAAATACCCGACGGCAATGCCGCAGAACATGATTCCGATTACTGTAAACATCCTTTTGTAGTTTTTGCCGCGAAGTTAACAGAAACTCACAGTACCACAAAGCGGTTACTTCTTCGTTTTCTTGAATTTCACGGGAATCTGCATACCTCCGGCGTCGGCCATTCCCTCTAACTTATTTCCTTTCTGGGTCATAGTTAAGTCTACAGGCGTTCCATCCACATAAAAAGAGCTGGTATAGGTATCTCCTTTCGCCTTGATATCATTTATCTCCAAGGTACTACCTTGTATATTCACTTTAGCGGTCAACTTGCCGTTCTCTTGCTTTATCTGAAAACTTCCATCTTGATATCCATACGGAGCGTCGGGGGCAGAGAAGGACCAATCGCCTACGAGCTTACTGAGATCTGCGGCTTTATCCTGTGCCGAGATCGTGATACAAAACAAAAGGCATAAAAGGGTGGTAAAGGCTTTCTTCATGTTCGTTCCCATAATCTTATGAATTAAATGAGTAATAGATTTAAATAACGTTCCAAATGTAGTGATTAATTTTCGATCTTCCGAGATATGTTCTAATATACGAGCATCAAATTCTTTCCCCAAAGGGGGTAATGCCTCGGCCTCATGAGATACGAACCAAGCCTTATAGGGTAATAAGTCGGGAGGTACCACCGCTGAGGAGAAAAACTGGCGTAATTCCCGCTCTTCCTCCACGGATGTGGCGCATTCCCAATATTTATCCAGCAACTTATTTATTCGTTGATAGTCCATACACGATCCATAAACAGATTACCTTACCGCATACCGCTCCATCCTTTCCTTATTTCCGGAATACGTTTCCCTCAATGCCAGATTACGCGCTACCATCATGCAATAGGAAGGTAAGTTCTCAATGACAATCCAGCTATCCCGGTCTTCCCAAACCTTAAGCAGGGCTTCCTGAACGATCTGCTCAGACTTCTCCACGTCTCCGGTAATCCGGAAAACAACCCGGAAAAGGTTATTCTTCAGCGGCAATATCTTTGTCGTAAATTCGTTTGTTCCCATACTTTTTTATCTATAAGACGAGCCAAGCCCGAAAAAGGTTGCAGATTTTAAAAGGAAATTTCCAATATTCCCCCAAAGCCATTATCTTTGTGACAGATGATTGATAATTCGCTTATTACAAACTAAATCAATAATAACAGTGAAAAGAACGATCTTATTTTTTCAGGCCGCTCTTGCCTGCCTGCTGGTAGGATGCAAGCAAGCGCCGGAGTCGCCGCGACTACAAGATGAGGTGAGGTATGTAGACCCATTCATCGGAACCGGGTTCCATGGACACACATTCCCCGGAGCTACCCGTCCGTACGCGATGGTACAACTAAGCCCGGATACCCATATCTTGGGATGGGACGCGAGCAGCGGTTACCATTATGATGATGACCATATCTACGGGTTCAGCCACACGCATCTTTCTGGTACGGGTATCGGTGATCTGGGTGACGTAGCTTTATTACCTTTCTCCGGTGGAGATTCCATCAAACCAGTAGCTACCTTCAAGAAAGACACTGAGAAAGCGACACCGGGGTATTATGCCGTACGCTTGGATAACTTTGGCATCAACGTGGAATTGACTTCTACGGATCGTGTAGGTTTCCACAAATATACATACGACAATCCCAAAGAACGTCGTGTCCTGCTTGACTTAGGGCATATCCTTCAACCGAACTGGGGACATAAGCTGATCGGTAACCAATATTTACTTGTAAACGACTCCACGGTGGAAGGAACCGTGAAGACACAAGGTTGGGCGCATTTCCATTCTATGTCCTATCGGATTACTTTCTCGGAACCGATCGAGACGGTATACCAATACATCGGGGGGAAATTACGTAAAGACTCCTTGTTCTTACGCCTAAATACGGCAGAAGATTTGAAGTTCCATTACAAATTCGCTGAAAAGGCACAACCGCTTTATGTAAAAGTAGCCTTATCCGTAGTCGATCCGGAAGGCGCCGAGAAGAATCTCGAGGCAGAATTGCCCGGATGGGATTTCGATAAGACCCGTGAGGAATCAACGCATATTTGGAACGAGGCGTTAAACTTGATCCAGATCGAGGCAGATCCGAAAGTCATGGTCAATTTCTATACGGCGCTCTACCATACCATGATCGCCCCCTTCGCTTATCAAGACGTGGACGGGCGTTATTTGGGTATGGACAAGAAAGTGCATACCGCCGAACCGGGTTACGTAAATTATTCCGTATTCTCCTTGTGGGATACGTTCCGTGCGCTTCATCCGTTAATGACAATCATTAATCCGGACTTAGCGACTGATTGGGGTAAGGTACTCGTGCAAGGTTATAAAGAAGGTGGAATATTACCCAAATGGCCTTTAGCCTCTAGTTATACAGGTTGTATGGTAGGATATCCGGCCGTCTCGGTCCTCGCCGACCTTGTAGCGAAAGATTTAGCGGAAGGTGATATGAGCACGTGGGCGGAAGCCGGCGCACGTTCTTCCGTTTACCGTGAGGATCTTGCCGAGAAGTTCAAAGGAACCCGTGAGTTGGATCTGATCACGATGCACCCTTACTATAAGGAGAAATATGGTTTCGTCCCCGCCGACTCTGTTCCCGAATCCGTATCGTGGGGATTGGAGATGGCATACGAGGATTGGTGTATCTCCCAAATCGCCAAGAAGGCAGGTAATATAGAGTTGGCGAATGAGTATGCCAAGAAAGCCGAATACTACAAACGCTATTTAGATCCCGAGACGAAAATGATGCGTCCGGTAATGGGCGACGGTTCTTTCCGTACTCCATTCAACCCTCGCTATTCTTCGCATATGAAAAGCGACTATACCGAAGGGAATGCCTTTCAATGGAGTTTCTTCGCACCACATGATATGGATAACTTCATCGCCGCTATCGGTGGCAAGAAAGAGCTGGAAACACGTTTAGACACCCTGTTCACCACCTCTTCCCAGATTGACGGGGCGGAAGCCTCCGGAGATATTACCGGATTGATCGGCCAATACGCTCATGGAAACGAGCCGAGCCACCATATGGCCTATCTTTATAACTGGACAGATTCTCCATGGAAAGGGCAAGGGTATTTAGATTATATCATGCAGAATTTCTACACGAATGAACCGGATGGTATCATCGGTAATGAGGATTGCGGACAGATGTCTGCTTGGTATGTCATGAGCGCCCTAGGTTTCTATCAGGTAAGTCCGGGTATTCCGGTTTACACATTGGGCCGTCCGATGGTAAATAAGGCTTCTATGCACGTAAAAGGCGGTATTTTCGAGATCGTGGCGACCAACAATAGTCCCGCCAATAAATACGTTAAAGAAGTCAAGCTAAACGGTAAAGTCCTAGAGACTCCTTTCATCAGCCACTCCGATATCATAAATGGAGGTAAGCTTGAGTTTATCATGACCGATCAACCGGTAAAATAAATTCATATAAAGAAACATAAAAACAAAGGGCGAATCAGTACACTGGTTCGCCCTTTATCTTATATTTGCCCTCAAACGATTAAATTGAAAAGCTATGTTACTCACAACAACTAACACGATCGAAGGAAAAGAAATTACCCAGTACTTCGGAATCGTATCCGGTGAAACGATCATCGGAGCGAATGTATTCAAAGATTTCTTCGCAGGCATCCGGGATATTGTCGGAGGACGTGCAGGTTCTTACGAGAGTGTCTTACGCGAAGCGAAAGAAACGGCCTTGAAAGAAATGAGCGATCATGCGGCACGAATGGGCGCAAACGCTGTAATCGCCGTAGATCTAGATTATGAGACCGTAGGAGGAAGCGGAAGCATGCTGATGGTTACCGCCGCCGGGACAGCCGTACGCTACCAATAATCCCCAAAATGAAATACTTTGGAGCCGGATTAAGCGAATCACATAAAGAACTAAACCGCATTATCCGTAAACCGGAATTAATAGAGCAAACCAAGGAGCTCTTTCTTGAGATTCATGGAAAATTACACCTCTCTGTGGTGTCTGGTAATGAGAGAAACGAGGTCGATGAGCTAGTCGGAGATTTAAGAGAGGATGAATATGCCATTATACCTACAGCGAAAGATGAAACCATCGCTTGGGTATTATGGCACATCAGCAGAATTGAGGATCTGACCATGAATATATTAGTTAACGGGGAAAAGCAGATCTTCAATGAAGACTGGCAAACCCGAATGAATTCCCCTATCAGAGACACAGGAAATGCCTTATCTGATAACCAGATTATTCAGCTAAGCAAAAGTCTACGTATTCAAGAACTCTTAGAATACAGGAATGAAGTAGGACGAAAAAGCAGAGAAATCATCCGAACCTTATCTCCCGATGATATACGTCGCAAAATCCCAACTCAAAGGATAAGCCGGATATTAGAAGAAGGTGGTATCACAAATCATGAAGATTCGATTTGGTTGCTTGATTTCTGGGCTAAAAAAGATATAGCTGGTATTTTATTAATGCCTCCTACCAGACATGTCATGTTACATCTAAATGACTGTTGTAAATGGAAGCTAGCAATAAGAGGCAGACATCATTGAAAATTAAACGGCTGGTGTATATAACAAAAAAAGGAGTCAACCCTTTCGGACTGACTCCTCTCTCTTCCGGCTTTCGCCTTTCTCAAGACGGCGGCTACCTACTCTTCCACTGTTACGCAGTACCATCGGCGTGACGAGG
>OGDS01002092.1_pt1 | contig 12624 bp, 11 predicted proteins | sample 1570351 | NCBI WGS metagenome assembly OGDS01 (sample SAMEA2581974, study PRJEB24529) | metagenome | biome: Human gut stool | place: China | collected 2011
CACGCACCAGCTGTGCGCCCATGTTCTCGAACTCGTCCTTCAGCTCGATCTCCTTGGCAATGGTCACGCCGTCGTTGGTGATGACGGGTGCGCCGAACTTCTTGCCCAGCACCACATTGCGGCCCTTGGGGCCCAGGGTGATCTTCACGGTATTTGCCAGGGTATCAATACCGGCACACAGTGCCTTGCGGGCATCCTCGCCCTGCTTGATCTGTTTTGCCATAATCAAATCGCTCCTTCAAAGCTCAAATTTCAATTTCAGAGGGGAAACTTACTCCACGATGGCCAGGATATCGCCCTGACGCACGATGGTGCACTCCTCGCCGTCCACCTTGACCTCAGTACCGGAGTACTTGCTGGTCAGGACCTTATCGCCGACCTTCACGGTCATCTTGACTTCGTTGCCGTCCACGATGCCGCCGGGGCCAACAGCCACGACCTCAGCCACCTGGGGCTTCTCCTTGGCGCTGCCGGTCAGGATGAGGCCGCCCTTGGTGGTCTCCTCGACTTCAACGGCCTTGATAACAACACGGTCTGCAAGAGGAATGATCTTCATAGTTCTTGCCCTCCTATAATAAAATATAATGAAAACTTTTTTGGCACCTTCGGCCCGTTTCTGCTGGGTCTCCGGTTGTTTAGCACTCCTTTTCTCTGAGTGCTAAGTGTATTGTACTCATCTTGAACTGAAAAATCAAGACCTTTTTGATTTTTCTTTTTGAACAATTTGTGACCACCCGAAAAAGTATCCTTACATCGAAAAAAGAGCAGTTCTCTTTTCCGGAGAGACTGCTCTTTTTCATCCAAACATCTTCTTATTTTACGTCCGCTCTGCTCCTTTTCGCCACAAACCGCTCATACGCCGGGGCGGGCAGGAGGATGCGGCCGCTCAGGGGGCGCAGAACAGCCTCCACCGTATCACAGGGGGCGCACTCGCCGTCGGCGGTGGCAACGATAGGGCCGCGGCCATCGGCGGGGCGCAGCGCCACCCGCCGGGCACGGCGGTAGAGGAAGTAGGGCTTTGCCTCCTCGGTGAGCTGGCCGTTCACAAAATGCCGGCCGCTCTTGTACATCCCCAGCAGCTTGGCAATGGTCAGCCGCCCCACCCTGCGGACGATCATCACGTCCAGCCAGCCGTCGGCGGGGTCGGCCTCGGGGGCGGCAAGGAAACCGCCGCCATAGGCCCGGCCATTGCAGATGGCGCACATCAGGCAGTCCACGGTCAGCTCCTCGTCATCGATGGTAAAGGTGACCCTGCGGCCGATGCGGCCGCAGAGCTGCTCCACGATGGAGAGCAGGTAGGACATCTCGCCGCCGCACAGGGGGATCCGCCGGAACTTGGGGATGCCGTAGGCCACCTGCGCGTCCAGACCCGCCGCGCAGATGGTGGCAGACAGGCCCAGACTGGTCTCCAACAGGTCGATGGTCACTTCCCCGCTCGCCAGCTGGGCATCGAGGTCGGTGAACTCTGCCCGGGTGCCATAGGTGCGCAGGAAGTCGTTGCCGCTGCCGTAGGGCAGGCAGCCCACGGCGGCGTTGGCAAAGCCCTGCACGCCGGTCATGGCTTCCATGAAGGTTCCGTCGCCGCCCGCTGTCCAGATGCGCAGACTGTCCCCGGCCTGCGCTGCCTCCTGGGCTGCGACACGGGCCAGCTCCCGGGCGTGGCCCGCATATTCGGTGGTGTGGATGGTATAATCGGCCTTGCTCCACCCGGCCCGGGCGGCAGCGGCTCTGATCTGCGGGATGAGCTGGACAGTGCAGTCCTGCTTGCCCGCAGCGGGGTTCAGTAAAAACAAATAGCGCATGGTTTCCTCCTTGGGGCGTTTCGCTTTCTCTATGATAAACGAAAACGCCGGAGGATGCAAGGGGGAAGCTCAAACCCCACCGTCATCCCTGCGGGAAGCCACCGCCCCTAATAGGGGCGGCCTTGGCAAAGAGGCAGAGCTTTACGCCATGCCAAGGGCCCCACTATTAGGGGGGCTGGCACGCGGAGCGTGACTGAGGGGTTCAGCCGATGGTTTGCTCTACTGCTTCCCCCTCTTCCAACACGATTGCCCCATCCACCGTGCAGTCGGCGGTCCAGTGCTGGCCGGTGTGGGCCGTGCCGGAGGCGATCTGGTTGGCGAGGGCCTGTTCCACAGCGCGGTCCACCTGCCGCCGCAGCTCCCGGGCCCCATAGGGCGAGCGCGCCCTTGCAGCCAGCACTGCCCCCACCCGGGGCGTATGGGTCAGCTGATACCCATTGCGGGCGGCACGGGCTTCCAGCTGGCCCAGCAGCTTCTCGGCGATGGCACACAGGCTGTCCTCTGCAAGGGGACGGAACACGATGAGCTCATCCAGCCGCCCCACCAGCTCGGGCCGGAACCACTTCTTGGCTTCCTCAATGGCCTGGGCCGACTGCTTCTCGAACACGGCCTCGCTGCCCGCCGCAAAGCCCAGCGGGGCGCTCTGCCCCGCCAGAAAGCGTGCCCCTAAGTTAGAGGTGAGCAGGACGATGGTATTGCGGAAATCGGCCTTGCGGCCCATGGCATCGGTGAGCTGGCCGTCCTCCAGGATCTGCAGCAGGATATTCTGGATGTCCGGGTGGGCCTTTTCGATCTCATCAAACAGAACCACGCTGTAAGGATGGCGGCGTACTTTTTCGGTCAGCTGGCCGGCTTCATCATAACCCACATAGCCCGGAGGGGAACCGATCAGGCGGGACACCGCGTACTTTTCCATATACTCACTCATGTCAATGGAGATCAGCGGGTCCACGGTATCAAACAGCTGATTGGCCAGCTGCTTGACCAGCTCGGTTTTGCCCACGCCGGTGGGGCCGACAAAGATAAAGCTTGCCGGGCGGTGGCGGCCAGACAGGTCTGCCCGCGCACGCTTAACGGCCAGCGCTACGCTGTGCACAGCTTCGTCCTGGCCGATGATATGCTCTTTCAGGGCATCTTCCAGCCCCATCAGGCGGCCATACTCGGTCTCTTTGATTTTAACCGCCGGAATGCCGGTCCACAGCTCCACAACCTGGGCCACATCGTCCGCCGTTACCTGGATATCGGCCACGCGCAGCTCCAGCGCGGGCAGCTTTTGGCGCAGCTGGGCCAGCTCGGTCTTGGTTTTGGCCAGTTCCTCGTAATCAATAGCGGCATCGCCCTGCTTTTCGGGGTCGGGGTTTTCCAGATCATGCTCTCTGGTTTCCAGCTCTGCCACCTGCTTTTGCAGGTTCAGGAACTCGGTAATTTCAGGGTGGCGCAGGTTGCAGCAGGCGCAGGATTCATCCAGCAGGTCAATAGCCTTATCCGGCAGGTAGCGGTCGGTGATATACCGTTCCGACAGGTGTACCACATCCGCCACGATGGAATCGGGCACACGCACACAGTGGTACTTTTCGTAATAACCTTTTACGCCGCGGATAACCGCAATGGCATCATTGATGGAGGGTTCTTCCACCTTGACGGGCTGGAAGCGGCGCTCCAGCGCAGAATCTTTTTCAATAAACTTACGGTACTCGGCAAAGGTCGTTGCGCCGATAACCTGGATCTGCCCGCGGGACAGGGCCGGTTTCATGATGTTGGCGGCGTTCATGGCGCCGTCCGAATCCCCGGCGCCGACAATGTTGTGGATCTCGTCAATGAACAAGATCACATTGCCGGCGGCCTTGATTTCAGAAAGCAGGCCCTTGACGCGCTGTTCAAACTGGCCGCGGAACTGGGTGCCTGCCACAAGGCTGGTGAGATCCAGCAGATAGATCTCCTTATCCTTCAGGCCGATGGGTACATTTCCCTTTGCGATGCGCTCCGCAATGCCCTCGGCAATGGCGGTCTTGCCCACACCGGCTTCGCCGATGAGGCAGGGGTTGTTCTTCTGGCGGCGGCTCAGGATCTGGATGGTGCGGTAGATCTCGCGGTCACGGCCGATGATATCATCCAGTTTGCCTTCCCGCGCCTTGCGGGTCAGGTTCTCACAATAGGTATCCAGGAATTTGCGCTTGGGAGGCTTTTTGCCGTTCTTGCGGTCGGAGCCCTTTTTGTCGCCGTCCTGTTTTTCACTGCTGGTAAAGCCCAGCGGGAAGGTGGCATTGCTGCCGGGGATCAGATCTTCGTCCTCGTCGGGGGCATCCTCGCCGCCCTGGGTCATGTTCATCATCATGGAGAGCGGGTTGGAATCGCCCAGCTCTTCCATCATGCTCTCCATCCGGTTTTCCATGTTGTCCAGATCCTGATCCGACATGCCGAACTGCTTCATCAGATCGTCCACCGGTTTGATGTGCAGCTCCCGCGCACAATGCAGGCAGTAGCCCTCCTGCTTCATCTGGCCATCCACCATCCGCTGGATGAAAATGATGGCCGGACGTTTCTGGCATCGAATACAGACCATAGTTCCTCCTTGCTGTTCTCTCCCCGCTCTCTGTTACAGGAACGGGTTGAACAGATTAAACACTTTATAGTAAAGACTGCCGCTCATCACGGTGTCATTCAGCACACTCAGGCTGCCGCCGGTGATCACCACAAGGCCCCACACGACACACAGCACCAGATAGATGTCCATCAGCGCGGTGCCGCCGCCCACCAGCCAGCCAAGGCCCCGGTTCACCGTGCCGACTACCGGCAGCTTGTTCACAAGGCCCAGCACCGTGACCAGCATGCTCACCAGCAGCCGCAGCAGCGCGTAGAACACAAAGAACAGCACCAGCATGATCACCGGGGTCAGCAGGGGCTGCAGGACCTTTTCCACGATGGTGTCGGCCAGCACCACGGCGTTGTCGGACAGCACCGCTCCGATGGAGCGCTCACAGGCTGCCACGATGGACGCCCGGAAGCTCTGGGGCAGAAACCCCGCGTACTTGTCGGCAATGCCGGTCAGGTCCACCACGCCGCCTGCGGCCAGGCTGGCCGCAATCTGGGTGCGGAAACCACCGGCCAGCAGGTGCTCGAATACCCAGCCTGCACAGGCGGACGAAAGCTGATGGGCCCCCAACAGGCTGAGCCCGTTGCCCAGCAGCTGGACCATGGAGGCCAGAAAGCCCTTGCGTGCATACCGCACGGTCAGGACGATCCACGCCGCCGTACATAGGATATCAAAAAGAAATGACGGATTCTTGAACATACCTTGTTTTCCCTGTTATTTTTTAGCACTCGGCTCATGCCGTTGCGATAAAGAGGCGTCTCAGGACGCACTGGAGCTGTCCGGCTCCGGTGCCGTGACCTGCTGCACCGTATTGCCGCTGAACACCAGCAGCTGCCGACCATTGAGCACACCCGCCTGGGGCTTTGCATCCATCGGCTGGGTCCACTGGAACTCCCCCGCCTTGTTGAAGCATTCCACCGTGCTGTCGGTAAGCAAATAGAAGCCATCGGCTGCGCGGAGGATGTGGCTGGCCGCCGGCACATTGCCGCTGTACTGCACGCCCAGGCTGTTGTCCAGCAGCACGGCGGTGCAGGTCTGGCCGCCGCTCAGCAGCAGGGCCACGCCGCCGTTTTCGGTGTCCACATCCACAAGGGTACTGCCGCCGAAGTCATAGCTGGCCTTCTCGCCGCCGTTGGCACCGTACAGCACCGCCCGGTCCTCATAAAGGGCCAGCACGCTGTCCCCGCTCAGCCAGCCCAGCCACTGGGGCACGCTGGTGGCGGTGCCCAGCTGTACCGGGTCGCCCTGCGCAAGGGCCAACACATAGAGGTTCGTGGTCAGCTGACCGCCGTTCGCAGTCACCGCCGCCACCGCAATGCGGCGGCTGTCCGGTGAAAAGGCCATGCGCAGCGGGGTGCCCTCGGCGCTGGTCAGGTTCCAGCTCAGTACCTGTTCCATGGCGGACGAGTACACGGTCAGCTTTGCCACGCTGTCGGTGTCGTCGGTGGCTACGGCCACCTGCCCGGCATCCGCCACGGCGCACAGGTAGATGCTGCTGTCCAGCGTTTTGGTGTACAGGTTCTGGGTGCGGCTCTCCACCCGCAGCTCATTGCCGGAGCGGTTGTACAGCACAAAGCGGCTTTTCCCGGCTGCCAGCGCCGGGCGGGCATAGCCGCTCTGGACGCTGTTGAGCTTTGCACCGCCAAAGCTGTACACCACACAGCTGTCCGTGTCCATCTCCGCAAAGCCGCCGGACAGCTTTGCCACCGCCGTGGGCTCGGTGATGCCGGTCTGCTGCGGCCATCCTGTGTTCGGGGTCAGGGTGATGTGTACACTGTCCACCAGATCCTTGGCACGGGCAATGGAGGTGCCCACCGCACCGGTGGCAAACAGGACCAGCACCGTGAGCACCGCCACGATGATGGCCCCGCGGCGCAGCCGACGGCTGCGTGCCCGCTGACGCGCTGCTTCCAGATACTCGACCCGTCCGGCCGAGAGCGGCTCGCCCTCTGCCGGGGAACTGCCGCGATGAATCTTTCTCATGAATGGTTCTCCTTCATATCCGGGTATTCCACACATTTCAGGAACAGCCCCTTTGCCGGCAGGGTCGGCCCCGCCTGGCTGCGGTCGCAGCCGGCCAGGATGCCGGGGATCTGTTCCGGCTGCATCCGGCCCGCGCCCACTTCGCACAAGGTGCCCGCCAGAATGCGCACCATGTTGTACAGGTAGCCGTCCGCCGTCACCTCAATGTCGATCTCGTCGCCCCGCCGGGTGACATGGCAGTCGGTGATGGTGCGCACCGTGTCGCCATGGGCTGCGGCGGAAGAACCCGCCGCGCACAGGGCCAGAAAATCGTGGGTGCCCACGAACTGCTGCGCCGCTGCCTGCATCCGCACTTCGTCCAGATGCTTCGGCATCCGGGTGTAGTAGGCCGCGTCAAAGGGCGAGTCGATGGGGTGGTTGTGGATGCGGTACAGATAGGTTTTGGTGTGGGCCGCGTACCGGGCGTGGAAATCCTCCGGCACCACCCGCGCCGCCAGCACCCGGATGTCCGGCGGCAGGTGCTGGTTCAGCGCCAGCGGCAGCTTTTCCGGCGGGATGCGGGTGTCGGCGTGGAAGTTGAGCATAAAGCCCAGCGCGTGCACCCCGGCATCCGTGCGGCTGCAGCCCTTGATGTCCGGCCGGGTGCCCAGCACGGCTTCCAGCGCATCCTGAAACACGGCCGCTACGCTGCGCCCGTTGGGCTGCACCTGAAACCCGCAGTAATTCGTGCCATCGTAGGCAAGGGTCAGTAAAAAGTTCATGGATAAACGCTGCTTTCCCGTTTCATGGTTTTAAATCGGAAGAACGCAAAAAGCGTCCGGCGACAGCGCCGACTGGCGCAGCGCCAGCTTTTTGCGTTCTGACTTCAGCTTTGGGGTCTGAAAGGGGCGGGCAGCCCCTTTCTCGTCAGGGGTAAGTGGAGTCCAGAGGATGAGAGGGGCGCGTCGAAACGCCCCTCTTGTCCTCTGGCCCAGCGGAGCGTCATGCTCCTTTAAAAATTCGGGAACACCCACCGGGACGACAGGATCACCGCAAAGCAGACGATGCAGAACGCCAGGTCGATGTAGTCCTGCTTCGTGCAGCGCAGCACCTTGAGCCGGGTGCGGCCGTCGCCGCCGCGGTAGCAGCGGCACTCCATGGCCATGGCCAGCTCGTCGGCACGGCGGAAAGCCGAGATGAACAGCGGGATGAGCACCGGCACCAGCGCCTTGACCCGGTCCAGCATCTTGCCGGTGTCCAGCTGGGCACCGCGGGCCTTCTGGGCGTTCATGATCTTGTCGGTCTCCTCGATCAGGGTGGGGATGAACCGCAGGGCGATGCTCATCATCATGGCCAGCTCGTGCACCGGGAAGTGCAGCCTGCCCAAAGGCTTGAGCAGCTGTTCAATGGCATCCGTCAGCACGATGGGGCTGGTGGTGTAGGTGAGCAGGCTGGTGCCTGCGATCAGGGCCATGACACGCACGGCCATGAGCACCGCGTAGCGCACGCCCTCGGCGTAAATGGTCAGAAAGCCCAGCTTTACCAGCGGGTCGCCCTCGCCCGACACAAAGAACAGGTTGAGCACCGCTGTGAACACCACGATGGGCAGAATGGGCTTCAGGCTCTTGAGGATCATCTTGAAGGGGATCTGCGCCACCTTGTACATCAGCGCAAGGAACAGGATGGAAAGGGTCAGCCCCAGCGGGTTGGATGCCGCAAACAGCAGCACGATGTAAACGATGGTCAGCACCAGCTTCATGCGCGGGTCGAACCGGTGCACAAGGCTCGTGCCCGGGAAGTGCTGGCCGATGGTGATATCTCTCAGCATTTGTCAGCGCCCCCTTCCTGCTTGTCTGCGCGGGGCAGCACAAGGCTCTCCCCGGCATCCCGGCGGCGCTTGGCCTCCAGGATCATCTTGACCGCATAGGGGATGGTGTACACATCAGCTGGCACATCCACGCCCATTTCCCGCAGCTTGAGGAAGATCTTGGTCACCTGCGGCACGCTCAGGCCCAGCCCCAGCAGCTCCGGAGCCCGGGCAAAGACCTTTTCCACCGTGTCGTACATGGCGATCTTCTTGTTGCTCATCACCAGCACGCGATTGGCGTACTTGGCAATGTCCTCCATGCTGTGGGACACCAGCAGCACGGTGGTGCCGGTCTTTTTATGGTACTCCTTCACTTCCGAGAGGATGTCGTCCCGGCCCTCCGGGTCCAGACCGGCGGCGGGCTCGTCCAGCACCAGGATGCGGGGCCGCATGGCCATGACGCCTGCCACCGCCACCCGGCGCTTCTGGCCGCCGGACAGCTCAAAGGGGCTGCGCTCCAGCAACGCCGGGTCCAGACCCACAAAGTCTGCGGCCTCGTGCACGCGGCGGTCGATCTCCGCCTCGTCCAGGCCCATGTTCTTCGGGCCAAAGGCGATGTCCTTATAGCAGGTCTCCTCAAACAGCTGGTATTCCGGGTACTGGAATACCAGACCGGTGAGGAAGCGGAAGTCCCGGATCTTTTCCGGGTCGGCCCACAGGTCCTGGCCGTCGATCAAGATCTTACCGCTGGTGGGCTTGTTCAGGCCGTTCATATGGGTGATGAGAGTGCTCTTGCCGGAGCCAGTAGCCCCGATGATGCCCACAAAGTCGCCCTCTTCCACCGTAAAGCTCACGTCATCCAGCGCGGTGACCGCATTGGGCATGCCGGGGTTGTAGACGTAGCTCAGATGTTCTACTTTGATGATATCTGCCATTTGCGTCTGCCTCCCTTACTGCAAAAGCTCGTACAGAGCCTGTGCGCATTCGCCGGTGTCGATGATGCCCTCCGGCATCGGGATGCCGGCCTTCACCAGCTCGTCCCGCAGCTCTGCGGCCTGCGGCACATCCAGATGCAGCGCGCGCACCTTCTCGGTCTGGCTGAACACCTCTTTCGGGGTGCCCTCCATCACCACATGGCCCTTGCTCATCACCAGCACACGGTCGGCCTGCGCGGCCTCTTCCATGTAGTGGGTGATGGACACCACGGTGATGCCCATGTTCTTGTTCAGGTGGTGGATGGTCTGCATCACCTGTTCCCGGCCCCGGGGGTCCAGCATGGCGGTGGCTTCATCCAAAATCAGGCAGTCCGGCCGCATGGCCACCACGCCTGCAATGGCCACGCGCTGCTTCTGGCCGCCGGACAGGTTGTGGGGTGCCCGCTCCCGGTACTCGTAGATGCCGGCCATCTTCATGGACTCATCCACTCGGCGGCGCATCTCGTCCGGCGGCACGCCCAGATTCTCCAGCGCAAAGGCCACATCCTCTTCCACCACGGTGGCCACGATCTGGTTGTCCGGGTTCTGGAACACCATGCCCACCGTCTGGCGGATGTCGTAGAGCTTGCTGTCGTCGCTGGTATCCATGCCTTCCACATAGACCTTGCCGCTCTCCGGCAGCAAAATGGCATTGAAGTGCTTAGCCAGCGTGGATTTGCCGCAGCCGTTGGCACCCAGCACGGCCACGAACTCGCCGCGTTTCACGCTTGTCGATACGCCGTCCAGCGCATAAACGGGCTGTTCACTGTCATAGCGGAACTTTAAGTTTTCTGCTGTTAAAATCGTTTCACTCATTTGTTTTCTCTTTCTGGTGGTGCGCCCCTCCGAAAGGGGCTGTACCCCATCCTTGGATCTTCTTCATTTTTTCAGGAAGGCTGCCTTTGGGCGGCCCCTCCCGTGAAAATGCGTTTGGAGCGGCCCGCAGGCCGCGACAAACGCAAAATTAAAAATCTATTTTCCGCTGAATATGGCCAAAGCAAAGCGGAGGCCATTTCAATCGTTTCGGCTTATTTATTCTTCCCAGATGGCCGTGGCACCGCAGGGCACCACGCCGCCGGTGGCGGACACCGGCAGGCCGATCTCGTCGCAGCTGGTCTTGCCGCCAAAGCGGGGCACCAGCGTGGTCTTGAGCATATATTCCATGACCGCCGGAGACAGGCCGGTGGTGTAGCTGTTGACCGCAAAGAAGAGGGGCTTGTCGCTCAGCACCTCTTCGCACTGGCTGATGAGGTCGTAGATGCAGTCCTCCAGCTTCCAGATCTCGCCGCCGGGGCCGCGGCCGTAGCTGGGCGGGTCCATGATGATGCCGTCATAGGTGTTGCCGCGGCGCTTTTCCCGGGCCACGAACTTGGCACAGTCGTCCACCAGCCAGCGAATGGGCCGGTCGGCCATGCCGCTGGCCACGGCGTTGTCCTTGCCCCAGGCCACGATGCCCTTGGAGGCGTCCACATGGCAGACGGTGGCCCCGGCAGCGGCACAGGCCAGCGTGGCACCGCCGGTGTAGCCGAACAGGTTCAGCACCTTCACCGGGCGACCGGCGGCGCGGATCTTCTGCTGGTACCAGGCCCAGTTGACGGCCTGCTCCGGGAACACACCGGTGTGCTTGAAGCCGGTGGGGCTCACAATGAGGGTGAGCCGATCGTCCCCTTCGCCGCAGTGGATCTTCCACTTTTCGGGCAGGCGGCGCTTGTACTCCCACTCGCCGCCGCCCTGATTGGAGCGGTGGTATACGGCATCCGCCTTGGCCCACAGCGGGCTTTGCTTCGGTGTTTTCCACACCACCTGCGGGTCCGGCCGGATGAGGATCGTCTCACCCCAGCGCTCCAGACGGTTGCCGTCGGTGGCATCCAGCAGTTCGTAGTCTTTCCAGGTATCTGCAGGGCGCATAGCGTTCTCCTTTTACTGCTTCAGAATTCGTTTGTTGATCTTTTCCACGATGCGGTCGGCGCAGCGATGGATGGCCTCCAGATCCTGGCCCTCCACCATCACGCGGAGCTTGGGCTCGGTGCCGGACACGCGCACCAGCACGCGGCCCATGCCCATCAGCTTCTGCTGCTCGTTCTCAATGAAACCGGCCAGCACTTCGTCCTCTTTGTAGGCGGCCTTCTGGGCAGCATTGGCGGTCACATTCACCAGCACCTGGGGGTACTGTTCATAGATGCCGTTCAGCTCGCTCATCTTCTTGCCGCTCTCGGCCAGCAGCTTGAGCAGCTTGCCGGCGGTCAGCTCGCCGTCACCGGTGGTGGCATGGTGCAGCAGGATCACATGGCCGCTCTGCTCACCGCCGATGGCGTAGCCGTTCTCGCGCATGTTCTCCAGCACATAGCGGTCGCCCACAGCGGTCTTTTCGGTGTGGATGCCCTGGCTCTCCATGTACTTGATGAAGCCCAGGTTGGACATCACGGTCACAACGGCCGTGTCGCCGTCCAGACGGTCCTTCTCCTTCATGGTCATGGCCAGCAGGGCAATGATCTTGTCGCCGTCCATCTCGCGGCCCTTCTCGTCGCAGGCAAGGCAGCGGTCGGCATCGCCGTCAAAGGCGATGCCGCAGTCAAAACCGCCGGCCACCACGGCCTTTTCCAGATTGTCCAGATGCGTGCTGCCCACACCCTTGTTGATGTTCTCGCCGTCCGGGCTGATGCCCAGGAAGGTGCACTTGGCGCCCAGCCGGGGGAACAGCTTCTGTGCCACCACGGCGGAAGCGCCGTTGGCGCAGTCGATGCAGATGTTCAGGCCGGACAGGTCGCCGTGGATGGACTCGTACAGGTGGTCCACATAGTCCTGCAGGCCGTCATCGCGGCGGTACACACGGCCCACCTCGGCACCGGTCTTCAGCTCAATGCCCGCGCAGTCGTTGTCAATGTAGACCTCGATCTCGTTCTCCACCTCGTCAGGCAGTTTGAAGCCGTCGGCGTCGAAGAACTTGATGCCGTTGTCCGAATAGGGGTTGTGCGAGGCAGAGATGTCCACGCCCAGATCCGCCCGCATGTTGCGGGTCAGGAAAGAGATGGCGGGCGTGGGCAGCGGGCCGGTCATGATGACGTGCATGCCGGCGGCGCACAGGACCGCCGTGAGGGCGGACTCGAACATGTAGCCGGACAGGCGGGTATCCTTGCCGATGACCACGCGGTGCTGGTGCGAGCCTTTGCGGAAGCGCACCCCGGCGGCCAGGCCCAGACGCAGGGCCACATCCACGGTCATGGGATAGAAATTGACAGGGACACGCAGGCCATCAGTGCCGAAAAGACGTTCTGCCATGTGTTCTCCTTGCCGGTGCCATGCGCCGGAGGCTACTTCTTGCGAGTGATGGTAACGCTGTCGAAAGAGGGATTCAAGATGGTCATGCCTTCCGGCAGCTGGATGCGCGGCTCTGCCGTGCCCTTCTGCCCCGGCTCCATCTCTGCTGCGGGAAGAGCCACCAGTGTTTCGCTGAGGGAGGTCGCGTTGCGGGCCAGGGCCTCGGGC
>OGDS01002113.1_pt1 | contig 12504 bp, 9 predicted proteins | sample 1570351 | NCBI WGS metagenome assembly OGDS01 (sample SAMEA2581974, study PRJEB24529) | metagenome | biome: Human gut stool | place: China | collected 2011
TCACTTTTCTACCGTTTAGAGCGTATAATACTGATAATCAACTAATAATAGATACGTGGGTTGTAAAAGCCTGACGGAAGTAAAGCTCCCCGAGGGACTGCTGCAACTCAAAAGCAACAGTTTTACCGGCTGTATTTCCCTCCCTTCTGTCTCGCTGCCCTCCTCCGTGGTCTATCTCGGCAATTCCGCATTCGAAGGATGCAACAGCTTTACACGTATCGACATTCCGGACAAAATCGTCCATATCGGCGACCGCGTTTTCGCCGACTGCCATGCGTTGGAACAAATAACCATTCCTCCTTCCGTACATCATTTAGGCAAACACATATTCTCAGGCTGCCGCTCGCTAAAGACTCTGACCGTGCCTTTTCCGGCCTGCGGCACTCCGGCCACCTTCTCCAACTTCGGCGAACTCTTCGGGACTACCCCCGACATCGAGATGCGGAAAATAAGCCAGGATAACGAAACGGGAAAGGAAACAAACTATTACCTTCCCCACAGCCTTTCCATCCTGCGTATATTGGAGGGATGCGAAGTCATTCCGTCCAAATGCCTCATGAATTGCTTCGTACTGAAAGAACTCCACCTTCCGTCTTCACTTTATATGATGGGCGAAAAAGCCGTTTACGGCTGTGCCGGCCTGAAAACCATTTATTGCCAAGCTGCGGAACCGGCCTCCATCCATGCCGACACCTTCGGAGGCATCAGGTTCAACGTTTGCCGGCTCCACGTCCCGCAAAGTTCTACAGAGAAATACAAACAAGACAAGCACTGGAAATACTTCTCACAAATAGAAGAATACGGAACAACCTTACAGGCGATGAACCGGAGTTGAATCTGTGTCTATCTTTTTCCTTTCGTCCAAAGCCATAAAAAGGAGAAACACAGACCATCTTCTATACCTCTGATTTTCAACCAAATAACAACATAAAATTTGTCTCAGCAGAACAGAAAATATTTCTGCGCCGAATGAAAAATCATTTGGCTGAGATTGAAAAATCAATCTCAGCCAAACGTTTTTACGACCTCCTGACGTTCGCACGGGAACCTCTTGCGCCCTGTTTTTTGTAAAGAATTAGACTATCATGCAGTTTTTTCCGTTCCGCAAAGTAGCAAGCCTCGCATATTTTCCTTACTTTTGCACGAAATAGGCTGTATCTCGGCAATCTGAAGCCAGCTTCACGGCATTCGGTTTGTCCTGTCTTTGCCTGTAAACAGCAAGAGAAAATGAAAAAGCAAGAACTCTATGACCGCGTCATTGCTTATTTTGAACAAGCAATCCCCGTGGCTGAAACCGAACTGCACTACCACGACCCGTTCCAACTGTTGGTAGCAGTCATACTTTCCGCCCAATGTACGGACAAACGGGTCAACATGATTACCCCTCCGCTCTTCCGCGACTACCCCACTCCGGAAGCCATGGCCGCCGCCACGCCGGAAACCATTTATGAATATATCCGTAGCGTGAGTTATCCCAACAACAAAGCCAAGCATCTGGTAGGGATGGCGCGCATGCTGGTGGAAAACTACCACAGCGAGGTTCCTTCCGATTTGGATGAGTTGGTCAAGCTGCCCGGCGTAGGACGTAAGACGGCCAACGTCATCCAAGCCGTCGTGTTTGAAAAAGCCGCCATGGCCGTAGACACTCATGTGTTCCGCGTGAGCCACCGCATCGGACTCGTCCCGGACACTTGTACCACGCCTTACAGCGTGGAAAAGCAACTGGTACGCTATTTCCCCGATCCCATTATCCCCAAAGCCCACCACTGGCTCATCCTGCACGGACGCTATACCTGCACGGCACGTACGCCCAAATGCGAGGCCTGCGGACTGAAAATGATATGCCGACATTACCTGCGTACCCACGGAGCGGCACGCCCTTCCACCCAATCGTGAACGACCCGTGGCACGACGGGCGGAAACACTGCGTGAAAACGTAGCCCGTCCTCCGCAAATAAAGGGTCGGCTTTCTTGCAAATATGGACGGAAAAGTATAATTTTGCAGTGCTGTAAAAGCATTATATTAAGAAGGAAACGACAGAAAACCTTTAAATAAAGATTTAAAATTATGACTATTGACAATTACAAGTTTGCCGGCAAGAAGGCAATCGTACGTGTGGACTTCAATGTCCCCTTGGATGAGAACGGTAAGATTACAGACGATACCCGTATTCGCGGAGCATTGCCTACGCTGAAGAAAATCCTCACCGACGGCGGTGCGCTCATCATCATGAGCCACATGGGCAAGCCGAAAGGCAAAGTGAACCCGAAGTTTTCTTTGAGCCAGATTGTAGACGCCGTTTCAGAGAAATTGGGCGTAGCCGTAAAATTCGCTCCCGATTGCGCCAAGGCCGCTGACGCTGCCGCAGCATTGAAACCGGGCGAAGTGCTGTTGTTGGAAAACCTCCGCTTCTATCCTGAAGAAGAAGGCAAACCTGTAGGCATCGACAAGGAAGACCCTGCTTACGAAGATGCCAAAAAGGCCATGAAGGCTTCTCAGAAAGAGTTTGCCAAGACATTGGCTTCATACGCAGACTGCTACGTAAACGACGCGTTCGGAACGGCTCACCGCAAACATGCCTCTACGGCTGTCATCGCCGACTATTTCGATGCCGACAACAAGATGCTCGGCTATCTGATGGAGAAAGAAGTGAACGCTGTAGACAACGTATTGAGCAACATCAAACGTCCGTTCACGGCCATCATGGGCGGATCTAAGGTTTCTACCAAAATCGGTATCATCGAAAACCTGATGGACAAGGTGGACAACCTGATTCTGTGCGGCGGTATGACTTATACTTTTGCCAAAGCCCAGGGCGGCAAGATCGGTAACTCTATCTGCGAAGACGACAAATTGCAGTTGGCTCTCTATATCATCGAAAAGGCGAAGGCCAAAGGCGTAAACCTCGTATTGGGTACGGACTGCGTGGCTGCCGACGCTTTTGCCAATGACGCACACACACAAGTGGTTCCGGCTAACGACATTCCCGAAGGCTGGGAAGGTCTGGACGCAGGTCCGGCTACTCAGAAAGCTTTTGCCGAAGCCATCAAGGGAGCCAAGACGATTCTGTGGAACGGTCCTGCCGGCGTATTCGAATTCGATAACTTCACAGCCGGTTCGCGCGCCATTGCCGAAGCTATTGCCGAAGCTACCAAAAACGGTGCATTCTCACTCATCGGTGGTGGTGATTCCGTAGCATGTATCAACAAGTTCGGCATGGCCGACCAGGTTTCTTACATTTCTACGGGCGGCGGTGCTCTGCTCGAAGCCATCGAAGGCAAGATCCTTCCGGGTATCGCAGCCATCAAAGGTTAATCCGTCCCGGCGGACATTCTGAACTACGAAGGGCGACTTGTGCATACGGGTTGCCCTTCTTCATTCCAAAACTCCATGAAGAAGTTAATTCCCCTACTCCTCTTGTTAGGTATCGTGTGCGGATGCCATTCCGGACAGAACGATACGGCTACCTCGCAGACTGGGAAAACGCGTCAAGATTCCTTAGCCCTTAAGGTGGCCTTGATGCCGACCTTGGACTGCCTGCCGTTCTACTATGCCCAGCGGTGCGGACTGTTCAAAGAATTAGGCCTGGACATCCGCCTGCAAACTTTCAATGCCCAAATGGACTGTGATACGGCTTTCGCCCGCAGACACGTGGACGTGTCCTACACGGATCTGATTCGTGCGGCATGGATGCAAAGCAAAGGCACCGGCCTGTACGTATTCATGCAGGCGGACGGACATCATGAATTGTTGACAGCCAAAAGCAGACGCATACGACAGACCAAGCATCTAAAGGAACGGATGGTGGCCATGGCCCGCCACTCGGTGACGGACCTGTTGTTAGATACGGTCGTCGGGCAGGCACGTCTGGAACCGTCCACGGTCTACCATCCCCAAATCAACGACATCCGGCTCCGGTACGACATGCTGAACAATGCCACGATAGATGCGGCTTTCCTTCCCGAACCGTATATCACACAAGCCAAGCTGAAAGGCCATAGGAGCATCTACGACAGCCGGAAGCCACACATGCGGCTCATGGCTTTCATGGTATCGTCCGACGTTGTGACCGACAAAAGGAAATCGGAACAAATGCGCTTGCTGCTGCAAGGCTACAACAAAGCCGTGGAACAAATTAACCGCAAGGAACAAACGGACAGCATACGGAACATCCTGCTCGGCTACCCTGTAGAACCGGAAACGATAGATACTCTGAAAATACCGGCTTATCCCCAAGCCCAAAAGGCGGAAAAAGGCAACGTGGCCACAGCTCTCCGTTTTTTGACTTACCGACATTTGATTACGCCTGAATATACGGGCGACACGCTCATCCACACACCATTCATTCCTTAAACTTATGGATAGGAAAAGCTTTGAACTTCTTTATCAAGATGCCGTAGAGGCACTCACCTCACGCCGCATGCACGACGCCCTGAACTGTATCCGGGGGATTTTGTTCAATACCGAGAATCCGGAACTGAACCGTGAACTGGAATCCGTACAACAGGACTATGGCATGATGCTCACCTTCATATCACAGGGAGGCACGGACCCTCAACAGGCCCTTGTCCACCGCAACCTGACCCACCGAGCGTTCACGTTGCTCGACAAGTCCGCACGGCTCTACCACGTCCGTTACGAAAACGACCTGTACGCGGAAACGTACAATCGCTGTGATGCCGACCAGACGGCCTCTTTCGACCAATGGCTCGAAACGGCCGATTTATTACGGGAAAAATTGTCAGAGGAGCGCGGGAAGACCTCTACGGGAGAAGCTGAGGAGAACAGTTTCTACAACGCATACGACAGGCTGTTCGAGTATATCTGGACCGCTCCTCTTTTCCATGCAGCCGACGCGGAGAAACTGAAAAATTTCATAGAGAAGCAGGAAACCGACGAACAAGCCTTGCTCGTCAGTGCCGTCATGCTGAACATACAACGATATTTCGATCCGCAAAAATACCGCCTCTTGCTTCATTTCTGCCGGACGGAACATACAAAAGTCCGCGCACGGGCCATGACGGCCGCCGTGTGGACCTACATGCAATACGAAAAGCGCTTTGTCTACTATCCCGACCTCTCGGACGGACTATCATTGCTGGCACAGGACGAACACCTCAAAGGGGAACTCATCCTCCTGCAACAGCAATTCCTACTCAGTCTGGAAACGGCTAAGGCCGAAAGGAAATTGCAAAATGAAATCTTTCCCGATTTACTCAGAAGCCGGAACTACCAACGCAATAAAATGGGATTCGAGCAAATGGAGGAAGATTTGGCGAAGGCCTTGCGTGGAGAACCGAATGCGGAATGGGAAAAGATGCGGGGCAACAAACAGTTGGCCGACAACATGAAAGAAATCATTGCCATGGGCAAGGAAGGGATAGACATCAACTTGGGAACCTTCTCCGCGCTCAAAGGCTTCTCGTTCTTCCAATCCGTCGCACACTGGTTCACACCATTCAACAAACGGCGGCCGGAAGTGAAAAGCATCTTCCCTCCGGGTGTACGGCACAATCCGATACAGATGCTTATGGAAGCCGGTAACTTCTGCGAATCGGACAAATATTCGCTTTGCATGATGCTCAACCAAATAGCCCCTTCGCAACGGGATATGATGATTTCCCAAATCGGCTCACAGATAGAAGGCAACGAAGAAGGTCTCCGGGATGTAGCCAAGGAAAGCATGAACATCGGTTCCGTTTACCGTAGCTATTTGCAGGATTTGTACCGTTTCTTTAAACTTCATCCGCGTAAGGCACAGTTCGACGACCCGTTCAAAAGAGACCAGTTGTTCACCCGTTATACGGTATTGGAAAGCATGTTGAAAACGCCGGCTTACTTGCGCGAGATGGCCTCATTCCTTATGAAAAGGGAATATTACCAGGATGCCATTGCCTACATGGAAGAGGCACTCAAACACGAAACGGCAGATGCCGAAACGCTACAAAAAGTGGCCTTTTGCTATCAGCATACCGACCGGCCGAGCAAGGCCATATACTATTATCAACAAGCCGACCTGTTGAGTCCGGACAATGAATGGATTCTGAAACAAATGTATCTGTGTTATTCCGCCTTGGGACGCTATGAACAGGAACTCGACTGCCTGAAGAGCTTGGAGGAGATGAACCCGGGCGACACCCGCCTGATTTCGGAAATCGGATTGTGCCTGATGCAGCTCGAACGCTACGAAGAGGCCGCCCAACGTTTTTATGAATTGGAATACAAAGGGGAAAGAGTGGTACCGTCGTGGAGAGCCATCGCCTGGTGCAACTTCAAGATGGGACGTCTGGAACAGGCAGACAAGTACTACCGGAAAATACTGCAACAGGATAAGGTGACGTGGGAAGACTATCTCAATGCCGGACATACGGCATGGTGCCTGAAACAAACGACGGAAGCCATCGCCCATTACCGGAACTACCTCCAACTCTACCGAAGCAAAAGGAAGGATGCGACACAGCCTTTGCTATCCCCCTTTGACGAAGACCGGAAAGAATTGCTCCTACACGGATTGAACGATTTGGACATCAGCCTGATGCGGGACATTCTCCAACCGGAACCGGAAAGCTGAATGTAAAAATCAAATCAGGGGAATGAGAAGATGGTAGAACCATCCCATAAAGCGGCGTCCGAAAGAGCGTCGCTTTTTCCAATTCTCCGGAGTGAGTAACGTAGAATGGTATTTGTCTGCCTCGAAAATAGACTGTAATTCGCGAGTCGTACAGGAATCGACGATAAAAGCGTTCACTTCATAGTCGAACTTCAAGCTCCTGCTATTCAGATTAGCCGACCCCACCGTACAAAACGTACTGTCTACCATCATGACTTTCGAGTGATGGAACCCGTCTTCATAATAATAAATGTCGGCTCCTCGCTTCATCAACCTTTTGGCATGGTAGGCCGCCACATCGGGCATGACGGGAACGTCACATTTGGTAGACAACATGACCTCAAGCTTCACTCCGCGCTTCAACGCACGATATAAGGCCTTCTTCACACTGGGCACCAAAGTAAAATAGGGGTTTACAATCTGTATCCGTTTTTGCGCATTGTCGATTGCGTCTATATAACTCCTGCGGATAATGGCCGGACTCCTCTTCGGCTCACGATTAGCCACACCCAAAAGAACGCCGGAAGAATCCGCACAGGCCGTCTCTTTCAATCCCCGGAAGTCGGTCTGGAAGGCCAGACTGTCCGTCTGGTATTCCAAACTGTCTATCTTGTCGCCGGTACAACGCTCCCACATCTCACAGAATATACGTCGGTAAAGAGGTACACAATCACCTTCCAGACGCATGTGCATATCCCTCCATTTACCGAACTCCGGACGGCCATGGATATAATAGTCGGCCACATTCATTCCTCCGGTGTACACCACCTTATCGTCGATAACCACAATTTTGCGATGGTCACGATGTAAGGCATGGTTCACCCAAGGAAACACGATGGGATCGAATACGACTACTTCAAAATGACGGCTCTTTAATTGCCTTAGATGTCTTTTCCGCAAGGGACGGTCGTTGCTGACATTACCAAAATCATCGTAAATCACCCTGACCTTAACCCCTTCGCGTACTTTTTTATCCAATAAGGTAAACAACGCTTTTCCGATAGAATCACTACGGAAATTGAAATATTCCAGATAGATATAATGACGAGCCTGCTCTATGGCTTTGAACATGTCTTCAAACTTTTCCGCGCCGCTCGGTAACAACGTCACGCGGTTGTGGGGCGTAAACAACACACCGTTTTCCTTTAAATCCTCTACCGTAAGAGAATCGCTCAGGCTTGCCTGTGCCATAGACACAAGCCCTATCGACAGCAAAACGCCACAGAATATGACACGCCACTTACTCATAATCGCTTCCTCGCCTCGAACCGAGCCGAGGCATTCTATCCTTTTTTTATGAAATTCATACCGTTACCCGCCCGTCAGAACATACAACTGAAGTGGTCTACCACACCCAACAAATGGCGGTCTTCATCCACAACCAAAACCGTATGTATCTTGTTATTGTGCATAATATCTTGAATCTTGGCAATCTTGGTATCCGGCGACACGCATTTTGGCGTACGCGTCATCACCTGCTCCACCGGGACGTTAAAGAACTTATCCTGCAAACTTTCCATAGCACGCCGCACATCGCCGTCCGTTATCAATCCGACAACCTTACCATCCACTTGCGCCACACATAATCCCAACTTTCCCTTGCTCACATGGATAATGGCCTCGCCCAACTTCATTCCGGGAGGTATGACCGGCAAGTCGTTGCTGCGCATCACGTCATGCGCCGTGGTCAAGAGACGCTTGCCCAACGTCCCGCCGGGATGGAACTGTGCAAAATCCTTAGCCTGAAAATGACGCATCTCGATGAGCGCACAGGCCAAAGCATCACCCATGGCCAAAGTAGCCGTAGTGGAAGACGTCGGTGCCAAATTCAAAGGACAAGCCTCGTGGCTGACCTTGACCACCAAATGACACGTGGAATACTTGGCCAACAAAGAATCGGGATTTCCGGAAATACCAATCAAAGGAATATGATGTTCCAATAAATAAGGAATGAAACGAAGGAGTTCGTCGGTCTGGCCGGAGTTGGAAATAGCTATGACGACATCATCGGGCGTCATCACCCCCAAATCGCCATGGAAGACATCCAACGGATTGATGAAAAAAGCCGGTGTTCCCGTACTTGACAACGTAGCGGCCATCTTGGCACCGATATGCCCGCTCTTGCCCACTCCTGTTATAATTACCTTTCCGGTACAACGGAGCATCAAATCCACCGCTGCATCGAAATGTTCATCCAACTGAGGTATCAAATCCAAAATGGCCTGGGCTTCGTCGCGGAAGCACTTGACGGCAATATCTTTCACTCGGCTCATAGCAATGATGCAATTACGGTTTCCAAATCTTTCAGATACAACATATTCGGGCCGTCGCTCATGGCTTTCTCCGGATCGGGATGCGTCTCGAAGAAATATCCGTTCGCACCGAACGCTTTCGCCGCCAAGGCCATGGCCGGCACGAACTCACGGTTTCCGCCAGTCTTTCCGCCTGCCGCGCCGGGACGTTGTACGGAGTGCGTACAGTCCATGACCACACGGGGCACAAAGGCTTTCATATCCGGAATATTACGGAAATCCACCACCAGGTTATTGTAACCGTAAATATTGCCGCGCTCGGTCAGCCAAATCTCCCTTGCTCCGCTCTCCTGCGCTTTTTCCACGGGGTATTTCATGTCAAGTCCCGACAGGAACTGGGCTTTCTTGATGTTGACAATCTTACCGGTACGGGCTGCCGCCACCAACAAATCGGTCTGACGACACAAAAAGGCCGGTATCTGTAGGACATCCACCACTTCGCCCACCGGAGCGGCCTGAAAACTTTCATGAATGTCCGTCAGAAGTTTAAGGCCGTGCTTCTCACGCACTTCGCCCAACATCTGCAAACCCTTCTCCAATCCGGGGCCCCGATAAGAATGCACCGAAGTGCGGTTGGCTTTATCAAAAGAAGCCTTAAAGTAAATCTCTATATTAAATTTCTGCTTTATCCGAACCAGCTCGCACGCCACCTCGTCCAACAAATCAGCGGATTCAATCACACACGGACCGGCTATAAATATAGGGGTCATGACAATCTGTTTTAATAATATAATGTGCAAAGGTACACAAAAAAAGAAGAAATACCACGCCAGACTTGGCAAATACCGGTTAAAATCGTACTTTTGAAAAACCTATACCTACAAAAAGAACAATAAAATAAAAACAAAAAACGACCATGCACAAGAAAAATATCTTCTGGTTACTGAGCATATATATGCTAATGTGTGCACCGGTTTCTGCACAAGTGCTGTTTGAAAAGGATTGCCAGACGGAAATTTTCGTAGGCAAAGAAGAGAAAGAAGTAGTACACACCGCATTGGAAATCCTGCAAAAGGACGTGAAGAACGTATTCGATGCCCGACTGGTTCCCGCCTCTGCTCCGGGACATGACATAGAAATCGTGGCCGGAACGGTCGACAATCCGGAAATGCAGGCTTACCTGAAAAGAAATGAAGTAGACCTCCCTCCCATCATGGGGCAATGGGAAGCATTCCAAATTCGCAAGTTAGGCAAAAAGCAAGTTCTCGTCACCGGAAGCGATGCTCGAGGGTTGGCCTACGGCCTTTTGGAAATTTCACGCATGATAGGCGTTTCGCCGTGGGAATGGTGGGCGGACGTGACTCCCGACAAGCGCGACCGTTTCCTTGTCTCCGAAATCAAAGAGGGTCAACAAGCCCCTTCCGTGCAGTTCCGAGGTATCTTCCTCAACGACGAAGACTGGGGACTGACACCGTGGTCTACAAAGAACTTCGAACCGGAGGCTCAAACCCAATATCCGGTCAAAGGACGTTTCAAAGGACAAGTCGGCACGAAAACATACGCCAAAGTCTTCGAATTGCTTCTTCGGCTACGTGCCAACACCATTTGGCCTGCCATGCACGAAGTGACCATGCCTTTCTATTTCGTAGAAGGCAATCGAAAAATGGCGGAACGCTATGGCATAGTGGTCAGCACATCTCACTGCGAACCCATGATGCGTAACTCGGCTACGGAATGGGACTTAGCCGGAAAAGGCGACTACAATTTTCTCAAGAACCGCCAGGCCGTAGTAGATTACTGGACAGACCGACTCAAAGAACTGGGACATTCGGATAATATCTTCACGATGGGCATGCGGGGCAAACATGACGGAAGGATGATTGGTGTAAAGAATACCCATGAATACAAAGATGCCCTGAATGCAGTGTTGCAAGTACAAGACAGCCTGCTCCGACAGTACATTCATCCGGACAGTAAAAAGATTCCGCAACAGTTCGTCCCCTACAAAGAAGTATTGGACGTGTACCGGGCCGGATTGGAAGTGCCTGACCACATCACCTTGGTATGGCCGGACGACAACTTCGGCTACATTCGTCACTTTCCCGATGAGAAAGAAAGAAAACGCACGGGTGGAAACGGAGTGTATTATCACACTTCATACTGGGGTGAGCCTCACGACTTCCTTTGGCTCGGTATCGTACAGCCCTCATTGATGTATCAACAGATGAAATTGGCTTATGACCGGAATATGCGTAAGATATGGGTGCTCAACGTCGGAGACATCAAGCCGTCCGAATACCTGACCGAGTTCTTCCTCGATATGGCTTGGGACATCAACCTTTCCGGGTGTAAGAGCGGAAGCGGAGTTGTGTTCTCCCATCTGGGCAACTGGCTGAACCAAACGTTCGGAAAGAAAACGGGAAAGGAACTCTTACCCCTCATGAAAGATTTCTACTTGCTCTCCCACATCCGCAAACCGGAATTCATGGGCAATACGCGGACATACGACAAGCGGCACGAACAAATCGCCGACCTGCCATGGTCCACGGAGGAAATCAACGAACGCCTCGAACAATTCAAAAAACTATCAGACCGGGTGGAAAAATTGTATGCAACCGTTCCGTCCAACCGCAAAGATGCTTATTTCGAAATGATCCAGTATCCCGTACAAGCCTCGAACGAAATGAACAAAAAGATGCTCTATGCACAGTTTGCCCGCCACACCCCGTCCGACAGCGCTTCTTTATGGAAGAAGTCCGACGCGGCATACGACAGCATCGTTTCCCTGACCCGGCGGTTCAACTCCCTGCTCGACGGCAAATGGAACCACATCATCAGCACTGCCCCTCGCGGACTGATCGTATTCGACAAGGTCAAGCGCACTGCATCATCCACGGCCTTAGTGTCCTCCCCTGCCCCGCTACAGTTGTGGAACGGCACGGAACATGATGCCGTGACAGGTCAGCATACCGTCATCGACGGTCTGGGACATTCCGGGAAAGCCATCTACTTGGGTAAGGGTGGAACAGTGGAATACGAATACCGAAACTTCCGGAAAGACAGCCTGACCGTAGAGGTATGCCTCGTACCGACCCATGCCGTAGAAGGCGGAAAACTGCGTTTCGCCGTCTCCACGGATGACCGTGAGCCACAGGTGTTCGACTGCGAAACCGCAGAATACAGCGAAGAGTGGAAAGTCAACATTCTGCGGGCACAAGCCGTCAAAACCGCCCGCTTCCCCTCCGGCAGCAGAAAAGGACGCATCAAGATTACGGCATTGGACGAAGGAGTGGTCATTGACCAAATACGACTAAGATAATTTTAGGATAGAACTGCGAATGTTATTTCAGGCGTATGTGTAGCAAAGATAACTAACTGCACATACGCCCCATTATTAAAGCATTTGTCCGGTTCTTTCTTGAACACATTGTGCAGTTTCCGACTACATAGTTACGGTCTCTTCTTGTGTGGGTTGGCTCATATCTCCAACGGCACGATCCGGTAACGGTTGCCCTTTTCCGTGTGCCTCCGTTCCACGCCTGCGGCCACGAGGGCGCGGCTGAATTCCTGCATGCCGATGCCCGTGAGCGTGCCCGGCTGACGCTTGCGCAACAGGGCGATGAGCTCGGGAAGGGAAACGG
>OGDS01002114.1_pt1 | contig 12504 bp, 7 predicted proteins | sample 1570351 | NCBI WGS metagenome assembly OGDS01 (sample SAMEA2581974, study PRJEB24529) | metagenome | biome: Human gut stool | place: China | collected 2011
TTCGGCAGAAGGCGAGGCCGGCAGCGCCGAAGAATCCCCGCGCGTCGGGCGGCACGAGGACGCCGCAGTGCGGCGCCTGAGAGTGTTCCGTGAAGTGAGCGGTCAAACGAAAGGCGCCTTCGGAATCCATGGGATTCGCGAAGGCGCCCTGCTTTTGAGTGACTTCAGAAGGGAGGCCGTCAGGCGGCCTTCTTCGGCGTCACGAGGCTCAGTGCGATGCCGACGACGAGGCCGACGGCGGCGGGAAGCATCCAGTCAAGGCCCTCGGCCGCGAACGGCATGGCGGCGAAGAAGTCGGCGAGGACCGGCAGCTTGAAGCCTGCCTGGCCGAAGCCCGCCGTGATGGCGGCGGCGCCCGTGAAGAGCATCGTCATCGGGTAGGCGAAGCGGTGCTTTTCGATGAACGGGTGCAGGAAGGCGAGGATGATGAGCACGAGCGCAAGCGGATAGATCGCGACGAGGACGGGGACCGAGAACTTCAGGATCGCGGTGAGGCCGGCGTTGGCGATGATCGTGCTCGTCACGGCGAAGACCGTGAGCCAGCCGCGGTAGCCGAGAACCGGGAACGTGTCGCGGAAGTAGTTCGAGCAGCAGGAGAGCAGGCCCACGCAGGTGTTGAGGCAGGCGATGAAGAAGATCGCGCCGAGGATGAAGAGGCCGGCGTGGCCGAACTGCTGGATCACGACGCCCGTGAGGGTCTGGGCGCCGTTTTCGCCCGTAAGGCCCGCACCGCCCGCTTCGGCGCCGATGTGCGCAAGCGCGGCATAGACCGTGATGAGCAGGAAGCCCGCGACGAAGCCCGCGAAGATCGTCTCGCGGACGACGCCCGAGTCCTTCGTGACGCCGAGCGCGCGGATGTTCATTGCGATGATGAGGCCGAAGTTGAGGGCCGCGAGCGTGTCCATCGTCTGATAGCCCTCGATGAAGCCGCGGACGAACGGCGCCGCGTCATAGGGGGCGCGCACGGCGCCGTACTCGCCGAGCGGATGCACGATGGCGGCGATGAAGAGCACCGCGATGAGCGTGAGCAGCGTGGGCGAGAGGATCTTGCCGAGGCGCTGCGTGAGCTTTTCGGGGTTGAGCGCGATCGTGAAGGCGAGCAGGAAGAAGAAGACGGAGTAGGCGGCCTGGGCGACGGCATGGGCCTCGAAGCCCATGATGGTGCCCGAGAGCGCGCCTTCACCTGCGAAGAGCGGCGCAATCGCCATCTCGAAGGACGTGCCCGCCGTACGGGGAATGGCGAGGCAGGGACCGATCGAGAGGTAGATCAGAAGCGTGAAGAGGAAGGCGAAGGCCGGGTGGACGCGGTTGCCGAGCGCCGTGAGGCCGCCCGAGCGCGCGACGGCGGCCACGCCGAGAATCGGGAAGAGCACGGCCGTGACGGCAAAGCCCGACATGGCGGGCAGGGTTGCGTCGCCCGCAAGGGCGCCGAGGAACGGCGGGAAGATCAGATTGCCCGCGCCGAAGAACATCGAGAAGAGCGTGAGGCCGATGAGGCAGCGCTCCTTGAGAGTGAAGCTTTTCATAGTGTGCTGTGATTGAGTGTCTGTCTGCGCGCGCGTCCTCTCGATCGCGCGCCTGACCGCAGCCGGCCTCTTTCGGGCGGCTTTTGCGGAGATCACGAACAATAGCACAGGGCGGATGAGGCTGAAATCGGGGAAAGCGTTGAGGGGCGCGGTTTCGCCGCAACACGAGGAGGAAGTCCCTGGAAGCGGGATGCAAAGGCGGAAGGGAGGAGAAAGCGGACAAAAGAAAAGTCCCTGCAGACTTGCATCTGCAGGGACTCAAGAATCTGGGGTGGGAAATGGGACTCGAACCCACGACAACCGGAATCACAATCCGGGACTCTACCAACTGAGCTATTCCCACCAGTCTTTTTGTTTTCTCAAGAGCGTGTCGTTCTCGAGAGATTTGAATTTTACAGGAAGTTTCGGGTTTTGCAAGGGGTGCGGGTTGAAAATACCGTAAACACGGTATACGGCGTTGCACGTTACTGCGGCACAGTGAATTTCGTGGTTCTGTAACAAATGCGGGTGGGCGGCCGTTTTGCACGCACCCGTGCGGATCCGCTGAAGGCGGCGGGCGCATGGGCTAAAATCACGGCTTTCCGTTCACCATCCCAAATATAAAAGGAGCATCCATGGCCCGAGGCCCTCATCTGAGCGAACTCGCCGCCGAGTGGCAGGCGCTGGGCGCGAAGCCCCAGCACGTTCGGCGCATCTTTCTTGCCTGGGCGGGGCTTGCCCCGTGGAAGGCCAGAAAGGGCGAGAGCTTTCCGAAGGCCGTGGCCGAGGCGCTGCCCGGCATCAGGGAGCGTCTTGACCGTCTCTCGCATGCGCTGCCCGTTCGAAGCGCCGAGGCCGAGACCGTCAAGCTCATTCTCGGGCTTGAGGACGGCGAGTGCGTCGAGTCGGTGCTGCTGCCCAGGCAGGGACTGTGCGTCTCCACTCAGGTGGGCTGCGCCGTCGGGTGCGTCTTCTGCATGACGGGCAAGGGCGGCCTCGTGCGCCAGCTCTCGAGCGCCGAGATCGTCGCGCAGTACTGCGAGGCCAGGCGTGTGCGCAGCGACGTAAGGAAGATCCTCCTGATGGACATGGGCGAGCCGAGCCACAACCTCGACGCCGTCTGCGAGGCGGTGGAGTTCTTCGGCAACGTGTGCGGACTCGCGCACAAGGACATCGTGGTCTCGACCGTGGGCGACCACAGGCTCTTCGACCGCCTGCCCGCGCTCTCCGTGCGTCCCGCGCTCGCGCTCAGCCTTCACACCACGGACAACGCGCTGCGCAGGAAGCTCCTCACCAACTCGAAGGACATTCCCGTCGAGACCCTCCTCGAGAGGACGCTCGACTACGCCGACGAGACGGGATACCCCGCCCAGATCGAGTGGACGCTGATGGCGGGTGTCAACGACGCGCCCGAGCAGGTCGAGCGTCTGGCCGATCTCATCGAGGGACGCTACGCGATGGTGAACTTCATCGCCGTCAATCCCGTCGAGGGCTCGGGCTTCAGGAGGCCCGAGTCGGCCCACATGCAGGACCTCATCACGATCCTGCGCAGACGAGGCACGGTCGCAACCCTTCGCGACAGTGCGGCCCAGGACATCGAGGGCGGCTGCGGACAGCTCCGCGCACGAGTCATCGGCATCAGGAAGGAGCAGGCCTGACGGTCCGCCGCTTCGTCTTCAGAGGCCGCCTGCGGGCGGCCTTTTTATTTCTGTGAGTTGCGGACGGAACATGAAGGACCGCATCAGACGAGGGGGACGTGCCTTTTCGCCAAGTGTGCTACAGTCAGAAACGTGCAGGGGAAATTCGCTTTTCCTCGCAGACGTTTTGCTTCGGAGGTCCAAGGTTCTTCGTTCGGTGTTTCGCCGGACAGGTTCTCGCAAAGGAGACCTTCGCCTGCGCTCATGCGCCGGCACCTCTGCACGGCAGGCCCGGGCCTGGGGAGAATTGCTCCCGGCTCCAGCCTGCCTGACTCCCTGACGAATGGTCGTCGACCTGAGGTCCGGGACGGGACAAGTTGGACCGCCGAAGCTCCCGCACTTTCCCTGGAACCGGCTTTTGGCTGGTTCATTTTTTTGCGTGATCAAGTCGCTGCTTCTTGAAATTGTAGCGGAAAAGTGCGGGGGCGCGTTTTTTCAAGGCCTCTCTTAGAATGGTTGGACATTCCAAAAGAAAAGGCAGTTGTCTGAGGTCTTGCAGCCCGAAGGACGACTGTGGAGGTTTCCTTCATGTTCATTCTGCCCCAAGACGGCTGTCGCGATCCTGCATGGCGACGGCTGATTTCCATCAAGGTCATTGCCGAGGCGATTGTTTCGGTTGATCCCTGGAGACGCGATTTCATTCCCGCGCTGCGGGAGGCGCTCCTCATCCGGAAGAGCAGGCGTTCTGGCGCATGATCGTCAAGAAGTGCAGTCCTTCGACCAACTTGAACTACATGGACGGCAGAGAGGGAAGTCGCGCCAGAGAGGCGATGGGGCTGCTCAAGGTGATGCGCGGGACTGCGAAGAGGCTTTCCCGGCTTCCGAACGCGATTGCGGCCGAGAACCCGGAGCACGCGCCCGAGGTGGCGGTGGCGGAGTTTCTCAGGTGCGGCAGCAGAAGAGCTTTCAATCTCGTGAAAAACCTTTGCGACTGTCGCGGGGTGACGGGAGCGGCGGCGGTCGACGTCTGGAGGCGAATCCGCGACGCACTGGCGTCGAAGGGCCTCAGGCTCGTGCAATGCGAGCCCGAGGCGGCCCTGCTGGCTGCAGGGACGTCGATGTTCTCGATGTTGTGCATGCCCGAGGCCGCGCAGATTCTCTACGCCACGGATGACGGCCGATGCCTTGAGCGTCTGGCCCGAGTCGCAGGAAGTTCGTTCAATGAGCGCCTGAACGGTCTCGAGTCCGCGATTGCACGCGGCGGCTACCGCCGTGCCGAAAAACTGGTGGCGAGCTGTTTCGGGAGCGTACCCGACTGCGTGCTGTCGGCCGAGCTCCAGCGGGAGCTTTGCGTCAAATGCTTCAACAACGGCAGTCCGGTCTGGTTTGAGGGCCACAGGCACTTCGACAACGGATGGAGGCCGATGAGCGAAAGTCTGAGCCGCTGGCTCCGGGACTGGCTCGGCGTTTCCGTGCCCGGCTGGGTGCTCGGCGAAAAGGAATCGTTCGTCGAGATTTTTGCGGACGTGAAGTTCGTCAGGGTGTTCACGCTTGAGAAGCTTCGAACCATCGCCGACAGCATCGGCATGCCCGCCTACGAAGCGCTCGCAGTCTGGCCGTACGCGCAGCCTGTGACGGTCGCTCATCCCGAAGCCTATGCGGGGCTGGATGCGGAAACGGTCTTCTGGCTTCTTCCGCCTGGGAAGAAATGCGGTGCCATCGTGAAGGGGAGGCTGGACGACGATCTTGTCGTGAAGCTCCTTCGGACTCAGCAGCCCAGGAGGGCAAGGCTGCTCAGCGAGCGGTTGGAATGGATCAAGGCCGCCGTGAACGAGCGGCCCGAACCTGCAGGAACGGCCCTCAGGCAAAGGCTTGTCAGGGAGAGCGAGCCGCCGTGCTTTTCCGTTGTCGAGCCCGGCGATCCCGTCTGGCTGGAACTCGGGCTCAAGCGCCTTTTGACCGGCGCGTACAGGCAGGTGCTTCGTGCTCAGGGACGTTCCGTTGCGGCACTGGAAGGCCCTGCCGGCGAGTGGCTCGCGGCGGCGCTCGAACGCAATCGCCCCGCTCGGACGAGCACGGAAGGCAAGGTCGGGAAAAAGGCCGGGAAGAAGGCCGGGGGGAAGGCTGCGCAAAACGCCGCTCCTGCGCCTGCGGCGCTCAAGGTTGCAAGAGATGATGCGGACGTCCTCAGGGCGCTGATGAGAAGGGCGTGTCTGCGCCGCAGATTCGTCACGGATTTTCTGCAGCGGAACATGGTGAAGTACGATCCCGAGGGCATCGTCACGGTGTTGGGCGCCGTGAAGGTGGACGACGTCACGCTCGCCGAAGACATGATCCGGTCGAAGACTTTTGCCGGAGACGAAGCCCTGAGGGCCGAGCTGACGGTCGGGGCGCTCCGGCGTCTGAAGAAGCGTCCTGATGAAAGGCTTCGCCTGCTGCGTCTCGTGATGAGCAGGTCGGTGCGGATCGATGTCTTCAACTGCGGCTGCAAATGGTCGAGAGAGGAGCTCAGGGCCATGGCGGGCTTCCTGAGTCCTGCGCATGTCGAGGCTTATCTCAAGGCCGTGCCAGATGACGGACTCATGCTTCTGGGCGAGGCTTCGCCTGAAATTCTTTCGTGCAGGAGACTCTTCGAGTACTGCTGCGCGAGGCTTCGCGCTGGGCTGAGCCTGCCCGTGGCCCGCGCGCAGGTGGTGCGAGGACGTCGACCTGCACGGCGAGCAGGCCTGCGAAATCCTCAGGATGCGGGACGAGGATCTGACCGCAGCGCGCATGCGCGCGCTTCTCGAGCGTCTGGACGGACATGCGGGGCCTGTGCTGAAGCTTCTGGCGGATGGCGCCGCGGACCTGCTGTCGGCGAAAAAGAAGTCGCTGATCGACGAGGCGCTGGCCGCAGTTGCAGTCGAGCCCGCGGAGCGTCTCATGGCGCTGGAGGCGTCGGCGATGGGTTCGCAGAGGCGCGTGCTCGACTGGTGGCCGAAAGAGGGGCCCGACGGCGATGACGGCGTTCTCTACGGAGTGCTCCGTGTTCATCACAGGATTGAGGAGGTCGCCCGCCTCTGGCCTGCCGACGAGGCACTTGCCCGAAAGGCACTGGCCATGATGCACAGGCTTGGGCCGTTGGATGCGGCGTGGACGGAGGTCATGCTGGGAATCGGGCTCGAAAGCGCTCCGCTCCTGCGCGAACTCATCGGGCGCGCCGACTTCGGAAGGCCGCTCGGCTGCCGCTTCGACGGTTCCTACGCCCGCCATTCGATTCCCAAGAAAAACGGCGGCATGCGCGAGATTCATGCGCCTGCGGCCGCCCTCAAGGCGGTGCAGAGGCTCGTGAACGAAAGGATTCTGCAGCCGCTCGGCGTGCACGAGGCCGCCTGGGGCTTCGTGTCGGGAAGAGGCATCGTGGGCAACGCCGCACGTCATGCGGGGCAGGCCGTGGTTGCCTGCGCCGACATCCGGTCGTGTTTCCCGAGCGTGGGCAGGGGACTGGTGATTTCCGTGCTCAGGCGCGATCTCGGCGAACGCTTTTCCGACGCCGCACTGATGAGGCTGGTCGACATCGTTCTGGCCGAAGGCGTGCTGCCCACGGGAGCGCCGACTTCGCCCGCACTCCTCAATCGAGTGCTGCTCAAGACCGACGAGATCCTCACGGATGCGGCGGACCGTCGAGACTGCGTCTACACGCGCTATGCGGACGACCTCACGTTCAGCGGCGGCGACGGGGTGGTCGGCCTTCTGGGCATTGCGACCGGCGTTCTGCAGCGCATCGGCCTCGAGCTTGATCCAAGGAAGACGAACATCTTCCGAAAGGGACGCAGGCAGTGCTGCACGGGCCTCGTCGTCAACGAAAAGGGACGCCCGAGCTCGACGGCTGCGTACTGAGCATCCCGATGCTCAGAGGACACATTGCGTTTCTGGAAAGCGTAAAGCCCGCCGAAGGCGCAAGGCTGCGCGAGAGCCTGACCGAAGCGCTTGCGGGAAGGAAGAAGGAGGAGTCGAAATGAGCAGAAGAAAGCCCAGGCGCGAATCGCGGGAACCGGCCTGCATAACCGCTGATGCGCAAAGCGTGAACGCGGTGCTGCTGCATCTGGCGGCGGCAGTCGTGAAGCGAAAGGATCCTGCGCTCTTTGCCGAGCTTGCCGAGGATCTCGAGACCCGTCATTGCAGCGCCCGCGCATGCTGGAAGAAGCTGTTCGACCGTCAGGTCACACTCCTGGAGCGGCGCAGCGACATGGTCTCGCTCATTCTGGCTCACCGTCTTGCCGATCAGGTCGTTTCCGACGTCTGCGTTGCGGATCCCGAAAGCGGTCCCGAGCCGATCGGCTGCATGTTGAGCTGGCGCGAGGCCTATCCCGCTCGCCCCGTGGAGGACGGAGAACTGAGAGTCTCATCGCTTGCCGTTCTTTCGAAGGACGAGGAGGCGTATCTGGAGCCGGAGGCCTCGCCCCTCATGCTTGTCAGGGAGGTTGAGAAGACGCCCGTCCTCAGAGTCGTGCCTGGAGCGGGAATCCCTGCGTTCGAAAACGGAAACGGGACGGCCCGAATTGCTCTTTTCAGACTTGAGGAAGGCACCACTGTCGAGACGAAGTTCACGCTGCAGGCCTGCATGAAGGACGGTGATCTGTTGGTCCGGCTTTCGCCTGAGGTCATGATGCATATGACGGCCTTTGAGGGCGGGATTCTGAGACTTTCCTGTCCCGGAGGTTCGTGGCATTCACGTGTGCCCGTGCCCGGAGGTGAACCTGTGACGGCCGTCATCGACGATCTCGCAGGCAGATTCGAGGCGGATGCCTGGGTTTCGGCCCGCCTTCTGGGAAGGATGCGCGTTCACTGTCCCTGGCTCGGCCAGACGTGCTCGGAGGAACTGATCGGAGAGGCTCTGGCGGCAGCCTGATGGCGGGGGAGTCGTGCGCAGGTGAGGCGTGCTAGTCTTTCTCTTCTTTGCGAATTGATTTCAGATGGCCGCCCCGAAGGCCCAGGGTCGGCGCTTCGCAGGATGAGTTCCGCCCGGGACTGCAGGCGCAGCGTCCCGGTCTCGGTCCGAGCAGTCCGTCTTGATGCCGATGTTTTGATTTTGCGCTGTCTTTGAAGGATTCTTCCGGCGCTTCGCCGGAGCTGCCTCGAAGGAGGCAATTCTCCCTCAAGGGAGATCATGCCTGCATGTCTACCTGGAGAAGCTCCAGGTAGACCGCCGACCGGGAGTCCGCGCAGGATGTCCGACGGTCAGGGTTCGAAGGCGGCGCACCCATTTCAGACGGGCCGTTTCCGAAGGTTCAAGTTCGGAAGCGGCCCGTTTGTCTTCGTGCGTTCCGTCCGCCTGCATCAGACCGGCAGAGCGCAGGGCCTGAAAACAGCAAAGCCCGGACGGCTCATGCGCTACCGGGCTTCAGTCATTGGGCTACTTTTGCAGATCAGATCTGTTCGTAGATCTTGGAAAGCTGTGCGAAGACGGCCTTGTCTTCTTCAGTGGCTTCGCGATAGGCCGCGTCGGAGAAGGCAACGCCAGCCATGTCGGCCGCAGTGTAGAAACGGAGCTTTTCGGTCACGCCGGAGTTGCTGCCGCCGCCGATCTGGAAGCCGACCATCTTGATTTCGTTGGTGGGCGTAAGGCCGCAGGCATAGGGGACGACCACGCGGTCAAAGCCGTGGTACGCAAATTCCAAGGCCTTCTTTTCCTTGATCGCCTGTGCGATCGTGTCAACTGTCGTCATTTCAATTCTCCTTGGTCGGAAAGTTGCGCCGAACATTTCGGACGTGTGCTTTAAGTATCTGCTCAATTGAGTGTAAATGACATGACTTGGCTCAAAAGATTGAGATGTCGATACAAAAGAAGGCGTGACGATCGGTGCAGAAGGGATGGGATTGCAGGGTTTTCGAGGGCTTTTCGCGGGAGATGTTTTGCTGTATGGCATGCGGGGCTCCGTGCGGGCCGCCCGCGGAAACGGATCGGTGCCGTTTCGCCGAACTGCCCGCGGGCCTTCTCGACGGGCCTCTAAGGCATTGCCCCAAGGCCGCAATGTAATACCTCAAGGTTTGCCCACTTTCGCATGACGCTTCGAAAGGCTTCTGCTAGAGTTCAATCACGGTCTTCTGAGAGTTGACCGAAACGGAAACGCCCGGCAGGTCCGGGCTCGCCTTCAGACGAACCCGAGGGGTTCTCGTCAAAGGCGACCTTCTCCAGAACAGTCATCCGAATCCTCTTCGGCCTGATGCGGCATCCTCGGCCGCACGGACTGCTCTGATGTTTCTGCGAAACGGACGGACAACGTCCCCGTCCGACAATCCCAAAAAACTTTTTCCGCAATCAACATCCGGAGAACACAAATGAATCTCTCCCGACTTTTCGCACCCATCGCTCTCGTGTCCGCCATTGCCCTGTCCGGCATTTCCGGCAGCGCCCTCGCCGACACGACGCTTCGCATCGGCGTCACGCCCGTGCCGCACGCCGACATCGTCAACTTCATCAAGCCGACGCTTGAGAAGGAAGGCGTCAAGCTCGAGGTGGTGGAATTCAACGACTACATCCAGCCGAACCTCGCGCTCGATGCGGGCGAACTTGACGCCAACTATTTCCAGACGATTCCGTATCTGGAGGAAATGGTCAAGTCCCGCGGCCTCAACCTGCACATCCTCGTCTCCGTGCATCTCGAGCCGATGGCCCTCTACTCCAAGAAGGTGAAGAGACTCGCCGACATTCCGGCAGGCGCCAAGGTGGCCGTGCCGTCCGACCCGACGAACGAGGGTCGTGCACTCAAGGTGCTCGAGCACGCGGGCCTCATCAAGCTCAAGGACGGCGCGACGCTCCTCTCCGGCATCGGCGACATCGTCTCGAACCCGAAGAAGCTGAAGTTCGTCGAGCTTGAGCCTGCTCTTCTGCCGCGCGCCCTCGACGACGTGACGGCCGCCGTCATCAACGCCAATTACGCGCTCGAAGCGGGCTTCAACCCGGCGAAGAACGCCATTGCGCTGGAGGAAAAGAGTTCGCCCTTCGGCAACGTCGTCGCGATCCGCGAAGGCGACGACAAGAAGGAGGCCTTCCAGAAGCTCAAGAAGGCGATCACCTCTCCTGAAGTGAAGAAGTTCATCGAGGAGAAGTATCAGGGCGGCGTGCTTCCCGTCTTCTGAGAATTGCGTTAGTCTGAAGTGAAATGCAAGGCAAGGCCGGTCCGGGTTCGACCCGTGCCGGCCTTTGCGTCGATCTGGAGAATGATCATGACCCGTACCGACAAGCTCGTCGCCGCCCACTGGGGTGTCGCCCGCGTCCGCATGACGGACGGCCGTCCCGCGCTCGTTCCGATCGTCGAGGACATGAGGCCCTCGGAACGCATGGCCGACTATCTGGCGGGGCGTGATGGCGCCGAACGCCTTCTCGCTCCGAAGGTCCGTGAAGGCTATCTCAGGGCCTGCCGCGAGGGACGCGATCCCGCCCTGACCCGTGAGGGCCGCGGCAGGGAGGCCTTCGTCGAGGTCGAATGGGAGGAGGCGCTCGAGCTTGCCGCCCGCGCGATCGAGAGGACGTATGCGGACCACGGACCCTCGGCCGTCTGGGGCCGGTCCTACGGCTGGAAGAACACGGGCGAGGTCAACAATCCGATCGGACTCCTGAGAAGGCTGCTGATGCTCAAGGGCGGATTCGTGCAGACCTTCAACTCCTACTCCACGGCCGCCATCGCCGCCATACAGAAGGTGATCGCAGGGAGCGGAGACCCCGACGTGCCGCCTGCGGCCGAGGTGCTCGAGCATGCCGAGCGCGTCATTCTCTGGGGTGCGGATCCGGTCGTCACGAACGACATCGCCTGGACCACGACGCTGCACGACACGGCGAAGGTCTTCGAGGCGATGAGAACGAAGGAGGGACTCGAGGTCGTCGCCGTCAATCCCGTGAAGCCCGAGACGCTCGACGTCACGGGCGGGCGCTGGATCGCGCCGCTTCCCGGGACGGACGCCGCGTTCGCGCTCGGCCTCGTGCACACGCTTCTGGCGACGGGCAGGGCCGACCGTCATTTTCTCGAGACCCGCACGACGGGCTTCGAAACGCTCGAGGCCTGCCTCAACGGACGTCTTGACGGCGTCGTCCGCGACGCCGCCTGGGCGGCCGGCATCTGCGGGCTCGATGAGAAGACGATCAGGGATTTCGCTGAGGAGCTTGCGGCGCACCGGACGATGATCATGCTCGGCTGGGGGCCCCAGAGGGCCCGCTACGGCGAGTCGACGGTCTGGACCGTCTGGGCGCTCGCCGCAGCGCTCGGCCAGATCGGCGGACGAGGTACGGGCATCGGCACGCGCTACCACTACTCTTCGGGCGGCGCGGGCGCGTCGGCGGGCAGGGGCCTTCCGGGCCTTCCCGTCAACGTGGCGCCCGTCGGTCCCGTCACGCATCCCGAGCGGCTCCCGAAGCCGCTTCCCGTCGCCGCCGTTGCCGACGTGCTCCTGAATCCGGGAAAGCGCATCCGCTGCGGCGGCATCGAGCTCGAATACCCCGACATTCGCCTCGTCTTCTGGGCGGGCGGCAATCCCTTCGCGCACCATCCCGACACGGGACGCCTCGCCGCGGGCTTCAGACGGCCCGACGCCGTCATCGCCTGCGACGTCTTCGAAACGGCGACAACGAAATATGCCGACATATTGCTTCCCGCCTCGCATCCGCTGGAAAGAAGCGACATTGCGGGGATCGGCGGCTATGCCGCGCGTGGGATCGTGAGAAGCTCGCAGGTGTTCGAGCCCAAGGGAAATGTGCTTTCCGACTACGAGATCTTCAGGCGTCTTGCCGCGAAGCTCGGTCTTGAGGGCGTCTTCACGGAAGGGTTGGACGAGCAGGGCTGGCAGAGGCGCCTCTATGAGGAGGCCGTGCGCCGCGAGGCTGCGGCGGGGCTTGAGCTTCCCGACTGGGATGCGTTCGTGAAGAAGGGCATCGTGTTCTTTCCCGAGGCCGTCCCGGGGCCCACGGCGCTTGAGCGCTTTGCGGCCGATCCCGAAGGCGCGCCGCTCGCGACGGAATCGGGTAGGATCATGCTCGCGTCGAAGCGCGTCGCCGAGGCGGGGCTCGAGGACTGTCCCGGACATCCCGCCTATCTCGGCGAGCCCTCGAAGCCGGGCGAATACAGGCTCGTGAGTCCGAAGTCTGCCTGGCGGCTTCACAGCCAGCTCGACGCCGTGACGCGCAGGGCGCACAACACGGACGGGTGCGAGCCGTGCTGGATCAATGAGGACGATGCGGCGAGGCTCGGCATCTCGACGGGCGACGCCGTGAGGCTTTCGACGCCGAGAGGCTCGGTGCGCGCGGCTGCGGTCGTCACCGACAGGGTGCGCCCCGGCGTGCTCGCGCTCCATCACGGCGCATGGGCCGAGACGACGGAGGCGGGCGA
>OGDS01002131.1_pt1 | contig 12436 bp, 9 predicted proteins | sample 1570351 | NCBI WGS metagenome assembly OGDS01 (sample SAMEA2581974, study PRJEB24529) | metagenome | biome: Human gut stool | place: China | collected 2011
TTGGCTGGCAACGTAAAGCTGCTTAGCCATTATCTCAAATTTTAACGAACTATTGGTTCATCTTTCTTACAATAAAATATCATTATCAAACAAATTAATGAATATGGTAATAATGACACAACATTAAAGTTTCCATATCCTAAGTTACGTGTATAAAAATCTCCTCCTGTAATAAATATAAATATTGTTTCAAGATATGAGAAAAAATGGTTCATGATAAAACCTACTAATGTTGCAACAAGAACTATCATAATATATTTTTTTTTGCTTATCGATAGTTTTGATAATATAAATGGCAACAAAATGATTATAGATGACTTATGTATCAAAACCATCATTATTATTGTCATGAATAATATACTCCGTCTAAAACGGCCTTCATATCCATAAAATAATAAAATAAATATAACAAAAACACCGATAGCTATTGATTGTCTCATAGCATTATAAGACATAAAATATGCGCTTGTTCCAATACTAAATGATATATATAAAAATAATGAAAGATATTTATTTTTTGAGTATTTTCTAATATATAGATATATAGGTATTTGGCATAAAGCTGCTATCAATAATTGATAAATATATTTATTATCAATAAATAAACGTAAAAAAGCATTTATCCACCCTAGTCCAGGTTCCATTGTTGTTACAGATTGATAATACCCAGCCTTGTCTGAAGGATTTGTAAAGAAATAAAGATAATTAATTGTATCTATACCTATAACATCTTTTCGTAAACCACATATAATCAACATTAAAAAACAAATAACATAATAATAAAGATTATTCTTTTTATTGAAATAATTAAGAATAATGCCAAATAAGACCAAACAAAATATTAAATTATATTCTAACATGACTTATTTTTTATTTCTAAGAATTTGATAGTATATATCTAGAATTTTATTTCCATATTTTCTTTCTGAAAAATTATTTATAGCAAATTCTTGTGCGTTGTCTATTATTTTATAAGGTATTTCATTTGTCACATCTTTAATAATAGAAGATAATTCAGTATCATTATTAAAGAATAATCCATTATATCCATCAGTTATGAATTCCAACGTACCTCCTGAATTACGGGCAATTACCAAACATCCATAAAACATTGACTCGATTGTAACACGCCCTAAGCCTTCATTATGAGAAGCCATAATAAAGGCTGTTGCTTTTGCCATAAATGGTTTCACATTTTTTTGATAACCTACATATTCGACTTTGTCTGTAATAGAATATTTTTCCGTTATTAATTCAAGTTCTTTAATTAAGTCCTTTGAATGACAATTCCCTATTATTATTAATTTATAACCTTTTTTAGCTACTCCAGACATTCCAAATGCTCTAATCGCAGTATCAATACCTTTTGTTTTATCTAATATTGCTGCGCAAAATAAGAAATATTTATCCTTTTTACTTAATTTTATTCTATCATTTTCATCTCTTACTGCATCCCATATATAAAAAGAGTTTGTATAAGAAGAAAAATTCCAATGATTATATACAGCTTTTGTAATAGCTATTAACGCATCTGCTCTATACATCCTTTTCTGTAAATCCTTCATCCCTCCGAAAGGATGAAAATCAAAGTCTATATCTTGAAATTCTCTAAAATGCCATACATGCTTTGCATGTAAAGATTTAGACAATATATCACCAAAAATAAAAACGCTTGAATTTGAATGAACTATATTTATTCTTCGGCCACATAATGCCTTTTTTATTTTATATATTGCAATTACATTTAAGATGTTAGTAATCAGACGCTTAAAAGGGTAAGTTATTATATATGTAAAAAAATTATTATTCCGTATATTACAAGGAAAGCCTGCTGTTATATATTCTATACCATTCTCTTTTAAAAAGTTACTTACTTGCCCTTCCCTCTGAAGTACAACAATACAATGAACATGATGCTTAACTGATCTAATAAGATTAAATAATGAATATGTTGCACCACCTAAATTGTCGGGTGCATGACATATGTATAATACGTTTATCATTTAAGTGAATTTGATAAGAAATTAATAGAAAGTTCTTTCATTACTTTTATATTACTATCCACAGAAAGCCAATCTATTTCTTTTGATAAAATACTTTCATACGTTACATTGTCTAATAAGATTCTTGAAGTTAGAGATAAATCTTTTAAAAGACTAAAAACTCTATCATTTCCTAATGAAAATCTTCCTTTTAACGGAATATAAACAAAAGGTATATGCATAATAATACAAAATATCACACCATGAAATGATGGAGTTACAACAAATGATGCATTATTTATATAACTCAACCATTGGCCAATTGTAGGATAAACATATTTAACCGGTAACATCTCTTGCGCAGGAAAATAACCGCTTGAGGCTGTTGCTATACATCTGAAATTGTTATGCATACAATAGCGTTCTAATTCCGCATAACGCAAGTCATCTGGCTTAGATACATTTAAACTATATATAAAAGTATACATTTTATTATTTATTGAAATATCAGATTCAAGTAAATAATAATAATCACGCTTTGTTAAAAGAAGAGTTGGATCTAAAACTTTTATTGCACTTACGCCTACAGTTTCACAAATTTTTACACTCGCATCATCTCTGACAGAGATAGCATCAAATTGAGATAACTTTTCTCTTAGCTTAGCCCATAGTTCTTGGGGATATGTGCTTCTCCCAAAACTTGGAGCATATGCAATCCTTTTTACAGGATAATCTCCAAAAGACAAATAAAAAACTTCATTTTCCTTAATATATAATAGCTGAGACCATACTTGGTCACTACCAACAATATAAACATCACATATCGGTAAATGCTTTTTGATAAACTTTAAGCTATAATACATTCTTTTACTCATGGTTATATGATCTTTACGAAAATCTTCAAATTTACGATCATGATAACTTTTATTATGTCTATTTATATAAGTTTTTATTTTACTTTTTATAATTCTATAAATAGCAGTTCTTTTTATTACGTTTTGTATTCCTGAACCTACAATTCTATTATCAAAATCATATCTAATTAAGAATGCATCATGCCCATTTTTTTTTAAATATTGTTGCAATGCCCAGCACTGAAGTTGTTGACCATAATTATCATGAGATTGCCAAAATGTTATTATTCCTATTTTCATATAATATTTTGTTATATGTTAATTCTTAAATAATGCTTATAAGGCTTTTTAAATATTCTATCATATTTGTTTTTTATCTTTACGTAAGGCATCTTTACCTTTTTCATTATTACTTTTTTCAGATGAAAATTTCTATTTATTCTTCTTTGCTCTTCATCAAACGGTAAATTTAGTAGACTCTGCTTCAGATCTTTATTCGCATTAAGAAATTTACGTGAAACAACATCACCTTTATCTGGTTTAACATAAAATGTTGTACCTACAGTTACTCTTTTATCACTATTAGCTATAAAGATTATTTTATTATTTGAATTAAACTTACATAATACATGCAGTATATAATCATAATTATTATTTATATAATCCACATCTGCTTCAGTATTAACATAATAAATAAACAAAGTCTTCTTTTTTATATATTTATAAAAAGAATAAACTCGTCTCTCATATTTACTTATAACCATTGGTAGTTGTTCTGACAAAGACTTATACATAGAAAAATCATGTACAAGAAAAACGCCACAAGCTTTCATATAATAAATCCATGGTTCAGATTCTTTTTGATATAAACATGATTCATTCAGATTATTAAAAAAAGACTTGAATTCTGTATCTATAAGTTCTATTCTTTTTCTAAAATCTATACATGCTTGCCAATCAAAAGGTCCGGAATGTGTTCTTAATCCTATTCTTTCCGTTTCTAATGCTACGGAACAAAAATATCCTAAACTTATAACATTTTCATATTTATCACTACTATTGAGAATTGTACTAGTCATGATTATAAATAATTTATTTTAACATTTTCTTTATGACATCTAATTTATCATCCCCCAATACATTCTGTAAAACTTGCTTCATAGCATTCTTTACAACAAATTTTGGATCAGATATCATATTCAATACAGTTTCTAAAGCATTACTTTCATTTTCAGTTTCAGTAAAAACCTCAAATAATATAGGTCTGTCTATAACTCCTGGAGTAAGGAATCTGTTTACTGTTGCATTAAATTCATCCTTATTACTTGCTGTCAAATATTCATATCCTAAATCCGTAGCGTAGTCTTTAACTAATTTCTGTGACATATTACCATAATGACCTGCTGCAGCAACATACTTATCAGCTTCTTCTCCCAAAAAATAACAAGGATGGTTGTAATTGCGGAATTCATTACCTTTTCCATTGTTTATAAGAAGAATACGCACATTGTTGCCGACGTGCCTATTTCCTATTACATTCATATCATAGAAAAAAGCTAAATCACCAAATATTCCAATAAACAACTTATTGGGATTAGCAAAAGAAGCACCCATCATCGTTGATACACCGCCGTCGATACCGAATCCTCCAACATTACATTTAGCGTGTATTCCACCAGGAAACTTAAAAAAGTTCCAAGAACGTAGGCTATGATATATACCAAAATGCAGTTCGCAATTATTTGGTAATTTATTAACCATCTGTTGGGCCATCCAAATATTACTGAATGGTAATTCTGGTAGTTTTTCACTTATGGCTTTTACTTCTTCATTCATTGCATCATATAGTTCTGTATGATGCGTATCTTCTTCTGAATATCTTTCAAAGAACTCTTCTTCTGGCATCATGAAAACACGACGCAGATTACCAAATGTATCACGTAAAGCTCCGTCTGGACTTACGCGCCATGTATGAGTTGCGGATACATTAAACTGATTACCTGATACCTCACCTATATGTATACATAAATCAGCTTTTGCAAATTGTGAATGCCATTGTTTTTGTCCGCAAACTATCTGATAATGAAGTTCATATTTTCCCCTGTATCCACTTGTATGGTCACATAGTACAACTGAATTGTATGTTGCACAGAATTTATCTACAGCTATAGTAAGACGTTCTGAAAAATCGGCATGTGCTCCTACAAAAATTACGACTCTGTTACCCTTTGGTATATCAGGAAGTTTCTTGTCAAATATTGTATGGCGAAAAAGCGCATTAACGTGGGATATTTCTTTTACACTGAAGTCATGACTATATCTTGTATATAAATTTATATGTGCCGGACCACCGCCATTTAACGTTAGTGCAAGAATTGCTTTATTGACTTCAATTTCGCAGAAGCGTTCATCTTCTTTGTCTTTTACCATAGGCACTGTAACGCTTTCCATGGCTATATCATTTGGAATATTCCTACGGTCTATCTGCTGATCAATAAGATGTCCGATTTTGTGATTTCCACGTGTTGAAGTTATTGCAAGAACCGGCAATTTTCTATAAAATGCTTCTGTCAGTCCGGGCATATAGTTACGTGATGCAGTAGCACCTGTGCAGCTTATTACAACTGGTTCTCCTGTTTCTGCAGCCATGCCGCATGCAAGATAGGCAGCACTACGCTCGTCTACAGATGACCAGATTTTAAACCAAGGATCGTTTTCTATACTAACAACAAAAGTCATATTTGTTGTTCCCGGTGAAGCAATGACACGGTGTATGCCATGAGCCTTCAATAAGGCTATTACGATTTGAACATTACGTTCATTTGTATATTTGAATTTTGATGCCATTATTTTATAAGCAAATTAATTATTTTAATTTTTTTCATTAATACTAAAATAATCACTGTGAATATCGTGATCATTATAGATTCAAATATGTTTATTGTTTTTCCAAACATTCCAATAGTAATCGTCATTATATACAGAATGTAAGGATGTAGAAGATAGAAGAATAATGTATCACGACCAAATTTGGACAAAAGACTTTCATTCCAACTATGTCGGAAGTTAAAAATACAAACTAATAAATAGCATAGTAAAAGAGAATAGCACAAATAGGCAATTCTTATTACAAACACTTTCAAATTTCCATAAGGAAATATTATACAGTCGAGCCAATGAGGGTTAAATGACGCTAAGATCAGTAATACGAAAAATGAAAAAACAATAAGAAATTTTCCATGTGTATTGGAACATTTGGTTAGATGGATAGACTTATTATCTATGGATTTCTGTATATTTGATCCGTAATAATGACCTATCATAAAATATGGCATGAAACTAAAAAAACGATGAAGCCCAAGAATTCCATCTATTTTAGTAAAACCGACAACAATGCTAATTATAAATGATATTGTAATTATAAATTTCGGATTCCATCTTTTCGGAATAACAGATAAAAGCATTCTCCAATAGAATAGACAAAGTAAATACCATAAAGCAAAACAAGGATACAGGCAACGAACCAATGATAATGTTTCTCCCATAAAGGCATATCGTATTATAATGTCAATAATCTGAAAGATAATAAACAATTTCAGCAATTTCAATGACTTTATAAATTGTGTTCTCAATGGTTCCTGTTTTGTAAAATATCCAGAAATCAAGACAAACAGTGGCATATGAAAGGCATAAATGCCTTTCACTGCATGCATTGTTAGAAAGTCATAGCTATTTGGTAGGTATAAATCTAGAAACCCATCAAGCAATGGAATATGTCCGAAAATTACTGAAACGATCAGACACATTTTCAAAGCATCTAATTTATAATTTCTTGTTTTTATTTCCATCTTGGATTAATCGTTCGACCATTATTACATAAAATTATTTGACCAGACACACACCCTGAAGCATCAGACAAGAGAAAACATGCAGTTTCAGCAACCTCTTCTGGCAGATATACACGTTCTGTAGCATTTATCGATAAAAATAAATTCCCATCAGATTTTATACCTGTCATATCTGATGCCGTTATGCCTGGAGCGACGGCATTAACACGTATTCCGTCTTTAACAAAAAGGCAAGCTAACCCCTGCACCATACTATTTATAGCTGCCTTTGTGAATCCATAAGGGCGAATATCAACTGTTTCTCCTGTTTCAGAGGATATGAAAAGGACATTGCCTTTTCTTTTTTCACGTAAAAGCAACTTAGTAAAACTTTGTGTTAGAAAGAATCCGCCACGCAAGTTCGTTGCAATCTGTGCATCAAAAGTTTCTGGTGTAACATCGAAGAATGTAGGTTCGTGTAAGGATATTCCTGCATTATTAACCAAACAGTCAACACCTTCAAGTATTCTGTCTGCTTCACTAATAAAATTATCAAGTTCAGTTGTATCCTGTATGTCCAGTGTAAGATATTTACAACCTATTTTATCGGCAGTTGACCTTAATGTCTGTTCATTTCTGCCTGATATTAAAACAGATGCTCCTTCAGCTACAAATTTTTTTGCCATTGCAGCGCCTAATCCTTTTCCACCGCCTGTTACTATTATTTTTTTTCCAGCCAAACGGCCATTAGGCTGTAAATAAGATATGTTCGCCGTAATATTTTTTACTGGAACTCCCCTTAATATGTATTTGGCGCTACGTTTTAAATACTGTTTATATGACATAATTAATTATATTTTACTTTTTAGCTTAGATGTTATTGTCGTTAGTTTATTATATATTGTCTTACGCTCATTTTTTTGTAATCCTAAAAATGAAATAGTCAGGACCGAAGAAACTATGCTTACTATACATGAAAGACATAGACGCAAAAAACTTTCTTCAATATTAAAGATAATAAGTAAAGGTAATATGAAAGATATAATTGACACAATTGTTATTCGTAACATAACATCTGTAAGATAAAGTTTTACAGGAAATTTAAGTAAACCTTTTGCAATATACAAACGGACAAAAACCAATAATAAGTAAATAACTATATAAAGATAATATGTTGTTTCTGGTGGTAACCCCAACTCAAATGCACCCCATGATAAAGGAAAAACAAGGCATCCTACAATTGTAACCCATAACTGATATTTTCTTATTATGCCTGTTGCCATAATGGCTGTATACATGGTATTTCCCAATAATGTCATCAACGCCCCGAATAATGTCAACCGTAGAAATACTGGTGCATATTCTGGTACTGTTTTCAGCCATAGACGAAGTATATAGTCTGCTTCACATACAATAGGGATAACAAATATCAACAATAGAAAATACGAAAATCTTGCTCCGCGACAGACAAGTTTATTCATATAAGCTATGTCTCCTGAGGCATACGACTTGGTAATCTGGGGATTTACTGCAACTGTAAAATTATTTACGAATTGCATGACAGCATTCTGAACTTGTGTTGCCAAACCTCGTGCAGCATTTAATGTTACGCCAAAAAATACATTTATCAGCATATCAATACCTTGAACGTTAAGCATGTACGCTCCGTTACCGAAGAAACTCCAACCTGCAAATCCAGTCATTTCTTTTATAAGTTGTTTGTCGTATACAAATTTATAGTGACTTTCACTAAAGTTCCTATTACAATACCATCCATATATAAGTCTTATAATTAACGATACAAATACAAGCAGAATAGCATAAGTAACAAGTTTATCGTAAGGAGAAATAAGAAGCATATACACTATAGCAAGTTTTAACACTGTTTCCAAAATGCTTATGTATGCAAATGCAGACATACGTTCATGTGCTATTATGCAGGCATTATAAGGCACACTTATAAGATTTATTATAAATGAAATCAGCGAACACTGTAATACCCAATTAGCAGCAGTAAGTCTGTCTGTAGGAATATTCATTTTTGTATTCAAAAACCATACTCCAAAAATCTCGGCGAGAATCAATACAACTAATGAAATTCCTATCTGAATGTTTACACTTGTAGAAAATATACGTTTTAATTTATTTATATCTCCATGCCCTAATTCGTATGTTATAAAACGGCTGATTGACGTCGAAAGTGATCCTGATATTACAGAGAACATTGCAACAACACCTCCGACAACATTATAAATACCAAAATCAGAAACACCTAACGTATTTAAAATCACACGGCTTGTATATAACGTCACCAACATTACAAATATGGTGCGGATATACAACAGTAATGTATTCTTTGCTATTCGTTTATTATTCTGTGATGTATCTGTCATTATTTAAATGAAAAACTGACGCAAAGCCAAATATAGCTTGCGCAATTATTAATTAAAGATTAAAAATGAAACGTTCTTGCGGAAATGAATGGTTAAAAGTTAAAAATTAAATACCATTGCATTTTTTGAATTATAATGCTGTTGATTGTACCTATTGAATGTTGTATCATAGAGCTTTGAATCTATTTTTGCTATTATTATTTCTTTCATAACGTTGTGATTTGCGAGGTAAAACTCAGTGAGTTTCGAGGGGAAAAACAATGATTTTCTATGCAGAAATGATTGCTTTTCTGAAGTTATGAAGTTAAGCCATGTGCTTTGTAGAGTATTGTCATAACTTCGTTGCTTACCTCTATTCTTAGTAATTTATCTTTACATATCTAGAACATAATCACCTTACTGTAACCTTATCACGTTTTTGCGCATTTAGTCGATTTTTAATGTTAAAATCACGTTTTTCTGATGCATATTTCCGCATACATTTAACTAAATTTTAAGTTAAATAAGCATATCGCTTTTTGTGATTTTCCCACTATTTCATCACTTTTGTCATTTATGCTTGCATATAGTGATTATTCCCATCGCTTTTGTATGTTTGCCATAAACGCCTTATATTAGAGACCTTACAACAGAAAGCGTGTCATTAAGACGGCATCTTACCACAAAAAAGTGATAGGCTAGATAGGTTGTTTCGCAACTTTTCTAATAATATTATTTTGTGTATTCCCGTTAACTTAAAATTTAGTTAATTATATTTAATCCCCTTGCGCGCGCGTAAGGAGTTTATAGAGCAGGTTACTAGCCTATCACTGCGTGAATTAAAAAGCCCCACCAAACCTCCCCCGTGGGGAGGCTTTTGTTTAGCCATATGCCTTTATTGCTTCGCGTCTGCTGCAGGACTAACTTTCTTAATTTTTAATTGCGCAAGCCTGCTTTTCGTTCTTCACTTAGAAAAATCGAAACTTAAGCCTCCCCACGGGGGAGGTTTGGTGGGGCTCTTTAGTTGCACTTTTGCGCTCTCGTACTGTTTTAAAACTTTTTGTCCCCGTGGGGACAATTCTGTTAATGCTACAAAATGTTGTTATATATTTGTGGCCATCGCAGACAGTCTGCGTGGAAAAAAAACTAAATCTAAAAGAATAATATGCAATCTACTATCTTCAAAAACATGTACAGCCAAGACTGCCGGAGCATTGAGTGGCAGGAGATAATAAACATCATTACTGGAAACACTCTTGCCGGAGATACTGAAAAATACAGATATTACCTTAAAAACGGCCTAAACACCAACGCACAAAACATTAAGCGTAACATGCCGGCATTTACGCCTGCCGTGATATGTGACGGCGGCAGAAGGCCGGAGAATTTTGTTTGTCTGACAGGCGTGGGTATGTGCGACTTTGACCATGTGGCAGACGTAGAGAGCGCCAGAAAGACGCTGACTGACGACGGACATGCCATGATGGTGTATAAGACGATATCGGGCAACGGACTGAGGGTGCTGTTCAGATATGAGGTGAAGGGCACCAGACTGACCGACAAGATGACCGCCAACGAGATGAGCACCATATACGGCGCAGCATTCAGGACGGGCAACGAATACTTCGCACGCCTGCTGGGATGCGAGGCAGACGGACAGTGTAAGAACCTTGGGCGGCTGTCGGTGATATGTCATGACGCAGAGGCGACGCTGAACACTAGCAGCGAGCCTATAGCGATTGAGCTGCCCGAAAAGAAGGCTGCCGCTAAGAAGGGCACCGACAGAAAATATCACACTACGCTTGAGCGTGCCGTGAGGGCTGTAGAGAAGCAGCTGGAACGCGAGGGCGTGAGATACTGCAAGGGTTCATACAACAGATATGTGTCGAAGGCGGGTTATTATCTCAACAGACTCGGCGTGAACGAGGACGAAGCCACGCAATGGGCTGTGGAGCGCTTCAGCGACTATGACAGCACAAGCGTGAGGGCGATAATGAAGTCGTGCTTTGCCCACACTGCCGAACACGCCTCGATGAGGGTGCAGAAGATTGAGAAAAGCGATGCCAACGACCGAGCCAAAGGCGTGGACATAACTGCTATCGAGAAGTTTCTGGATGAGCACGCAGCGTTCAGGTTTAACGTGATTACACGCAAGACCGAATATAAGACAGACGGCAGCGACAGATGGCTGGAAGTAACCGACAGGCTGGAGAACTCGCTGTGGTCGGCCATGAACAAGGCAGGACTGCACGTAAGGAGCATCGACCTGCACAACGTGATTCTGTCTGACTACGTGGCTGAATGGAACCCGTTTAAAGAGTATTTTGACAATCTGCCCGAATGGGACGGAACCACTGACCATATTGGCACGCTGACGGCTATGGTGCACGTCAGGAAGGGCGACTTATGGGATGACACCGAAGACCCGCAGGGCCTGTTTGACATGTGTTTCAGAAAATGGCTCGTGGCCATGGTGGCGTCGCTGCTCGACAAGGAGGTAGTGAACAACGTGATAATGGTGCTGATAGGCCGTCAGGGCATATACAAGACCACGTTTTTCAACTATCTGCTGCCGGAGGAGCTGCGGCCGTATTTTTATACTAAGACCAACAGCGACACGATGACGAAGGACGACAGGCTGTCGCTGGCGGAATATGCTATCATCTGTCTTGAAGAGATCGACTCGATGCGCACGCCGGAACTGAACCAGCTGAAGGCTCTCGTAACGACGAAGACGATAAACGAGAGGGCGGCATACAGCAGGTATAAGGAGAACAGGGCGCACATAGCCTCGTTCTGCGGCACGGGCAACAACATGCAGTTTCTGACGGATCAGACGGGCAACCGCCGCTGGCTGCCCTTTGAGGCTGACTATATCGACGACCCGCGCACCGTGAGGTATGACTACCAGGGCATATACAGTCAGGCGCTGGCACTATGGCGCAGCGGCATGGCTTACTGGTTTAACGGGTCGGAGATTAACACCATGGCGCGCCACATAAAGTCGTTCGAGGTGCCTAACGTTGAAGAGGAACTGATAGTGACCTACTACAGGCTGCCGCTGGAGAACGAGCCGTATAAGCTGGTGAACGCCACGAATATCATTGAGCATATCAACATCTTCATCAAACGTGCCCTCTCGACCATCAAAGTGGGCGTAGCCATGAAAAAACTTGGCTTTAAACAGAAAACAACCAGTCGGGGACGGATGTATATGGTGGTAGAGAGGGAAAAATAAGAGCCCCTCCAAACCTCCCCCGTGGGGAGGCTTTTGTTTCTCGGTAGTTAGAGGAGTTAAAGAAGTTATCGCCAACGGAGTTGGCTAGGAGCATATTTAAGTGAAGAACGAAGAGCAGGCGCAAAGCGCAATTAAAAATGAAAAATTAAAAGTGAAAAATCCA
>OGDS01002151.1_pt1 | contig 12344 bp, 9 predicted proteins | sample 1570351 | NCBI WGS metagenome assembly OGDS01 (sample SAMEA2581974, study PRJEB24529) | metagenome | biome: Human gut stool | place: China | collected 2011
TTAATACGTAGCTTCCTCCCGGATTCAACGGAGAAAGGGCAATTACCGGAGCTGCCAGATCGCGTAATTCTTCTGCTGCCCCACCAGCGATCTTGCGATTCTCCAATCTGGAACGAAGCGGCTCATACCCATAAATTCCTCTGACAGGATCTTCCATTGCTTCTTTGGTAATTCCCATCAGGAATCCCAGATGAGATGCCTTCCCCTGCAATACGTCATTATAGATGGCAAGCAGCTTACTGTAATTATAATCTCTTCCTACTTTACTTGGAATCTCATAGATACTTGCAAGCTCATCCATACAGATATACAGTCCCGCATAACCTGCTTTTACAACGAATTCTGCCCATAACTTTATAAAATCATACCAGTTATCATCTGTTATGATCAGATTCACTCCCAGGTCGCTTTTGGCTTCGGATTTGGTGCGATACTCTCCACACATCCACCGAAATGCCTTTTGCTGTAATTTATCATCACCCATCCGGTGTCCTTTATAATAAATCGACAGCACCTTGGCAAAGTCAAAGCCATTGACCTTCTCTTCCAGAGACGATGTGATCTTATGTACTTTCTGACTGACCTTAATGTCAAAAGATTCATGTCCCGGTGTCAGTCCGCTTTCCTGCTCCACCTCATTTTCCAATTCTGAGATCCATTTGTCAAGGACAGGCTTCAACGCTCCCTGATCCGGGCAGCCCCTGGTGGCAAGATTGCGGAGCATCTCACGATATGCTGCAATTCCCTGTCCTTTGTTGCCTACCAGTCTTTTATCTACGGATAATTCCACATCCGATACCACGAAATTACGCTCCAGCACATGATTCTTCAAAGCATACAGCAGGAAAGTCTTGCCGCTTCCATATCTGCCCTCGATGAAACGTATGGCACTGCCGCCTGCCTGAATCAGTTCCACATCCTGAAGCAATGCCCCTATTTCATTTCTTCTGCCTACTGTGATATACTCCAATCCTACCCTTGGTACAACACCACCGCCTAATGAATTCAGCACGATTGCAGCTGTTGCCTTCTGTATCCCCTTATCCATGTCTTCCCCTTCTGCGTCTTATGCCTTCACATCTACCCTCAGCTGTTCCTGCACGAAATTTGCATCTTCTCTTATTTTCTCCAGATTCTCTTCGCTGAATTCATATTCCAAATCCGGCTCCTGCTGCACACTTTTATGCATGCCTGCAAAAGCCTTCTCAATCATGATCTCTTTCTTTTGCTGTCGTATCTCAGACATAATCCTGTTATGTATCTCTTCCACGCTCTTATTGGCATCCTGCTCAAAATCAAGAATCTCTATCATATGGGACATATCATAGGAATAAAAGTCTGTCGCACATATTTTTCCTTCTTCTTCATTCTCTCCCGGAACAAAAGTCGCCATGGCAATCTCCTGCTCACACAGGTATACAATGACGAAGCGTTTCCGAATCAGATCAGCAAATACCTCCGTCATCAGTTCCGGGGATATTTTCTGACGTGTTATCACCTCAAATACGGAAATTCCTTTCTTGCGAAGCAGCGATGCCATATCCGGTGCGCTCTCCCCCTCTGTAATATGATAACACCATTCCATACTGACAATCTCTGTCTCGAAGATCTCTCTGCATTTATTGTCCTTCATTCTCGGATACAATGCCTCAAGAGGCATCCCCTTATCCACACGATACTGTTTTGGAATATTATACCTGCATTCACTCATCTGCGCTCTCCATGCTCCTCATCGAATCTGTTATTGTTGATTCATTATGTCATCCTTCACACTTGAACACATTATACTATATTTTTTTAGAATTTTCTATATATTATATTGAATTTTCTAACAATTTTACAAGGTAATGCTAATTTATATAGATTTTTTGCACTTGCAGCTATATCAGGTACAATTCCTATGTTGAAGTAATATCTGGGAAAATAAAAAGTCATTACTGCTTACATTATGTAAACACTAATGACTTTTCTTTCCTCATTTAAACCTGTGCAGTCACACGATCCAGTTCTTCCTGCACCTTCACCAAATCTTCTCTGATATGTATCTTCTGTGGACAGACTCTCTCGCACTTACCACATTTGATGCAGTTCTTGGGTTTCGCACTTTCTGGAATCTCTTTCGTCCAGCACCATTGGGTATCAGCCAGATTGCCGTAGATATGATATTCATTCCATACGCCAAAGCTTCCAGGAATGTTCACACCTGCCGGACATGGCATACAGTATCTGCAGGCTGTACAGCCGTTCTTTACACGCTTGTGCAATGCATCTGCCACCTGACAGACTGCTTCCTGCTCTGCTTCATTTAACGGTTCAAAATCCGTAAAGGTCTTCAGATTGTCTTCTACCTGTTCCATGTTGGACATACCACTAAGTACTACCTTAACATTAGAAAATGTGGCAACATAACGCAATGCCCAGGATGGTGTAGAAGCCTGCGGTCTGATATTTCTAAAGATTGAAGTGATATCATCCGGAAGTTCTGCAAGAGAACCACCCTTTACAGGTTCCATGATTACCATTGGAATACCCAGTGACTCTGCCAGTTCTACGCCCTTTAAGGTAGCCTGCGTGTCCTTATCCATATAGTTAAGCTGTATCTGGCAGAAATCCCAGTGATAAGAGGTGATGATCTCCCGGAAAACTTCATAATCATCATGGAAAGAGAATCCAAGATAACGAATCTTACCTTCACTGCGAAGCTTCTCACAATATTCGAGAATGCCAAGCTTCTTGATCAGCTCCCATCTGTCCTTATTCAGTGCATGCATCAGATAGAAATCCACATAGTCCTTATGCAGTCTCTCCAACTGCTCATGGAAAATCCTGTCCACATCCTCCAGCGTCTTTACTTCCCAGATAGGAAGCTTCGTAGCCAGATAATAGGAATCTCTGGGGTAACGATCCAGAGCCTTACCGGTTACCGGTTCACTCTTTCCTCCATGATACGGATACGCCGTGTCAAAATAGTTCACTCCGGCATGATATGCCCGATCCAGCATATCCAGTGCCAGTTCTTCGTTGATGCTTCCGTCTGCATTGGCAGGAAAACGCATACATCCAAAGCCAAGCAGAGAAGTTTTTGCTCCAATGTTGTCCATTGTTCTGTATTCCATCTTTTCTTCCTCCTTATGTTTCTCTATTCGGTATACAATATTGCCATTTCTTTTAAGATACGCTGTGTAAGGCTGATCATCAAGTCTGCCTCTTTCTCCACTAATCCGTATTTCTTATATTTTAATACAAAGTTAGGTGTGCCCTTGGCACTGAATTGCAATGTATTCTTATATTTATCCAGTAATTGTGGCAGCTTCTCTACATGAACCGGCGCATATGGCTCCATATAGAAAGTAATGCAGCCTACTTTGCCCTTGATCTCCGTTACATATCTTTCATGTGCCTGTACACGTATGAGTGAAATTCTGATCAGATTATCCACAGATTTTGGCACATTTCCAAATCTGTCCAGAAGCTCCGCCTTCATATCCTCACATTCTGCTTCATTCTCCAGACTGGCGATTCTCTTATAGATATCCAACTTCTGTGCCTCATTCACAATGTAGGATGGTGGAATGAATGCATCCACATCCATATCCACATAAGTATTGAAATCTTCTGCCAGCTTCTTTGTTCCCTTTAATGTCTTGACTGCTTCATTGAGCATCTTGCAATACAGATCATAGCCAACGGCTTCCATATGACCATGCTGACGCTCTCCTAAGAGATTGCCCGCTCCTCTGATCTCCAGATCTCTCATGGCAATCTTGAAACCACTTCCCAGATCTGTGAATTCTTTGATCGCCTGCAGACGTTTCTCAGCAACCTCCTTGAGCATCTTGTCTCTCTTATACATGAGAAAAGCATAAGAGGTTCTATTGGAACGTCCTACTCGTCCTCTCAACTGATACAGCTGGGAAAGTCCCATATTATCCGAATCATGAATAATCATGGTATTTACATTGGAAATATCCAGTCCTGTCTCTATGATCGTTGTAGACACCAGTACGTCGATCTCTCCATTGATGAAGCCATACATGATCTTCTCCAGTTCATGCTCTTTCATCTGTCCATGGGCATAAGCTACTGTCGCCTCCGGAACCAGTGCCTGGATTCTATCTGTGATCTCTGCAATATTATTGATACGATTGTATACATAGTAGACCTGTCCCTGTCTGGATAGCTCTCTGACAATGGCTTCTCGTACCATTTCTTCATTATATTCCATGACATAGGTCTGTATCGGCTGTCTCTCATTGGGTGCTTCTTCGAGCACGCTCATATCACGGATTCCCACCAGACTCATATGCAGTGTTCTTGGAATCGGCGTTGCTGTCAGTGTCAATACATCAACTGTATCCTTGACCTGCTTGATCTTCTCCTTATGACGTACACCAAAACGCTGCTCCTCATCTATGATAAGCAGCCCCAGATCCTTGTATTTGACATCTGCTGAAAGGAGTCTGTGTGTACCAATTACAATATCTACCAGACCTTTCTTTAAGTCTTCCAGCGTTTTCTTCTGTTCGCCCGCAGTACGGAACCTGGACAGCATATCTATACGGACAGGGAAATCCTTCATTCTCTGCACGAAAGTATTGTAATGCTGCTGCGCAAGAATGGTAGTCGGTACAAGAAATGCTACCTGTTTGCCATCCTGCACTGCCTTAAATGCTGCACGGATTGCAATCTCTGTCTTACCATATCCCACGTCCCCACAGATCAGTCTGTCCATGATACGTGAGCTTTCCATATCTGCTTTTGTAGCTTCTATGGCAAGCAGCTGATCCTGCGTCTCTTCAAAAGGAAACATCTCTTCAAATTCCTGCTGCCATACAGTATCATGTCCAAATGCGAATCCCTGTTTCTCCTGTCTTACTGCATAGAGTTCCACCAGATCCTTTGCCACTTCATTGACAGCACTCTTTACTTTGGATTTGGTCTTTGTCCATTCCTGCGTTCCCAGCTTATTCAGCTTCGGGCGCTTGGCAGCATCAGCAGAAGCATATTTCTGGATAACATCCAGCCCGGTCGCCAGAATATAGAGATTACCACCATCCCGGTATTCTATCTTGATATAGTCTTTTACGACCTTATCTACTTCTACCTTTTCAATACCCTTATAGATGCCCAGTCCATGATTCTCATGTACAACGTAATCACCTATCTTCAGATCTGAGAAATCCCTGATCTTCTGACCTTCGTAGACTTTCTTCTTTTTCTTCTTACGGTTCTGCTTTCCAAAGATATCAGATTCTGAAATGACTACGAATTTGAGCATCGGATACTCAAATCCCTTCAGTACATTTCCGTAGAACGTCATAATCTCTCCCGGCTGAAGCTCTCTTTGGGAATTATCTGAATAAAAAGCATTGAGTCCTTCATCCATCAGATCCGTTGCCAGACGCTTGGCTCTCGTAGAGGAAGCAGACACCAGAAGAACACGATATCCATTCTTCTTATAGTGATTCAGATCCTTCACCAGCTCCGGGAAGCTGTTATTATAGGAAGATACATTTCTGGCATTCACTGCGTAACGATTCTGGAACTTTACAGGAAATCCCTTGTACTCCATGGTACTCAGTGCAAGCAGTCTGTTCTTATCCAGGCGGGCATAGATTTCTTTGGCTCCATAGAGTACATTCATCTGCTCCGGCAAAATATATCCCTTCTCTGCTCTGGTGGACATACTTTCCCGAAACTCCAGCTCTACAGCATTGGCATGTTCTTCGATTCTTGCCGGCTCATCCAGACAGATACACAGCTTTCTATCAGCTACGAAATCTACCAGAGATTGTGTCTCTTCGTAGAAATATCCAATATAGCTCTCCAGATTGACGAAGGACTGAAACTGTGTCACCTGTTCCTTTAATTCTGCCACCGCCTGTTCCAGTCTATGCGCTTCCTCCGGTTTTGTCTCTTCTCTGAAAAAGGCAGCTGATTTCTTACAGTCCTTCTCCATCCTTGCCAGACCATCTTCTAATGCCTTTTTTGACAAAATCAATTCTGTTGCCGGATAAATTGACACCTCTGTCAGTTTTTCTATGGAACGCTGACTCTCTATATCGAAGGAACGGATAGACTCTACCTCATCCCCCCACAGCTCGATACGGACCGGATTCTCTCTGGTCAGATCAAAAATATCAACAATACCGCCACGGACTGAGAACTGTCCCGGTGCTTCTACCTGATAATTCTTCTCATAGCCCATCTTCACCAGCTGTCTGGCAATTGCAGCCTCTTCTGCAATACCGCCCTCTTCAATCTCTATGACATTCTCCTGCCATACAGACAAGGGGAGCTGATGCGCCATCAAGGCAGAAAAAGTGGTGACAATTGTAATCGGTTCTCCCTCAAGAAGCTTGCGCAGAACAGCTACCCGCTCCTTAATCAGCTGATTACTGTGAATGTCTGCCTGATAAAAGATCAGATCCTTGGCAGGAAAATAATAGGATTCTCTACAATACAGCTTGCAATCATCCAACAGCTCCTTCGCTTTCATATCACTGTATGTCACGATCAGCTTCACATCATACTTTTCCGTAAGTCCATATACCATATGAAGCTTCTGGGAATCCACACAGCCACTGATACTGACCTTGCCCTGTTGTGTATTCAGTTGTTTTTGAATTTCCTCATATTCCCCCAGCTCTCTAAGGGGCGCCAATATTGTATTCACACGAATGTCCCTGCCTTTTCACACTAATCCGCTTTTTTATTATACTGGTTCATGGCTGCGTCCACATCACCTTCCAGCATAAGTTCTACCGCACCGCAGACCTTCTCCAGACTCTCCTTCATAATCGCCAGCTCTTCCCCTGAGAAATGTCCCAGCACATAGTCTGCCAGATCATATCCCTTAGGCTTCTCGCCTACACCGATCTTAATTCTCTGGAATGTATCATGTCCCAGATGCAGGATGATGTTCTTGATGCCATTATGACCACCTGCACTGCCCTTCTTACGGATACGGAGCTGTCCCACATCCAGACTGATATCATCATAGATAACGATAAGTTCACTCTTCTCATCTATCTTATAGTAGTCTACAGCTGCACGGATTGCCTCTCCGCTCAGGTTCATATAAGTAAGTGGCTTTAACAGCATGACTTTATTGCCATTGATGACGCCCTTCCCCATCAGTGCCTTATTCTTCATATCACTGACACTGATTCCATATTTGTCAGCCAGGGCATCAATTGCCGCAAAACCGATGTTGTGTCTTGTATTATCATATTCCTTTGTTGGGTTGCCCAACCCTGCTATTATATACATACTTTCCTCTTTTCCAATTATCACATCTGATGGCGTACGACTGCGTATTCATCGCCGTTGCGGTAGTAGGGACATTCCTTGTAGTGTCCCTGGCTCATGCGGACTGCGTCATCTTCGTCCATGTCTACTTCACAATAGTAGCATTCGTCTTCATCGTCATATACATTATATGCACAAGTATCACAGCTTGCCATAAATTTACCAGCCTTTCTTCTTTTGAACAATTACATATATCGTATCGAATATTTGTTCTATTGTCAAGGGATATATTTTATCTCGATTTCTTCATATTTCGGATATCCTTCATGAAGCAGCTTCTCTTCCAGTTCTCCATTGCCCGTGTGGCTGAAGCAATACAGGTTATAAGCGCCCTGTTCATAGGCAAAGTCCAGTCCGTCATCCTGATAATGCCCGTACTCTCCATCCCCTGCATAAACTTCCAGAATCAGCTTCTTCTGCTCCTTTGTTCCAATATAGGCTTCTACCGGGTATTTAGGCAATATTGTACCTGCTTTCACATAAATCGGGCAGGTATCAAGCGGTGCATCCCTGATGATATACTGTCCACCGGCAATGCGCTCCTTTGTCCAGTAGTCAAACCATTCGCCTTCCGGCAGATAGACCATTCTCTTAGTCGCTCCCTGCTCTACTACCGGTGCTGCCAGCAACTGACTTCCTATCATGAATTCATCATTCATATTGTGTGTATTGATATCTTTTTCATACTCCAGCACCAGTGGTCGCATAACAGGAAGACCAGTGCTTAGATGTTCATGGAAAAGGTCATAGAAATATGGAATCAGTTCATAACGCAGCTCCACATACTTTCTGATGATATCCAGCTTCTCTTTGCCAAAAAGCCATGGCTCCTGACGTCTTGTTCCCATTGCGCTGTGATTACGGAACAGGGTAGAGAAGCATCCCACCTGATACCAGCGTACCAGAAGTTCGCCAGTTGTATCAGAACCGAATCCTCCAATATCTGTTCCTGCAAAAGGATATCCACTCATGCCCAGATTGCACAGCTGTGGAATTGCCATACGCAGATGAGTCCACAGACTGTTATTATCCCCTGTCCATACCGTAGCATACTTCTGTGTACCGCTGTAGCAGGCTCTGGTAATGACAAAAGGACGCTTATCACTTAATCTGCGCAGTCCCTGATAGGTCGCCTTGGACATATTGTGGCCATAGACATTGTGCATCCACTTATGATTGGTAATCTCATCCTCTTCGGTGAAAACAACATCATCCGGCAATGGACCATTAAAGCTTGCAGGCTCATTCATATCATTCCATACACCCATAATGCCTTTATCCAGCAGGAACTGATGCTTCTCTCCCCACCAGTCACGTACTTCCTGTCTTCCAAAATCAGGAAATGCAGAATCTCCGGGCCATACGGCATTGACATAGACATCTCCATTTACATCTTTTGCAAAATAATCATGCTCGATAGCCTCTCGATAAACGTAATAGTCCTCGTCTTTTTTCACACCGGGATCAATAATGGTAACTGCCTGGAATCCCTGTTCTTTCAGGTCAGTAATCAGCTGATCGGGGTCTGTGAAGTTGTCCTTATTCCAGGTGAATACTCGATAGCCATCCATATAATCAATATCAAAATAAATAGCATCACATGGAATCTCATATCGTCTGAAATCTGCTGCCAGCTGTCTTACCTCTGCCTCTGTCTTATAACTCCAGCGGCACTGATGATAGCCAAGTGTCCAGCGCATCGGCAGAGGTACACGTCCTGTCAGCCACGTATAACCGCCAATAACTTCCGCCATATTTTCACCTGTAATGACATAATAATCCATCATACCGTCTTCTGCCCGGTATTCTATACGGTCTTCATATTCTTTACCCAGATTAAAGGCACTCTTGCCATGATTGTCAAAGAACACGCCATATACTGTATTCTCTTTTAACACGATCATGAAAGGCACTGACTTATACAGTGCTTTGAAATTATCTTCATGAGGGGCCGGTATGTCAGAATTCCACATCTCATACTCATACTCTCTCTTATTCAGTACGCCGGTCTTATCTCCCAGTCCATAGATGCAGTCTGCCTCATCCAGTGACAAGGACAGGTTGACCTTTGCCTGCACCTCATCTCCACTCTCATGACCTTCCATCCCAATGAATGCCTTTTCTTCCTCTGTGAGAGTGTTTTTCTTTATCTCCTGTATTTCTGACACACATGTCAGCTTCTCGTTATTTTTCTTATTGTAAAAGGTAATTGTTCCATCCGGTTCCACTTCTGCCCGCAATAATGCTGTCTCAAATACGGTACTGGCTCCCTGCTCTGATACCTGGTATTGTGCTACTGCTACCTTCTGCTGCTGTTCTACTGTCAGCTCCACGGCTGCAGAATATGGCTGTTTCCCATTCTTCAGTTCACAGATACGGATGATTCCATCTCCATATGCATCTACCTGTATCTGCTGTTTGTCCCATTGCATTGTAATTCCCTGTCCCATTATTACCCTTCCTTTCTACTATCTATAAAATAAACGGGATACCTTCCGATACCCCGCTCCCCACATTTTATATTCATATTTGTCCAGAAACTTAAACTGTCTCGTCCGGCTCTGACAATGCCTTTTCATAGCTCTCCAGAATTGTCTTCTGAATCAGCTCTCTTGTGGAAGAATTGATTGGATGAGCAATGTCTCTGTACTCGCCATCAGCAGATTTCTTGCTTGGCATGGCAATGAACAGTCCTTTCTCTCCTTCAATGACCTTAATATCATGTACTACGAATTCATCGTCAAGTGTAATAGATACTACTGCCTTCATCTTTCCTTCCTTAGTAATTTTGCGAACGCGAACATCTGTAATCGTCATTCTCAAGTTCCCCCTTTGCAAGTCTTCATAATTTAGTTATTTCATACAAATATTACTTATAAAACATACCGTTCATTTTTCTCTACCACTATCTTGATTCCATTTTCCCCTACGTGATAAGAGTTTGCTCTTATGGTATCGCGGCTTTCTACAATACAGTTCTCAATGTGGGTGTTATCGCCTAGATACACATCATTTAAAATGATGGAGTTTTTAATATAACAGTTATTGCCAACAAATACCTGCTTGAATAAAATGGAATCCTCTACGGTTCCATTGATGATACAACCGCTTGACACCAGGCTGTTCTTAACCTGTGAACCGGGATTGTACTTGGCAGGCGGCAGGTCGTCTACCCTGGAATATACGTCTGGATACTGTTTAAAGAAATAGTCGCGGATCTCCGGTTTGAGGAAATCCATATTGGTCTGGAAATAATCATCCACGGATGCGATATTTCTCCAGTAATCATCTATTTTATAACCGTATATTCTCTTTAAATCCTTGTAACGGATCAGGATATCCTGTACAAAATCATATCTTCCTTCATCCGCACATTTCTCCAGCAGCTCGATCAACTGCCTTCTCCTGATGACATAGATACCACAGGATACTGTTCTGGATTTGGCTGCCAGAGGCTTCTCCTCGAATTCTTCAATACGGTAATCTTCGTTCATCTTCACTGTACCGTATTTCCCCATATCCGTATCCTCCGGCATGTCCTTAACGACTACCGTAATATCTGCCTTTTTGGCAATGTGGTACTCTAATACTTTATTGTAATCCATTTTGTAAACGCAGTCACCGCTTGCGATTACAACATAGGGTTCGTGACTTCTCTTTAAGAATAAAATATTCTGATACAGACAATCAGCTGTTCCTCTGTACCAGTCGCTGCTTTCTGGCGTAACAGTTGGTGTAAATACATACAGACCACCCTGTTTACGTCCAAAATCCCACCACTTGGAGGAACTTAAATGTTCATTTAAACTTCTTGCATTGTACTGTGTAATGACTGCCACTTTCTGAATATGAGAGTTTGACATATTACTCAGTGCAAAATCTATACTGCGGTAGCTGCCTGCTATGGGCATTGCTGCAATTGCTCTCTTCTGAGAGAGTTCTTTCATCTTTTTATTGTTTCCGCCTGCTAAAATTACTCCTAACGCTCTCATACTATTCACCCGCCTTTATTAATGTCTTGCCGCTGTCTAAAATGCCTTCCGGGTAGTCTTCAATTGTCGTTTCGCCGGAAACTACAGAATTCTTTCCGATTTTTACATGATCCGGGATCACGGATTTCTCACCGATCGTTACCAGACCCTGATTATAGATATTAGGCTTTAATTCATTGGGCTTTTCTTCCAGTGTACCTAACTCTACTCCATCTCCAATATTGACGTATTCATCAATGATTGCTTTCTCAACTGTGCAATTATTACCGATGTGACACTGATTCATAATGATGGAATTGCGTACCACTGTACCTTTACCTATCGTAACACCACATCCAATAACAGAATTGTATACCTGACCATAGATTTCTGATCCTTCACCTATGATACATCTCTCAACAATACTGTCAGATGCAATATACTGTGGTGGCAGAATCTCACTCTTGGTATAGATTCTCCAATATTCCTCATACAGGTTAAATTCAGGAACAATATCGATCAGTTCCATGTTGGCTTCCCAGTATGAGCTCAAGGTTCCTACATCTTTCCAGTATCCGTTATACTCATAAGCAAAGATCCGCTCATTCTGCTCGAAGCAGTATGGAATCACATGCTTACCAAAGTCACAGCCTGGAACATCTTTTAATTTGATCAAGGCTTCCTTCAGCGCTTTCCAGGAGAAGATATAAATACCCATGGAAGCGAGGTTGCTCTTTGGATGTTCAGGCTTTTCTTCAAATTCAACGATATGTCCTGTTTCATCTGTATTCATAATACCAAAACGGCTTGCTTCCTTCATAGGAACTTCGATAACGGCAATCGTTGCATCTGCATTGTTCTGCTTGTGATATTCAAGCATCTTGTCATAATTCATCTTATAGATGTGGTCTCCAGAGAGGATCAGCAGATAGTCTGGGGAGTATGTATCTATAAAGTCAATATTCTGGGAAATAGCATCAGAGGGTCCTCTTTATACATCAAGGTTCGCATCAGCTTTCTCACGTGGTGGGAGTACATAAACTCCACTGTCCTTTGCATCAA